>Ga0172369_10006202_pt1 | contig 14325 bp, 10 predicted proteins | sample LakKiv25m_FD_114539 | JGI IMG/M metagenome (GOLD analysis project Ga0172369, IMG submission 114539) | Freshwater microbial communities from Kabuno Bay, South-Kivu, Congo - kab_022012_11.25m | ecosystem: Environmental > Aquatic > Freshwater > Lake | place: Democratic Republic of the Congo...
AATCGGCGCACGGCCCGCGCGGCCGCATCCAGCGGAGCGTCGACGCATCGGCGCCGGAATCGTCGCGACGACCACGGCCGGAGTGCCTCCGCCGGCGCGCCTCCACGGTGCTAGCCTCGCGCCCGGAGGGCACATGGCAGGCCGCAGGAAGACCCCGTTCGAGGCTGCGGATCTGGAGGCGCGGCTGCCCGAGCTGCGCGAGGCGGCGCTGGGCCGGGGCGTGCTCCGGGCGCGGGATCTCGCGGGAATTCCGGCGGCCTGGCGTGCGCAGGCTTTCGACGCGCTCGCACGAAGCCGACTCGAACGCCTCAAGACGGGCGGGCGCATGCCGCTGTCGCGACAGCTCGCGACGCTGCTGCGCGAGCGCGGTCCGCTGCCCGTCGCGCAGCTCGCCCGTGCGCTGCACGGAGCCTCGGCGCGCGAGGCGAAGGCGGCCGCGACGAGTGCCGCGCGCGAAGGCGCGGCCGTTCTGGCAGTGCGCGGGCGCGTCGCGGTGCTGCTGCCCGCCGGAGCGCCGGCACTCCCGCGCGGGGAGCTCGCCGCGCTGCAACGCGCGTGTACGGATCTGGCCGGGCGCTGCCGGCAGGCCCTGAAGCTCGCACCGGCGACGCTGCTGCGCGACGACGTGCGCGCGCTGCTCCTGGACTTCGTCGCCGCGGCCGCGGCAGCGCCGCGGTCCCCGCCGCCGGCCGATGTCGTCGCCGTGCTGCGCCATCACGTGCGGGAGTCGACGGGCCTGGCGTTCGTGCCGGACCTGGTTCGCGCGCTCTCGCACCGCGGCGTCGATGCCGTCCACGCGGCGCTCGTCGAAGCCGCGCGCACGGGTCGCATCGAGCTGCAGCCCGAGTCGGGCATGGGCCGCCTGAACGCGGAGGAACTCGACCTTTGCCCGCCCGGGCCGCAGGGAACCCGCCTTTCCTGGGCGCGCATCCTGGAGGGCGCGCGATGAGCGGCTCCGTCGCCTCGCTCCACGCCGATCCCTGGGCGTCCCGATTCGACGATCTGGAGTCGCTCAACGCCGCCGCAACCGATGCCATCGTCGCCGCGCTTGACGCAGTGCGTCGCAAGGCCGGCATCGATGGCGCGCCCGCACCCATCGTCGCGCTGGGTCCGGCAGGTGCGGGCAAGACCCATCTGTTCCGCCGTCTGCGTCGTCGCCTCGGACCGCGCGCGCTGTTCGTCCACGTGCGTCCGCTCGTCGGCGCCGAGATGACGCCGCGTTTCCTGCTCGGCCAGATCGTGCAGCAGCTCGCCTACACGAACTACGATCTCACGCAGGCGGAGGTTCTCGCGGGCACCGCGCTGGCCGTAGCGCTGGGCGAGAACCCGCGGCGTCCGGGCACCTGCCTGACCGAGCTGCGGCTGCGGCCGCCGGCCGAACGGGTGCGCGAGCTCGGACGCGCGGCCGGTTCGATCGCGAAGGCGCACCCGGACGTGGATGCGACCTATCTGGAGCGGCTGCTGCTGCTGCCGTTCCTGCCCGCGCTGGTGCGCACCGCGGCGCTGGTCTGGCTCGCGGGGCGCGAACCCTACGCCGCGCAGGCGGCGCGCCTGGGCGTGCGCGAGCCCCTTCCCGACTCGGCGGTCGTCGCCGCGCTGCGCACGCTCGCGGTCGCCTCGGCGCCGGCCGCGCCTCTGCTCGTCGTGTTCGACCAGCTCGAGAATCTGGTCGATCCGGGCGGCGACGGGTCGCGTGTGCGCGCCTACGGGAACCTCGTCGCCGAGCTCGTGGACAGCGTGCGGGACCTCGCCGTCGTGCAGATGTGCCTGAACAGCGAGTGGAAAGCGCTCGAGTCGGCGCTGAGCCTCGCGCAGCGTTCGCGGGTTTCGGGCCGCATGGTCCCGGTGGCCCTGCCCTCGCCGGCCGAGTGCCGCGACCTGCTGCGGCTCTGGATCTCGCGCCTGTCGCACCCCGACGGGCCGTTCCCGTGGCCTTTCACCGATGCGCAGCTCGACGCGGTGTGCGGAGCGCCGGGCACGACGCCCCGCATGCTCCTCGCGGAACTGGAGCGCGTGCTGGAGGGCGGCGAGCCATCCGTCGGTGCAACTTCCCCGCCCGCCGCCGATGCTGCGTCCGCGGACGACGCCCTGGAGGCCGCCTGGGATTCCTGCACGAAAGAGGCGCGTGCCGGCATCGACGCGGCGGACGCCTCCGGCCACGGTCCGGAACCGGCGCGCCTGCTGGACGGACTGGCCTGTCTCGCTCCCTTCGTGCCCGCACTTGGGAGCGTGAAGGTGGAGGCCGCCGATCGCGCTCGTGCGGGAACGCTGCGTATCGAGCTCGTACACGGAGCGACCGGACGCTCCTGCTTTGCCGCGCTGAGCCGGCTCGCGGGGAGCTCCGGCGAAGTGCTGGCTCTGCGCGAGCGATGGCGCGAGTGGCCTCCGACCTGGGAGAAAACCCGGGCGCAGTGGCAGGCCTTCTGCGCGGCGCCCGGACGGCGCTGGCACTGGCTGGACCGCGAGGACGCGGTGCGGCTCCTGGCGCTCCCCGAACTCGTCAAGCGCGTCCGGTCCGGCGATGTCTCCATCGACGGCCGGGCGCTGCCGCCGGATTCCGCACACCCGTGGATCGCGCGCCGGCTGGATCCTGCCGGGTGGCCGATCGCCCGCGCACTTGCCGGGACGGAACAGGCCTCCGCAGGCCCGTCGCCCGCACCGGAACGGTCGGAAACCGCGCCATCGCAGCCGGCGCCGGTGTCTGTCGACGGCTCCGCGCCAAAGGTCAAACCGCCCGCGCCGGGCGCGGCCTCGGAGCTTCTGCGCCGTCTGCGCGTCGCGTCGGTCGAGCGGCTCGTGCGCGAGTTGTCCCGCTCGGCGCCCACGACGCGCGCCGCCGTGCTCGCCGAGCTGAGGGCGGCGGGCAGCGTGAAACTGTACGGCGACACCCTCGCGAGCCGGAGCGACTGACCCCATGGCGCCCGCCGCCGCACTGTCCGTCACCGAGGTCCGCAACGCCCTGCGCTGCCCGCGCGTGTTCGCTCTGGGGCGCCTGCGACGCGCCGCGGTGGCCTTTCCCGTGGGATCCTCGTGCCTCGGCGGAGCGTTCCACCGCATCGTCGAGCGGTTCGCAGGCTCGGTCGCCTCGCCGCCGGCGCACGTCGCCGCGCTCGCCGCGGACGCTCCGCCCGAGGCCGTCTGCGCGGCGATGGTGCGGTGGGTCCTCGCGTACCTCGCGGACGAGCTGGAGCGCGATCCGTCGTACCGGACGATGCCCGCGGAGACCGACGATCTTGCGGAGGCGCTGCGGCAGTTCGCCGGATACGTCGCCGAGCGCCTTCCACCGGGCCCGCCGGGACGCACCGTCGCGGAGCTGGTGCGCGCCGCCGAGCGCTCGGTCGAGGCTCCGTTCGCCGAGGCCGGCATCGTGCTCCGCGGCAAGGTGGACGCGCTGTTCGCGCGCGGCGCGGGGCGGCTGGACGTCGTCGAGTACAAGCTCACCGACGAGGACAACCACGCCGTCGACCGCGCGCAGGTGGCGCTCTACCGCGAGATGCTGCGGCGCTCGGAGCGGATCGAGGCGCGTCCGGTGGTGCTTCGCTTCCATCCGGGGCTGGAGGCGGTGGAGCTGCGCGAGGAGCACGCCGACGAGCTGGTGCGCGGCACGCTCGTGCCGCTGCTGGCGCGCATGGCAGCGTGGGCGGAGGATCCCGCGGGTGCGCCGGCCACGTCGAGGCGCGATCTGTGCGCCGCCTGTCCCCTGGCCGCGGCATGCGCCGAGCAGTACCCGGCGCGGCTCCCGGCGCGCGACGACCCGCCGATGGCCGCCTCGCGCCAGCGTCCGGAGGCCGGGGGCCGGCTCGCGCCGGCGGCGCCCGTGCAGCCGGCGACCGCGGCGGATTCGGATCGCGACGGACGCGACGAGGCGCGAGCGGTTCAGAAGCGGATTCTTGAAGAACTTCGCAGGGATGGCGTCGCCGCGGAGTCGTCGGGGTGCATCGTCGGGGCGCGCAAGTACTTCATCCCGATCTCGCGGCCGCGCGGGCGCCTGTCGGACCTGGACGCCGTCGCGCGCAACGTGGAGCACCGGCTCGCGACCCGCGACGGCATCGAGGCGAAGTACGTGCCGCATGGCGCATTGCGTCAATTCGAGGTGACGCGCACGCATCCGCGCACCGTGCTGCTGGGGCCGCTGCTGGAGCGCAAGCGCGCCTGGCTCGCCGAGCGCCCGGGCCGGTTCGTCGTGGGCGAGCAGCCCGACGGCAGCGTCCTGTGCGGCGACCTCGCCGACAGCGCGACGCCGCACCTGCTGGTGGCGGGACAGGCCGGCAGCGGCAAGTCGTGGCTCCTGCGCAGCCTCGTCGCGAGCCTCGTACACTGGCACGACCCGTCGGCGCTGCGCATCACGCTGCTGGACCCCAAGCGGGTGACGTTCTGCGTCGCGGGGTTCCAGACGGCCGTCGCCGCGCACCTGGACGGGCCGCTGCTCTACGGCGTGGAGGACGCGCTGCCGTGCCTGGAGCGCCACGTCGAGGTGATGGAGGAGCGCTACCGCATGTTCGAGGCGGCGAATGTCTCGGATCTGAACGAGTACAACGACCGGCCGGGTGCCGATCGCCTGCCGCGGCACGTGGTGGTCGTGGACGAGTTCGGGGACCTGATGGTGGAGAAGGCCGCGGCGCAGGCGTTCTGCGGCGTCGTGCAGCGGCTCGGGGCGAAGGCGCGCGCGGCCGGAGTACACCTCGTCCTCGCCACGCAGAGACCCGACGCCAAAACGATGCCGCCGGTGCTCAAGGCGAACCTGGGCGGCAGAATCGCGCTCAAGGTCGCCAGCGGCACGAACTCGCGAATCATCCTGGACCAGAACGGCGCGGAAACGCTGCTCGGCCGGGGCGATCTGCTCGCCGACCTCGGGCAGGGCGTCGTGCCCGCGCAGGCCGCAGTCGTGACGCTGTAGGCGCCGCGCCTCCGCAGGGACCGCCAAGGCGCCAAAGACGCCAAGGGCGCCAAGGGCGCCAAGGGCGCCAAGGGCGCCAAGGAAAAGAGGATTTCAGAAACCTGCCCGAGATCTGGCCGGCCGCGCGAGACCGGTCCCCGGGGGCCCATCCAAGTCTTTCCCTTTGCGTCCTTGGCGTCTTTGGCGTCTTGGCGGTTGCTTTGAGGCGGGCGCCGCCTACCTCGCCCGCGCCACCCCGCCGCCGGCCATGAGCGCGAGGAACGCCTCGCGCGCCCGTCCCGCAACCGAATTGCTCGCGTAGATCTGGCTCTTCGCGACGACGTTGTTGTTCACGGCGCGCAGCACGAAGTACGCCTGCCCGTCCGTGGAGCTGCGGACCTGGTATCGCGCCGCAACCGGCCCGTTCTCGGCGACGGACGCCGTGCCCGACACGGCCGCGGCGCGCCGGTCGTAGGCCTCCGACTGCACGAGGATCTCCCCGTTGCGGGCGCGCACGTGGAAGTAGTACTTGCCGTCCAGCCCCTTGAAGACCTGGAACGCCGCCGTCACGGTCCTCGCCGTGCGGGTCGTGGCGTTTCTCACCGTGGTGCGCACCGCCGCCAGCGCCCGGTCCGCGTTCGAGCGCGACACGTACAGCTCGCTCACGGCGACGACCTGGCCGTTGCCGCCCTTCACCACGAAGTACCACTGCGAGTCCGACGACTGCCGCGCCTCGACGCGGGCGTTGTCGGCCACGTTCGAGCGCACCGACGCGATGCCGCCCGTCGCGGCGCTGGACGACGAATAGCTCTGCGAGTGCAGCACCTGCTGGCCGTTGGACGCGAGCAGGTGGAAGTAGTAGCGCCCGTCGGTGCCCGTGAAGACGTCGAAGCGCCCGACGGTCGCCGAGTCCTCCTTGCCGTCCATGTAGACGTCGTCGAACGAGTCCACCTCCTCGACGTCCGTTTCGTCCGTCGAGACCTCGGCGGCGCCGCAGGCGGGGAGAAACGCGAAGGTGGAAACGATCGCAAGGCGATGCAGCTTCGCAGTCATGGGGACCTCCCGGGCCGGATCCGGCACCCGCTGTCGATCGGCGGGGCATCCTTTCAATATCGACGCAGGACGTCAAGAGCGCCTGGATTCGGCTGTGATTCCGGGCAGATGGAGCCGGGTGCGCAAGCGCCCACCGGGAAGAGCCCCCGGTGCGGCGGGATGGCGAGACCGCCGGAGGGGATTCCCGTCGGCACTGGCGTTCCCGGTCGAGCCGCGCCCCGGCTTCAGGGTCGCGCACGCCGGGCCGCTTGCGGATGCGGCGGAGGCGCCCCTACCATGCCGGTTCCGGGGGGGCCGGGGAGCGTGCCTATGCGTGCGGTCATCGCGACGGGGTTGATGCTTCTGGCGGGCGCCTGCGACTGCGGCACGCACGTGAGCACCGTGACGCCGCAGATGGGCGTCCAGCCCGAATCGCTGGAATTCGGCCCGGTGGTCGTCGGCGAGGCGCCCGTCGCGAAGGCGATCACCGTGCGCGCGCTCACGTCGGCGGGGCTGGAGCTGCAGGCGAAGATCGTCGAGCCCGACAGCCCGTTCGCCATCCGCGGCGAGGTGCCCGCGATCGTGGATCCCCTCGGATCCGTGGAGATCGTGATCGTCTTCACGCCCCCGTCGCTCGACACGTTCGCCGGCACGCTGGACATCACGAGCAACGACCCGGACCTCAACACGGGGCATCGCACGCTGCTGCTAAGCGGCCAGGGGCGCACGCCGCAGATCACCGTTTCACCGGGTCAACTCGATCTGTCGGCGGTCGCTTGCGGGCCCGCCGCCAGCTCGCCGCGGTGTACCGACACGCGCTCGTTCCGCGTCTCGAATCCGGGCGACGTGCCGCTGCACCTGGGCGTCCTGACCATCGCGCCGGACGGGACCGACACCGCCCCTCCGGCGAACCTCGCGCTCGCGAGTCTCGTTTCCAACACGACGATTCCGCCGGGCCAGGACGTGGAGGTGAAGGTGCGATGGCGCCCGGCGCCCGCGCAGGCGGCCTCGGGCGCGGCGGACTACCGCGCCTGGGTCGTCGTGCCCTCGAACGACCCCGCGCACCCGGAGTCCAAGGTGCTCCTGGGCGCGCACGCCGACCCGAACGCCGCGCCGACGGCGTGCCTGACGCTCGCGAGCGTGACGCGCCTCGCATACTCTCCCAACGGTCCCGCGCATTCCGCCGAGGTGTCGCCGTCCGAGTACACGGACGACACGGTGCACCCGGGCGTGCCGTGGCTGCGGCCCGCGATGACCGCGCACCTGACCGCGGATCCCTGCTCGACGGATCCCGAAGGCGACACGCTCACGTACACGTGGGGAATGACGTTCACCTCGAGCGACGTGCCGCCGTCGACGGGCACCGCGCGGGTGCAGCCCGTCGACGATCCGCCCGGATCGCAGCGCTTCGCGCGCGCGGAGCTGCAGGCGGACCTGCCCGGGGACTACGATCTGACGCTCGTGGTCGCGGATTCCCTGCACCAGACGGCCTCGGCGTCGCTGCGGCTGCACGTCGTGCCGGAGGACTTCCGCGTCGCGCTCACCTGGGGCGACACGGATCCCACGGCGGACAGGGCGGATCTGGATCTGCACGTCGTCGGTCCGGTGGAGCCGGGCACAGGCGACGGCCTGTTCACGTGCCGCGATGCCTTCTGGGGCAACGCGCGCACGAACTGGGACTTCGCTCCCTTCGACGCCGCCTCTCCGGCCGACGACCTGCGCTACCTGCGCGACGCCTGGAGCACGTCGGTGAAGCAGGAGCAGGTGGCTGCCTCGCGCGTGCCGCCGGGGGCGCGCTTCCGGGTCGCGGTGCACTATTTCGCCTTGGATTCGGGCGTTTCGCACGCCGTGACGCCGAGTCTTGTGGTGTCGCTGCTGGGGCACGACCAGGCGCCGCTCGCGCCGACCCAGCCGCTGCTGACGCCGGGCGACGTCTGGTTCGGCGCCACCGTCGAGTTTCCCGTCGGCGCCCAGCCGGTCGTGACCGCCGAGCAGGAGCGCGATACGCATCCGTTCGGCGCGTCGGACGTGCCGAGCTGTCCGTAGAGGGGCGACGCCGGCCGTCGGGAGTGCGCCGCGAATTTGCCAGTGATTTCGCGCGGTTGCGACGACCCGCTTGGTCGTGTCGCAAGCCTTCGGTCACGCCGGGTCGGGGTCGGACCCGCGCGGCTGCGGTTGGGTTCCGCGGCATGCGGGCTCCGAGAGCGGGCCCTTTGCCGCCCAGTGGGACGACTTCGGGCGCAGGGCGCCAAGATCCCGCTTCCCGTGTCCGCCGCGCGTGGCAAGATGCGGGGCAAGATGCGCCCGCCCTTCGGCGGGAGGGGATGTGGTCACCGTACCATCAGCAAGAACGCCGAGATCGCCGCGTGCGGGAGGAGCAAGACGATGAAGCCTGCCGAGGTTCGCCAGTCGGTGCGTGAGTTCAGGGAGCGGAACGCCTTCGGCGGTTCGGACGAGCACTGCTTTGCCCCCTGGTTTCTGACCCAAGCGCACAGCGTATCCGAAACGCGGGCGATCGAGCAGTCGTCAGATGGCAACTACGACTTCGGCATCGACGCCTTCAACCTCGATGAGGAGGCGTCACCCCCGAGCCTCGTGCTCGTCCAGGCGAAGCTGACCGAGAGCACTGCGCTGATCGCCAAGGGCTTCAGCGATCTTGAGAAGGCGCTTCCTGAGCTTGCCGCATCGCTCGGAAGCAACCCGTCGGAGCCCAGCATCCAGAACAAGGTGCTCGTGAACCTGCGTGCGGCGCTGAACCGCCTGAGCCCTGGCAAGAAGAAGTCCCTTCGCATCGAGTTCGTGGTCATCCATCTCTCGGTCGAAGATCGCGTGGTGCGGGGGAACAAGTTTCGTGCGGCGCGGGACGCACTCCGAGAGGCCCAGCAGGATCAGGTCCACGGGAACGTCTGCATTATCCGAGAGATCGGCGCCGGTGACCTTGGGGATCCCGGCGACGTGGTGCCGCCGCCTGAGAACACGCTGCTGCCGCTCAACGGGGTCCACGAGTTCAAGGCGGACGGATCGGCTCGGATGTTCGTGGGTGTGGGGCGGCTTTCCGACCTTGTCGCTCTCTACAAGAGCCGCCGCGACCAGCTCTTCTCCAAGAACGTCCGGTACTACCTCGCCTCGAAGAAGAACACCGAGAAGGGACCGGCAGGAAGGATGCGTGAGACGCTCAAGAGGATATGTGGCAGCCAACCCTCCATTTCGCCCGAGATGTTCGCGTTCTACCACAACGGGGTAACGCTTTTTTCGCGCCGTGCCCAACTGGCCGACCAAGGGATCAATCTTGTCGAGCCCTACGTCCTCAACGGGTGCCAGACTATCAAGAACGCATTCTTCTATCGACATGACTCCCGGTCGAAGATCAACGACGAGCGGTGGTCGCGCATCTCGATCTCCATCCGCGTCATTGAGACGAGCGACGACGAACTTGTTCGAACGGTCACAGTGAACAACAACCGGCAGAACTCAATGTCTCCCGCAGCGTTGCGTTCGAACGATCCGGTTCAGATTCGCTTGGAGACGCGCTTCCAAGAGCGCAAGATCGTCTACCAGCGGCAGGAGGGCGCGTTCGACACGCTCGCGTCCGGCCAGCCTGAGGCATTCACCGAGGACTACGAAAACACCCGGGGGACATGGATCGACATCGTGGACATTGCTCGCGCCATTGCGGCAGCGTCGGGCGACGTTGGACTCGCTCAACATCCAAACGACATCTTCGAGAGCGATGCAGCCTATGAGCGGTTCTTCGACGAGGAGCGCAGGCTCGGCTCTCTCGTCTTCCTGACGTTCCTCCAGAACCTGCACGACAACTTGGGTGTCATCCTCAAGAGGGACTTGAACCTTTCGCCGAAATACACTGGCCCGAAGCCGACCCGCGTCTTCTACCACACGCTTTGCCTCTTCTGTCGGCATCTGGCCAAGGAGAGGGACATCGAATTCGTCCTGAACTACGGAGACCGGCTGTACCCCAAGGACAGGACTTTCCGCGAGGAAGTCGCCAAGCGGTTGCGGTCTCAGAGATCCGGCATCCGGAACGAGTTGTCGGCCCAGTTCATGTCGCTGCAGTCCTCCGACGCCAGCGAGATCCAGGCGGCGTTCGAACGATGCGAATCCCGACTCAAGCTGAAGAACAACGTCGATCCTTTTGATGTCTTCGCTGATCTCGACAGCCGTACGTTGTCGGCGGACGAGGAAGACGTTGCATGATGTGGACGCGATGGGCAAGGCCCGATGCCCGGACTCCGTCTGGCCGCCGATGAGCAGCGCCATGGCGCGCACGATCCCGAAATCCGAGTCGATGACGGTCGAGTTCAAGAGCGACCGCCCGCCGCTCCCCGACGCCGAGCTCGCGAAGGCCGTGGTCTGCCTCGCCAACGCCGACGGCGGCGCGCTGTACCTCGGGGTCGAGAACGACGGCACGATCACGGGCGTTTCCGACCGTCACGACGATCCATCCGGTCTGGCGGCGGTGGTTGCGAGCCGTACCTCTCCGCCCGTGAACGTGCGCGCCTCGCGGTTGGTCGAGGCGGGCAAGCCCGTCGTGGCCGTCGAGGTGCCGAAGGCCGTGAGCATCGTCTCGACGACCGACGGCACGTTCCTGCGGCGGCGGCTCGATCATCGCGGTCTGCCCGAATGCGTCCCCCTGCTCGCGCATGAGTTCATCACGCGGCAGTCCGACCTGCGGCTCGCCGACGTGTCGCTCATGCCGGTGCGCGGCGCGTCGGTCGCGGACTTCGACCCCCTGGAGCGCGTCCGGCTGCGCCAGCTCGTCGTGCGGTTCAACGGCGACCGGGCGCTGCTCGCCCTCGGGGACGAGGAGTTCGACGCCGCCATCCGCGCCGTTCACCGCGAAGGCTCGCACCGGGTGCCGACACTGCTCGGCCTGCTGATGCTGGGCACGGAGCGAGCCCTTCGGGAGCACGTCCCGACGCACGAGGTGGCGTTCCAGGTGCTGGAAGGCACCGCGGTCCGGGTCAACGAGTTCATGCACTTCCCGCTGGCGCACGCTTTCGAGCGGCTGGAGGAGATGTTCACCGCCCGTCAGGTCGAGCGCGAGGTGCAGTTCGGGCTCTTTCGCATCCCCGTGCCGAACATCGACCTGCTCGGGTTCCGCGAGGCGGTGGCGAACGCCCTGACGCACCGGGACTACACGCGGCTGGGCGCGGTGCACGTCCGTTGGGAGGCCGGAGGGCTCGTCATCAGCAATCCCGGCGGGTTCGTGGAGGGCGTGTCGCTCGACAAACTGCTCACGACCGACCCGTGCCCGCGCAACCCCGCGCTCGCCGACGCCTTCAAGCGGCTCGGGGTCGTGGAGCGCACGGGGCGCGGCGTGGATCTCATCTTCGAGCGCTCCCTGCGGTTCGGGAAGCCCGCTCCGAGCTACGCCGCGAGCAAGCCCGTTTCGGTGGTGCTGCGCCTGAGCGACGCCGAGCCGGATCTGCCCTTCTTCGAGGTCGTCCTGGAGCAGGAAAAGAAGCGCGGCAGCCCGCTGCCCGCCGACACGCTCCTCATCCTGTCGTTGTTGCGCACCGAGAAGCGAGTCGGGGCCGAGGTCGTGGCGAAACACATCCAGCGGGACGATGCCGACGTGCGACGGCTCCTGGAATCGCTCGTCGAGGAGGGGCTTGTCGCAGGCCAGGGCGAACGTCGCGACCGCGTGTACATGCTGTCCGCCGCCGTGTACCGGAAGCTCGGGCGCGAGGCCGCCTATGTCCGGCAGGCGGGCTTCGACGCGATTCAGCAGGAGCAGATGGTGCTGCGCTTCGCCAAGGAGCACGGGCGCATCACGCGCCGTCAGGCCGCTGACCTGTGCGGTGTCAGCGAGAATCAAGCTGGATTCGTCCTGAAGAAGCTGCGCAAGGATGGCAAGCTGCGCCTGGTCGGAGCGGGGCGAGGGGCGCAGTATGTTGCGTGAGGTGCGCGGGGGCGGAACTCGGATTTCGAGTTTTTCGAGTTCTTTTCGAGTTTCGCGAACCGGGCGGACAGGCGGCTGCCGGCTTGCCTGCCAGAGCGAAGTCGCCCTTGGGCCGACTGTGGCATTGCGTCGAATTCGCCAATGATTTCGGACGGTTGCGCCGGTCTGCCCGGTCGCGTGACAGGGCCTCGGTCGATCTCCAAGGGTGGTACGGGCAAGGGGAAGGCTGCACCGAGACCACCAGGCTACTGTGCGCCTGGGATCGCGCCTCATGCTTCGGCCGCCGCCAGAATCGCGTGCTTCTCGCGTGCTCCGGGAAGCGTTCCCGAGCCGCGGCCGGCGCCGACGAGGCGGAAAATCGGGCTGTCCGGCTGCAGAGGCGGCACGTCGCGATCGTGCGCGCCTGCGTTGCCGTGGACGCGGACCAGCCGACCGCCTCCCCTTCGGATGCTCGCCAGCTCGCCCGAGCGGACGCGCCGCCACGCCGTCGAGAGCGAGATGCCCAGGAGCCGTGCCGCTTCGCCGATCCCGACGAACTCCAAGTCGTCGCCCATGGCAGGTCGGTATCGCCGGCGTGTCGGCAAGTCAACCTCTCACCGGGTCTTCGAGTCCGCCTGCCCCTACGGCCCGTCCATCCGGAACGCGCGCTCGACCGCCGGGGGCCGCTGCACCGGCGCGTCGTCGCGCAGCACGAAGCGCGCGCCGGCCCACCCGACGCCTCCCACGAGTCCCGCCAGCGCCGCCGCCGCCAGCGCCCGCTTCCACAACGGCACGCGCTCCTTCTCGTACGGGGATCGCGGCGGCTCCAGCGCCCCGCGCGAGACGCGATCGGCGTACTCGTGCGCGACCGCCGCAGCCGGCCCGTCGGCGAGAATCTGCCCGTGCGACAGCAGGATCGCGCGATCGCAGATGGACGCCACGGTGTCCAGCGAGTGCGACACGAACACGATGGTGCACCCGCGCCGGCGGAACTCCACGATGCGGTTGAACGACTTCTCCTGGAACGCCTGGTCGCCCACCGCCAGGACCTCGTCCACGATGAGGATGTCCGGGTCCACCTCCGTCGCGACCGAAAACCCCAGCCGCGCCAGCATGCCCGAGGAGTAGTTGCGCACCGGTTCGTCGATGAACGGCCCCAGCTCGCTGAATGCGACGATGTCGTCCATGCGCTCGTCGAGCTGGCGGCGCGACAGCCCCATGACGGCGCCGTTGACGTAGATGTTCTCGCGCCCGGTGAAGTCCGGGTGGAACCCCGCGCCCAGCTCCAGCAGCGCCGCCACGCGCCCCGTCACCGCGATGCTGCCCAGCGTCGGCACCACCGTCTTCGCGACGAGCGAGAGCATGGTGCTCTTGCCCGCGCCGTTGGCGCCCACGAACCCCACCGTCTCGCCCTTGCGCACCGCGAAGCTCACGTCGCGCAGGGCCCAGAACACCTCGCGCTCCGAGCCCCCGAGCCCCAGCGCCAGGCGCGCCGCGTCGCGCAGCAGGATGGTCCGGTGGCGCTGCAGCTCGTAGCGCTTGCCCACGCCCCGCGCGTCGATGACGACGGGCGCGTCGGCGGCGGGGCCGGGCACGGACAGCCTAGAGGTAGTCGGCGAATACATTTTCGTAGTGTCGGAAGACGAGAAGGCCCGCCGCCAGGCAGACCGAAGCCGCAAGCGCCGCGAGGCCGAGAAGATGCATTGCAGGAGCGGTGCCGTGCAGCAGCACAGCGCGGTACCCCTCCACGACGCCCACCAGCGGGTTCCACATGAGCAGGCCCGCGAGCCGCGGCGGCACGACCGAGAACGAGTAGAACGTCGGCGTGAGCCACGCGAGCACCAGCAGCGAGCTCGTGAGGATGTACTGCGTGTCGCGGTAGCGCACGTTCAGCGCGGAGACGACGAGCGAAATCCCCAGCACGAACGCGAGCTGCACGGCGAACACGAGCGGCAGCCACAGCAGGTGCCAGCTCGCGTGGAAGGCGTCGCGGTACCACAGGAAGAGCAGCCCCACGAGCCCCAGCTCGATGAAGAAGTGGCGCACGTGCGAGAGCACCACCGCGACGGGCAGCATGACGCGGGGGAACGCGACCTTCTTCACGAGCTGCACGTTGTCGTTCACCGCGGCGGCCGCGCCGTTCACGGAGTTGCTGAAGAAGCGGAAGGGCGTCAGCCCCAGCAGGAGGAAGATGGGGTAGTGGCGCTCGGCCACCCGCAGGATGTGCGCGAACACGATGGTGTAGATGACCACCATCACGAGCGGGTCGGCCACCGACCACAGCCGGCCCAGCGCCTTGGCCTTGTAGCGGCTCTTGAAGTCCTTCTCGACGAGAGTGAGCAGGACTTCGCGACGCCGGTAGAGATCCGCCAGCATCCGGGCTTTCTACCCGAAAACGGCGGGAGCGGGAACCGGCGCGGCGCCCGGGGGCGCAGGTGGAAGGGATCGCCGTTCCGGCGCCGGGTCGCTTGCGATACGGTGGACGCGCCCGGCGGGCCGCCGGGCAGGCCCCCGCCGC
>Ga0172369_10006207_pt1 | contig 14318 bp, 11 predicted proteins | sample LakKiv25m_FD_114539 | JGI IMG/M metagenome (GOLD analysis project Ga0172369, IMG submission 114539) | Freshwater microbial communities from Kabuno Bay, South-Kivu, Congo - kab_022012_11.25m | ecosystem: Environmental > Aquatic > Freshwater > Lake | place: Democratic Republic of the Congo...
GCTTGCCGGCAGTTTTTATGAAACCGATTCTTCAGGATGCGTCGTGATTCGTGAAGAGATTTTATCGAGATTCAAAATCAGATTGGAAAACGACGATAAGAAAATAATACTTACGAAGGAAGACTCAGCCAAAGGGGTTAAAATCCTTTCACCAGATTCAATTATCGGGAAAACCATCAGTGTTGTTTCGCTTTCGATGAATACGTCCAAAATTCCCAATGCCCTGTTCAGCTTGCTTCGGAACAAACCCGAAGTGCCTTTTGAAGAAACAGTTACCGAACTTACAGTCTGTGGGATCCTCAAAAAATCAGGTCCGTTTGGCAGCGATCTGTTTAAAGGTGGGATCATTATTCCAACAGGAACAGCACAGAAAATTCCCAAGTTGGGGTTTTCGAGTGTTTATGATCTTTTGGACAACAAACATAAAAAAGGCACCTACAGCTCGATTCATGTGCGTATCAACGATTTGAAACGCATGGATGAAGTTAAAAAGGCACTGAAGGACATGAAAGTCGGGGTATTTTCGGTTGCTGATCAATTGGAAGAGATAAAACGTGGATTTCTGCTTCTGGATTCGATGCTTGGTGCCATCGGGGCCATTGCCCTGATTGTGGCCGGTCTGGGAATCATCAATACGATGGTGATGTCGATTCTTGAACGAACACGCGAAATCGGTATCATGAAAGCCATTGGCGGAAGCGAGACAGAAATAAAGATGATATTTTTTGTTGAAGCTGCAGTGATTGGTCTTATTGGTGGAATTTTTGGTCTTATCCTTGGCTGGATTGTTACAAAGGTGGCGAATCTTGTGATGAATGCACAAATCCTGCCGGCAGGCGAAGATCCGCTAAGTCTTTTTTATTTTCCGGCCTGGCTGATTTTGGGAGCGCTTGCTTTTTCGCTTTTCATCAGCCTTGCTGCTGCACTCTATCCAGCCATGCGTGCCGCCCGTATCGACCCGGTTAAGGCACTCAGACATGATTAAATATTTTAATTTCAGGTTTCAAATCACAAATTTCAAATTCCAGGATCTATCTTGATTTATGAATTTTGCTTTTTGTAATTTATATGCCTTAAACTTTTTTAATCATGGGTCTGACCAAAGCAAAAAGTGCTACCAACGCCCAGGTTCCCTCAAGTATCACAAACGGCACAAAACCAATACGTACCGAAGCATAGCAGGCTATTCCGGCACCCAAAAGATTCATCAGTATGTAAAATTTTCCATCCTGGCTGATAAAACCAAATAAGTTCAGAAAAAAGGCTATCAGCAATAGGCTTACGCCGATAGTTCCAACAAAATCATTAGTATTCATCGCATTAATATTTATTTGAATATTCCAATAAAGGTAATTTTTAAACAAATAAAGGATAATCAATTCGGCTTTAAGCTAAAAATTGTAGTTTTAGCGCCAAATTAAAAATAAACTATTCAAACACTTAAATTTCTCAAAGCATTAACTAAAAAAAGAAGCATGAAAAAACTATTTTTTACAACGCTCGCAATGGCATTTCTTTTTATTACAGGATGTAAACCTAAAGAGGCCGAGCTAAAAGTTGATTTTGAAAAATACACCCTACCAAACGGACTCGATGTTATCCTGCATGTTGATAAATCAGACCCGATTGTGGCACAGGCCGTTAGGTATCATGTTGGCTCTAACCGTGAAACTGAAGGCCGGACAGGCTTTGCCCACCTTTTCGAACATATGATGTTTCAAAAATCGGAAAATGTCGGCGAAGACCAGTTTTTTAAACTGATTCAAAGCGCCGGCGGAACACTCAACGGAGGTACCGGTAATGATGCGACCACCTATTATGAAGTCGTTCCCAAAAATGCGCTCGAAAAAATTCTCTGGATGGAATCTGACAGGATGGGTTATATGATCAATACCGTGACCCAAAAGGCTTTTAACATCCAGCAAAATGTCGTTCAAAACGAAAAAAGGCAAAGTGTCGATAACAGACCCTATGGCCAGACCGACTGGGTAACTGCAAAATACCTTTATCCAAAAGGCCATCCTTATAGCTGGACTGTAATCGGTGAGATGGAAGATTTAAAAAATGCCACCGTCGATGACGTAAAAGCTTTCCATAACAAATATTATGTTCCTAACAACGCCACCCTTGTACTGGCCGGTGACTTTGATATTGCAGAAGCAAAAAAACTCATCGAAAAGTACTATGGTGAAATTCCAAAAGGAGACCAGGTTTCCGACCCTAAACCGCTACCCATCTCACTCGAAAAGACCATCAAAGTTTATCACGAGGATAATTTTGCAAAAGCATCTCAACTTCGGATGATCTGGCCTACCATCGAAGATTATAGCGACGATTCATACCCGCTCTCCTATTTGGGCGAATTATTGTCGAGAGGAAAGAAAGCCCCGCTGTACAAAGTTTTGGAGAAAGATAAAAAACTGTCATCAAGCCAGTATGCCTATAACGGAAGCCAGGAAATTGCCGGCGAATTTACCGTTTCGGTTACGGCAAACGATGGAGTTAACCTCAAGGATGTTGAAGCCGGTGTTTTTGATGCTTTCAAAATGTTTGAAGACGAAAGTTTCACCGATGCCGACGTTGAACATATCAAGGCCAGTCTTGAAACCGATTTTTACAACAGTATTAGCAGTATTCTTGGTAAATCGTTCCAGTTTGCTTCTTACAACGAAGATGTCGGTGATCCGGGATATTTTTCGACAAACATCAAAAAACTGAAATCGGTTACTAAAGACGATATCATCCGGGTTTACAACAAATACATCAAAAACAAACCTTATCTGGCAACCAGTTTCGTGCCCAAAGGCATGGTCGGTTTTGTAGCCGAAGGTTCTGTAAAAGCCGATGTAAAAGAAGAAGATATTTTAAATGCTACCGAAGTTAAAATTGACGAAGGCGAAGAGGAAGCCATTGTTAAAACCCCTACAAAAACTGACCGTTCCATCCAACCTACCGATGGGCCAGATCCACTCTTATCATTGCCGGTGGTTTGGGATGCACAGCTTTCGAATGGCATGAAGGTACTCGGAATCGAACAAAATGAGTTGCCTCTGGTACAGTTCAACATCAAGATTAAAGGAGGTCATTATCTGGATACTCCAGAAAAAGCAGGGGTAGCCAGTATGACGGCTGACCTGATGATGCAGGGGACGAAAAACAAAACACCGCTCCAATTAGAGGAGGAAATCGATAACCTGGGGGCAAGAATTTATGTTTCAGCATCCAACAACGACATCAACATCAGCGTAAATACCTTGTCGAGAAACTTTGATCAGGCGCTTGCCCTGGTTGAGGAAATCCTGCTCGAACCCCGCTGGGACGAAGAGGAATTCGGACTTGCAAAAACAAAACTCCTCAATGCGCTCAAGCGGCAGAAAGCCAATCCTAATACACTTGCACGTGATGAGTTTAATAAACTGGTTTACGGAGAAGGCCATATTTTTGCACTCGACAGACGTGGCACAGTGGAATCTGTCGAAAAAATCACCCTCGACGATTTGAAAGCTTATTATTCATCCAACTTCTCACCTTCAATTGCGGCCTTTCATATTGCCGGGAATATCTCAAAAGACAAAGTGGTACAATCGCTGAATTCCTTAGCCGGAAAATGGCAACCCAAAGAAGTGATTTTCCCTGAATATGCAATACCCGTGCAGATAGATGCCTCAAAAATATATTTTGTGGACGTTCCGGGGGCCAAACAATCGGTTATCAATATCGGTTGTCTTGGACTTGCAAGGACCGATGCCAATTATTACCCTGCACAGGTGATGAATTACAAACTGGGTGGTTCTTTTAATGGATATGTAAACCTGATTCTTCGCGAAGAAAAAGGCTTCACTTACGGTGCACGAACCGGTTTTTCAGGGTCATATATCCCCGGTACATTTATAGCATCTGCCAGCGTACGTTCGACAGCAACCCAGGAATCCGTCCAGATTTTTAAGGATTTAATGAGCAATTATCGTGATGGTATTCCTCAGGAAGACCTGCAGTTTACGAAAGATGCATTAATAAAATCGAATGCATTGCAGTTTGAAACATTGTATGCCCTTGTCGGGATGCTCGAAGATATCAGTATGTATAACATGCCCAAGGATTATGTGAAAAAACAGGAAGACATTGTTAACAAAATGGATCTTGATCAGCTTAAAGCTCTGGCTCAAAAATACATCGACCCAACAAAAATGTATTACGTCGTTGCGGGCGATGCTGCAACACAACTCCAGCCACTAACGGCACTTGGGTTTGGAAAACCTGTGCTTGTCGAAGATTAGGATTGGGAATGTAAAAATGGCTTTTTGATTAAAAAGTAAATAAACCGGTTACAAAATGCAGCCGGTTTTTTTATGACTTAAAATACTTTGCTGCAAATTTGCCTGATATTCTCTGAAATGCCAATCGTAAAAAAATGCAATGCAGGTACACCCATCGTTTTTAATTCGAGCGATTGCCTGATTGTCCAAGCCGTTCCCAGATCAAATGCCTCCCGGTCGGTTTTACATTTGCGTAATTCACAAGCCAGTTCTTCGGGAATATCGATATGAAAAACCAGGGGCAACAATCTCAAATCGTTCATTCGAGTAATTGGTTTCAGCCCTGGAATTATTGGCACAGTGATGCCCATGGCACGACATTTTTCGACAAAATCGTAATATTTCCGGTTGTCAAAAAACATCTGGGTAACTATATAATCAGCCCCGGCATCAACCTTTTCCTTGAGTGATTTCAGGTCAGCTTCCAGATTTGGTGCTTCAAAATGCTTTTCGGGATATCCGGCAACACCAATCGAAAAGTCGGTTGAAGTGGTATTTTGTAATTCCTCATCCTGGTATTTGCCACGATTGAGGTTGATGATCTGCTTAACCAGGTCGATGGCATAGGCGTGTCCTTCGGTTTCGGGTATAAACATTCTTTGTGTTTTTGGCGGATCACCCCGGAGCACCAAAAGATTTTTTATTCCTAAAAAATGAAGGTCGATGAGGGCATATTCGGTTTCTGATCTGGTAAAACCCCCGCAAATGAGGTGTGGCACCACTTCGAGACTTGGATACCGGTATTTTATGGCAGCCGAAATTGCTACCGTTCCCGGTCTTTTACGGATGGTTTTCTTTTGAAGCAAACCACCGGGCAGCTTTTTATAAACCACTTCCTGCTGGTGGTAGGTTACATTTACATTTATCGGATGAAACTCCATCAACGGATCAATGGCCATATAAATAGCATCGATATTCCCCCCTTTGAGCGGGGGTAAAAGCTCGAATGAAAACAGCGTTTTATCCGTATTTTTAAGCAAGTCGATAATCTTCATCAGAAAAATTGATTTTAAATGCAAAAATAACAATGAAACCGGTTATTTGTTGCCTGCAGGAATTTTTACCCGCATGGTAGTGCCTTTCATTTCTTCTGATTCGAGTTCGATAAATCCATTCATTTCCTTGATAATACCAAGGGAAATCGAAAGCCCCAGGCCGGTGCCTTTCCCAAGTGTTTTTGTAGTAAAAAAAGGAAGAAAGATATTTGTTTTAATGGTTTCGGGAATACCAATGCCGTTATCAGCCACCTCAATTATCACAAACTTGCCGTCGGTATGGCTTTTAACATTCATGTACCTGTCAAATCCGGATGTTGTTTTTTCGGCTTTTTCGTCGATGGCATCTTTGGCATTATTAAAAAAATTAACAATCACCTGTTCAAATTTATAAGGATTCCCGACAATTTCGGGCAGATTTTCATCCAGGTCAAACTCCACATCAATCCGCCGGTTCGAAAATCTTGTCCGGGCCAACGAAAAGGCGTTTTTTATGTGTGTATTCACATTAAATGCTTCAATAAAGGAATCCTGCTGACCTCGCGAAAAGTTGCTGATTTCGTTGATGATAAATTTAATCCGCTTGATGTCCTCAAAGATTTCTTTTACCGTTTCACCAATGAAACGCATGTCGGGTGCGGCTTCGGTAATTTCCATCCCAAGGCTTTCGGTAGCCAGTGAAATACTTTGTAGCGGTTGTTTAATTTCATGAGCAATTCCGGCGGCTAATTCTCCCAGGGAGGTCAGGCTCGCCTGGTGGACAATGATCTGTTGCTGCTCGTTTTGTTTTCGAAGGGCTTCGGCTATCTTCATTTCCAGCTGCCGGTTTATTTTTTGTTTTAAACGATACCTGAAATAGACCACAAAAACTGCAGCCAGCACGATAATAATGGCCAAACCCAGATAAAATTGTGAATTTTTAAGCTTTTGTATTGAAACACGTTGTCCGAGAATTTCCTTTTCCTTTTTTTCGACTTCGTAAACAATTTGCAGGTTTCGGATTTGCTTGCTTTTTTCGATGCTGAACAGGCTATCCTGGAGTGCCGATTGCAAACTAAAATACTCCAGCGATTTTTTATAATCGCCATTTGCCTTGTACCATTCCGATAACATCTGGTAAGCATCGCGTATTATTTTTTTCGAATCAATTTCTTCAGCGATCTTTAATGCCTGTGAAAGATATTCCAGGCTTTTTGCCGGATTGCTGAGCTTAAGGTTAACATCAGCAAGGTTGATCAGTGTTATGGCTTCGCCCTGTTTATTTTTGAGCGACGTGTACAATTGCAGTGCTTTTTGCGAATTTTCAACTGCCAGTGGATAATTCCCCAGGGAGCGTTGGATCACACCGAGGTTGGAATAGATGATGGCAATATTCCCAACATCTTTCATCCGTTCCTTAATATTAAGTGCCCTGTCAAAATATACCCGCGATTTGTCGAATTCACCAATTTCCATGTTTACAACACCCAAATTGATCAGTGTAGTCGCCACGGAATTCGTATCACCCAACTGTTCTGATATATCCCCGGCACTTTGGTAGTAATCGATGGCCTTGTCATTTTCGCCTAAATTGTTATAGATGTTGCCAATATTCCGTTTGGATATGGCAATGCCTTTCAAATTCTTATCTTCCTCATTAATTTTTAACTGACTGAGATGGTTCTTAAGTGCCTCCTGGTAATATCCCAGGTTATTGTAAATTAAACCTAAGTTATTATAACTGGCTGCAATTTCTTCCCGGTTGTTAATCTCAAGGTTCACTTCGAGTGCTTGTTTAAAAAAATCGAGGCCGTGTACGTAATCGCTTTGAAGATAATAGGCCGAACCAATATTTTTTAAGGCGACGGCGGACCTTGTTTCATCTTCAGTTTTGGTTGCAATTCCAAAGGCAGCCATACCATATTCGACAGATTTTTGAGGCGATAACCGAAGATATTTTTTTGAAAGCAGGTTCAGAATATCACACTTTTGTCCTTCAGTTAATGAGTTTCCGTTCCGCAAAATATTTTCCAGGCTATCGATTTGTGGATTAGCGCCAAATAAACTCAACTGAAAAATCAGTAGCAAATACGTAACCAGTCCTCTCATTGTCGAAAATTCGTTTACAAAAAAGTCACAATTTATTAGGCTTTAGCAATTACCGTCACCCCGACTGAACAAATGTACAAATCATTAAAAGAAAAGTGACCAACTTTTCAAAAAATAGTATATATTTGTTCAAATAAACCAAAAAAAATAGTACAACATGGCAGGTGTAAACAAAGTGATTTTAGTAGGAAATCTTGGAAAAGACCCGGACATTATGACTTTTGAAAATGGTGTAAAAAGAGCCGCCTTTTCGTTAGCCACAACCGAAAGTTATAAGGATAAAGAAGGAAATTGGGTCGATCAGACCGAATGGCATAACATTGTTTTATGGAGATGGCTGGCCGAAAGGAACCTGATTAAAGGCGACACGGTATATATCGAAGGTAAACTCAGAACCCGCTCCTGGGACGATAAAGACGGTAATAAAAGATACACCACCGAAATTGTCGGCGACAAAGTAATTAAATTAACACGCAAGGAACAGGCTGCCGGTTATCATCCCGATGTTGCCCCACCACCACCCGAAATTTCAGAATTCGAATCTGGTCCCGGAGAAGGGCCCACTGACGATTTGCCGTTTTAATAATTAAATTAAAAGGAATTGTTTTAACATCATGTAAATCCTCTTATTAAATTAGAGAGGATGTTATACTTTTGCATTCAGTTTAAATCGATTTGTCGAACTAAATTATCACATTTTGGAAGATACCGATTCTATTTCGGAGATAGCATTTCTAATTACCAGTACATTTACGAAACCGATGACGCTTCCCATTATCATCGGTTTTATGGCGGTGATTGTTCTTATCGCCTGTTCCGCATTTATTTCAGGTTCCGAAATTGCCTATTTTTCACTTACCCCTACACAGATTAAGAGTTTACGATCGAAAAAAGGAAAAATCAACGAATTAATTCTAAGCCTGCTTGAAGCACCTAAACAATTACTGGCCACCATTCTTATTGCAAATAATTTTATCAATGTGGCCATTGTAATCCTCTCTACTTTTATTATCAATGGCCTTTTTGACCTGACAGCCTACCCTGTTCTCTCGTTTATTATCCAGGTAATTGTCGTTACTTCTTTCATTCTGATCCTTGGTGAAATTATGCCGAAAATCTATTCGGCCTTTAACCCGGTAAAAGTCGCCATGATGATGGCCCGGCCAATAAAAACCCTGATCACGATATTTTACCCTTTAAGTTCACTCCTTGTTAAAAGTTCGGCGATAATCGACAAACGGATCAGCAGAAAAGGCACACAGCTATCGATGAGCGAATTATCAGAAGCGATCGAACTTACCTCTGATGAAAATACACCTGCTGAAGAGCGGAAAATACTCAAAGGGATCGTAAAGTTCAGCGATACAGAGGCTAAGGAAATCATGAAATCACGTGTTGATGTCACCGCAGTTGATGTATTAACCTCTTACCATCAGTTGTTAAAAATAATTCTCGATTCAGGCTATTCCCGGATCCCGGCTTACCAGGAAAACTTTGATAAAATCTCAGGGATTCTGTATGTAAAAGACCTATTACCACATCTGGACAAACCTGATGATTTTGAATGGAATTCGCTGCTCAGACCTGCCTTTTTTGTCCCCGAAAATAAAAAGATCAACGACCTTCTGCTAGAATTTCAAAAAATGAAAATCCATCTTGCCATCGTGGTTGACGAATATGGAGGTACCTCCGGAATTGTTACCCTTGAAGATATTATCGAAGAAATTGTTGGGGAAATCAGTGACGAATTTGATACCGAAGAAGACGAAATAAATTACACCAAAATTGACGAACACAACTATATTTTCGAAGGAAAAACACTCCTGAACGATTTTTGCAAAATTCTCGAAATCGATGATACTGTTTTTGATGATGTGAAGGGTGAATCAGAAACACTCGCCGGTCTTATCCTCGAACTTGAGGGGAAAATTCCAAAAGTGAACGAACGCACTAAATTTCATGATTTTGAGTTTAAAATAAAAAAAGTCGATAACCGCAGGATAGAACAAATTCTCGTAAAAATCCTGAATAAATAGCACAATGGGTCCCTTTCTTTCATCAAAAACCTTGTTTCAGTTTTTCATTGTTTGCTTGCCCGCATTTTTTGCCTCCTGCGGAAATGATGGCTATGTCCCCAAACCACACGGTTATTTACGGATCGACCTCCCCGAAAAAAGCTATCGTTCCTTCGATTCAACTTTTCCATACCGCTTCGAATACCCAACCTATGCAACCATTGGCTTTGACAGATACACAAAAGAAGAACCTTATTGGATGAATATTGATTTCCGTGCATTCGATGCTAAAATTTATCTGAGCTACAAAGATCTTCGAAAAGCGGCCCTTCCTAAACTTATCGAAGATTCCAGAACCATGGTTTACAAACATGCACCCAAAGCCATCGGAATCAGGGAATCGATAATCGACCACAACGACCGCAGAATTTTTGGTATGGCTTATTCAATCGAAGGTAAGGAAACCGCATCTCCTTTCCAGTTTTATGTTACCGACAGTACCCGGAATTTCCTCCGCGGAGCACTATACTTTAATGTTGTCCCCAACAATGATTCCCTTCAGCCGGTTATCGATTTTATAATCAGCGATATCGACCATTTTATTGCCACTCTTCATTGGAAAAATTAAATCTGTTATTTAGTTCCACGCTCTAAGAAGCAACTTATCTCAATCGAAAAATTTGAATTATTTAATGTTTAGTGGATTGCCTGATTATGCTCAAAGGAATGCGTATGATTTTGATAATGAAAACACCCTGAGGCTCCTGAAAATATTGATGAGACATGTTATTCAGTAAAAAAACATGAAATAAAAATCAATATATGATGTTCTTCCATTATGTAAATGCAATAACTTTGCAAAAATTTCCATATCTGAGTCGATCGGATCAGAAAAATATTGATGGTTTAACTCATTTAAATGCTATTGTAAAATGAAAATCAAGTACATCGACCTGGTTGAACAAACCTTTGAATTTCCACAGCAGGAATTTAAAGTAATTGATGACGAACTCTACTTTCATGACATCCCATTAATGGATATTATAAAGCAATATGGAACCCCGGTGAAACTGACGTACTTACCAAAAATATCTGAACAAATACAAAAAGCCAGGCGTTATTTTAACGTAGCAATGGCCAAAGTTGATTATCAGGCCGAATACAAATATTGTTACTGCACAAAGAGCTCGCACTTTTCGTTCGTACTCGAAGAGGCCCTGAAAAATAAAGTTAACCTCGAAACATCTTCCGCCTTCGATATCCATATTATTGAAGAACTTTATCGTCTGGGCCTCATCGATAAGGAGATTTACATCATTTCCAATGGTTTTAAGCGCCAGCTTTACCTCGAAAATATTTGCCACCTTATTTCTGAAGGATTCGAAAACACCATTCCGATTCTCGACAATATGGACGAACTTAATTACTACGAAACCCATATTGATAAGAAATTTAAAATCGGGATGAGGATTGCCTCGGAAGAAGAACCTCTCTTTTCATTTTATACCTCACGACTTGGAATCCGGTATAACGATATCGTACCTTTTTATGTCGATCACATCAAAAAGAATCCAAATATCGAGCTGAAAATGCTGCATTTCTTTATCAACACAGGTATTAAGGATACATCCTACTATTGGAATGAATTAAGCAAGAGCTTAAATGTTTATGTCGAATTGAAAAAAATATGCCCCGAACTGGATTCACTTAATATAGGGGGTGGGTTTCCGATAAAACGTTCATTAGGTTTTGAATTCGATTACGAATACATGGCCGAAGAAATCGTTGCCCAGATAAAAGCCACTTGTGAACAGCATAATGTGCCGGAGCCCAATATTTTTACCGAATTCGGTTCATTTACTGTAGGCGAAAGTGGTGCGGTGCTATACTCGGTACTCGACCAAAAGCAGCAAAACGACCGCGAGTTATGGAATATGATTGACAGCTCTTTTATGACTACGCTTCCCGATTCATGGGCCATCAATCAGCGGTTTATTTTGTTACCGGTAAATCACTGGGACAGGGAATATCAGCGTGTTTGCCTCGGTGGATTAACCTGCGACAGCCAGGATTATTACAACGATGAGGCCCATTCAAATGCAGTGTTTCTTCCGAAATACGAAAAAAACGATCCGTTGTATCTTGGGTTTTTCCACACCGGAGCTTATCAGGAATCACTCGGCGGTTATGGCGGAATACAACATTGTTTGATTCCGGCACCAAAACACATTATCATTGACCTAGACGAAAACGGGGATTACTATCCAAAACTTTTTGCCAAAGAACAAAGTTATAAGTCGATGTTAAAAACGTTAGGATACTAATTATAACGTTAAAGTAAACTCCCGCAATGAATTAAATTAAGATGGTTGCATTCGAAAAAGGGTTTAATCATATTTTTATCTTTGTAGTTTCATTTCCTTTGTAGTTTTACGCTTTATGAAAAAGCAAAAATTCACTCCGGCGCACGAACAACATCACGACTTTACAATTTTCGATCTGGCAACTTCTTTACCTGATTACAAACTTGCCTATTTTCTCAACAATAAACTTAGGTTTCACCTCGAAAGGGCTGATGACCTCGAGGTTTCTCAGCCAAATTCAGAAAAGCCGGATATTTTTTCGTTTTATTACTGCGAAAAAGATAAAGGCAGAACAATGTTTCTTATTCACGACATCAACACGGTTAACCTTTTGATGAAAAATTTTTTTTTGATAATCCAGGGTTATTTCTCACCAAACGAAAAAGAAGCGTTAATAAATGGCATTTCATCGATTTCCGAAATTCTGAACCTCAACGAAATTAAACTCAAGGATGAAGGGACACAACAACTTGCCTCATTGAAAAAGAAAACCGCCTTTTTAAATACCATGCTTACCGACCTTGAGTTTCACCTGATCGACATGAAACGCCTTAAAAATGAAGACAAAGTAAGTCTGAAAATCAAAGAAAAAGGAACGATAAAAATACTTTACCATTAATGAAAACAAAAATCGTTGCAACCATAGACCCGGCTTCAGCTTCAAAAAATATTCTCCTGAAACTCATCTTTGCCGGGGTCGATGTTTTCAGACTTAATTTTTCGCATGGGAAATATGAAGATTTTGAAAAAATCATCGCCGAAATTAATGAGTTGAATCAAAAGCTCGAAACGCATGTTGCCATTTTAGCCGACCTTCAGGGTCCGAAGATCAGAATTGGAGAGTTGACAGGTGGATTTATCGAACTCGAAAAGAAGCAGACCATCCTTTTTACGACAGTTCCAGGATTGGAAGATAAAAGTAAAATTTTTATTAATTATCCCGGGTTTCCCAATGACGTAAAGGAAGGTGAAACAATCTTGCTTGACGATGGTAAAATAACCCTTCAAATTTTAGAAACCAATCAAAAAGACGAAGTCGCGGCCAGGGTTGTAACCGGAGGGAAACTCATGTCGCGGAAAGGGGTAAACCTTCCGGATACGCAAATTTCGTTGCCATCACTTTCGGTTAAAGACAAGGAAGACGTTAGTTTTATTTTGAAAAACAACATCCAGTGGATTGGGCTTTCATTTGTGAGATCTGCAAAGGACATTATTGAGTTAAAAGATTTAATCATGGGAATGAATCCTGTGAATATTCCCTCCATCATCGCAAAAATTGAAAAGCCGGAAGCTGTCCAAAACATCGGGAGTATCTTATCTGCTGCCGACGGAATAATGGTGGCAAGAGGTGATCTGGGGGTAGAGGTACCGCTTCAGACGGTTCCGGTCATCCAGAAACAGATAGCAAAACGATGCCTTGAACTATCAAAGCCGGTGATTATTGCAACACAGATGATGGAAGGAATGATGAACAACCCAAGGCCTACGCGTGCCGAGGTAAACGATGTGGCAAATTCGGTGATGGATGGCGCCGATGCGCTAATGTTGAGTGGTGAAACTTCGATGGGAAATTATCCGGTTGAAACTGTCGAAACCATGGAGAAAATCATCACCGAAGTCGAAAATTATGAAGACATTTATTTTAAACAACAAAACCAAAGCACCGAATCCGACCCCCGGTTTCTCTCCGACTCGGTAATTTTAAGTGGTTGCATTATGGCGCAGGAAGCGGGGGCTAAAGCAATTGTTTCGGTAGCCTCTTCGGGTTATTCGGCTTTAAAAATAGCTTCTACCCGGCCAAAAGCTGTTGTATATGTTTTTGCAAAAGACGAATTTATCCTTCGGCAACTCAACCTTGTCTGGGGCGTTCGTCCCATGTTTTTCGACCGGTATATAAACACCGACCAAACGATGGCTGATCTGGTAAACGAATTAAAGAACAAAGGGATGGTTCAATCGGGTGATCTGGTTGTGCATATCTCAAATATGCCCATCAATGAGCCGGGAAAATCGAACATGCTCAAACTGAGTTATGTTGAATAAAACTATGCAAAGCCTACCTACGCTTAAGGTGTGGTGAGGTTTTATTTTACGTGATAACCTGCTTCCTGCGGATTTGTAAACCGTGCGGGTAAAAATAACTCCCCCGGCTCATGCGGATTTATAATCTGAGCGAATAATAAACACATCCCTTTCATAAAAATAATCTGAAGAAGATTTGTTTCAATTTATCTGGCAGTGGACCATGTACCAAGAGGGTAAATCCGGAAAAGACGGCAAGCTAAAACAACATATTTATTTGTAATAGATATAAATTACATGATTCAAAAAAAAATTTTCAATTACGTTCGTTCATTAAAACCTACCGTTAACTTTGTCGCGCCTACCGTTAACTTGCAAAAACGTATTTTTTCTTATTTTTAATAATACGAATGACTAAACTTTACAATGCCTGATAACTTGACTTTTTGATTTTTTTGATTATATTAGCCCTTTTTTTGTCGATTTTGCTAATACGAAAAGTTGAATGAATGAAAGCAA
>Ga0172369_10006209_pt1 | contig 14313 bp, 23 predicted proteins | sample LakKiv25m_FD_114539 | JGI IMG/M metagenome (GOLD analysis project Ga0172369, IMG submission 114539) | Freshwater microbial communities from Kabuno Bay, South-Kivu, Congo - kab_022012_11.25m | ecosystem: Environmental > Aquatic > Freshwater > Lake | place: Democratic Republic of the Congo...
ATTAGGACCTAAAAATGCAAAAATCTCCCCTTCTTTAACATCAAATGAAACTCCATCTACAGCTACAAAATCTTTGAATTTTTTTACAAGAGCATTTACCTCAATTATTGATTTAAGCATTATAATTTCCAAGAAATTTAATAATTTTAATATAAAGCGTAACTTCTATATAAACATTATGAAGGAGAACAAATAAATACTACCGAATACTATTCATAATAATTGTTTATATTTAATTTAAATTTGAGTATTTTGTAACAACTGGATAGGGACAAAAAGATTTATATACTTCCCATACTTAGATAAATTATGGAAAATAAAGACAAACATGAAAGAAATAAAGCATTAGATGACACTGTAACTTTCTTTGATACTAGAGAACTAAAAACTAGTTCAGAAGGTTATTCTGTTCCAATTAGTAGAGGGGAAGAGGGCTATGAGAGACCTGATGTGCAAGAAAGACTTAAAAGAGGAAGGCCGGTTATTCTTTATAGAATTCCGATGCCAAGACATTCTTAAAAACAATAACCCTTAAACTTAAAAACCTCCTATTCCCTAATTGTCTATGACAAATGAATATGATACTCTGCTAAATGATGCTTTTGAAAAAATAAAACCCATTGAACATAATGGAGAAAGATTTGAAGTTCCAAAAATAGAAGGACATCTTGAAGGAACAAAAACAGTTCTAACAAATATTTGCCAAATAATGTCCTATCTAAGAAGAAATCAAGAACACTTTATTAAATATCTATTAAAAGAACTTGCAACTTCTGGAACAATGAAGAATAATCTCCTAGTTCTCCAGAGAAAAATAAACTCCCAAGCAATAAATGATAAAATACAAGATTATGTAAAAGAATTTGTAATTTGCAGCCAATGTGGCAAACCAGACACAGAACTCATTAAAGACAAAGAATTCATGTTTATGCATTGTTTAGCTTGCGGAGCAAAACATCCTGTAAGAAGCAAGATATAATTATAATCAATAAATAAAAAAATATGACTTCTACTAAACAGTATTCCTCAGATTCATTTTATATTATCCAACAATGCTAAAACCGGTTATGTTCACAATTCCCAAAGCATTCAATATCTGAAATATTCCCCAGATTAATAACCAAATAGCAACTACAATGTTAAGTATTTTTGGTCGTATAAGAACAATTATTCCTAGAATTACTGCAATAAGCCCTATTATTAACAAGGTTATCATCAATTAACATAGATGTTCATCTTTAAATATTTTTAGATAAACAATGAATAAAAGAAATATCTCCAAAAATGCCCTTTAAAAACTTTTCTCATAAAAATTGCTTTTTTTTAACAAACTAAAGCTTTATATAACAATCCATCTATATGAAAATTAATAATAATCTCAAAGGAGGTAAAAAATGGTAGAAGCAAGATGTATGAAGTGTAAAGAGCCAAGACAGATGAAAAATGCTGAAATTGTAATGACTGCAAGAGGCGGATACATGGCAAAAGGAAAATGTCCTAATTGCGGAACAACAATGTGCGCTATGATGTCAAAAGACAATGCAGAAAAAGCAATAAAATCTGGCGCTAAAAAAGCATATTAATTTATTTTTATTTTTTTCAAATTTTATTTTAAATTCAAAGGAGCGGATAAATTTTAGTTTACTCCTTGAGTTTACTAAGAAAAGTGGAGATTTCAATAGAAAATTTCTAACTTTTATTTTAAATTATATAGAGTTATAAGAATGCAAATAAAAATTCATGAAGCCTACAGAACAATAGTTGCACTATGCGACACAAATTTAATAGGTAAATATTTCTCAGAAGGAATAATGCAAATTGAAATTAAAGAACATTTTTTCAAAGGTGAAGAAAAGAATTTCCAAGAAACAGTTGAATTTCTAAAAGAAATGGAAAAAGAAGACGCCACATTCAACATAGTTGGTGAAGAATCAATAGCAGCGGCATTAGAAGCAAAAATAATAAGCAAAGAAGGAATAATCAGAATAGAAAATATTCCTGTAGCTTTGGTTCTTATGTAGACCAAACTTACAATCTGCATTAGTATTGATGTAAATCAACACTTACTTATCATTTTCCTTAGTTCTTATGTAGAATAATACAATAATCCTTAAATATATGACTTCTCTTTATATATAATGAAAACAAAAGAATCTATCAATCAAGAATATAATGAACAACAGAGAAAAAATTTTAAAACCGGGGTATATTCAGCAGTTTTAGGAATAATAATTGGAGTTACAGGTTTTGCAAGAAATTATTATCAAACTGAAAATATTCCAGGAATGTATCCTCTTTCTAAACCAAATTTAGCAATTGCAGTTACAGGAATAGGAATAGGAATAACTTCAGTATTTGCTCCAATGGCCTTGAATTTAAGAGCTAAAAGAAAAAGAGATAGTGAATTAGAATCTATCTCAGATTCAAATGCTAATGAAGATATCGACCTTCCGTTTATACCATAAAATTTCTAATAAACACAAACCCTTTTAAATCCCTATATCCATCATTTAATATTGATATAAAATTAACCTTGCAAAACCCCGGGTTTTGAAAGACCCAAGAAAATTCAATAAATAAAAATTTTCTTGAGGGCTGGCGACTTACTTTTAATTCAAAATGGCAGAAAATATGCAAAAATTCAAAAATCACGCAAAAAAGAACAAACCTAAAGACTTCAATGCTCCACCGGAGTTTGTAACAAGAGCAAGAATTCCAAGAGGTAAAGAAGTAATTGGAATAGTTGAGCAAAGAGTAGGAGCAAATAGGATGATAGTAAAATGCTTTGATGAAAAAACAAGGAATTGCAGAATCCCAGGTTCCCTAAGAAGAAGTCTCTGGATAAGACCTGGAGATATTGTAATTGTAGAACCCTGGGAATTTGAAGGAGATGAAAAAGGAGATATTTTATTCAAATACACTCCAGCTGCAATTGAATGGCTAAAAAGAAACAATTTCATAAAACAAGAAACTAATAATGAGTTTTAGTGCGAAGATAAATATGAATAATGACGAGAACTGAAACAAGGAGAGTTCTAGTGCTTTCATAAATTTTATAACCACTCATATTCTCCTAATATCATGACACAGGAAATCTACATAGAAAACATTGCAAGTATTTTAAAAAATAAACCAAGATTAGAAAGAGAACTAAAAATAAAAATAACTAACAAAGGAAAGGATTTTTCAATTGAAGGAACAGCTGAAAACGAATATCTAGCATTAAAAGTATTTGAAGCAATGGAACTTGGCTTTTCAGCTGAAAAAGCACTGCTATTAAAAAATGAGACTAACCTTCTTCATAAAATAGAAATAAAAAAAGTGACTAAAAGACATGACTTAGAAAGAATAAGAGCAAGGATAATCGGAACCCATGGAAAAACAATAGGAAATCTATCAAGGTTAAGCGAATGCCATCTAGCATTAAACAATAATCAAATAGGAATAATTGGAGATGCTGAATTAATTGATGAAGCAATTCTCGCAGTGAAATCCATAGTACAGGGTTCAAAGCAAGGAAATGTTTACACAAGACTTGAAAAAGAAACAAAAAAAAGAAGAAACGATCCAGAATACCATCAGGATATAAAAAATGAATTAAAAAAGAAGAAGAAATAAAAACGTCTGGGGGAGGACTCGAACCTCCAACCCTGCGATTAACAGTCGCATGCTCTACCAATTGAGCTACTCAGACTTCTTCTGCAAAACTGCAGCTAAATTATCCAACCCTAAGACTAGATACTGATTTAAAGTCTCGTAATATCTATTTAAAGCTTTTGGGATAACCACATAAACTAAATATTTTTTCTCCAGATAATGAATTTTACTCCTCAGTTTAACTGCCTTATCAAATCCCCTCCAAAAAGTACATTCGATAATTATCTTATCATTTATTAAAAAATCCGGGAAAAAATATCTTTTTCCTATTTTAACTAAAGGTTCATATTTATAGGATATATTCATACTCTTAAGCAAATTTGCAATATCTAATTCTAACTTATTTCTAACCAACTCATTATTTTTTGTGAGAAATTTATAATTACTTATTTTTTTAAATCTAGAATATTGCATTAGATAATATTTATTAGGATTTTCTCTTTTAAGATTTTTATGCCATATTCTAAGGGACTGAGAACTATAATTACGACATTTTTTCATCTGCTCTTCAAAAGTTCCATTTTTCTTTTTTATTTCAACACAATTCTTTCCGCCTTTGATTTGTCTCCAATTTGAAGGAAGCTCTTTAATTATCTCTATATCATTTTTAGAAATATTAAGATAATTAATCAATTTTTCAAAATTATTCCTATTAATAATTCTATGTTCAGTATGATAAGCAGAAAGAGTGGACTTAGGAATATTTACTTTATCAACTAATTTATAAATGGTACCTGCCCTAGCATAAGCTAAAGATAAAATCCGATTCAATTCACCTTTTTTTAATAAAATATACATCAAATAATAAGTAAGCAATTACTTATAAATTCTTGCAGCCAATATGAACTAAAGGGACAAAAATCATTAAATTTCTTTAGATTTATAAATTAGAAATTACTATTACAGATATAACAAAAAGAGGACAACATGAGTTTTTTATATCCACTAGGAGCCGCAGTTCTTCAAGCAGAATCAGCAACACTTGATAAAGTAACTCTCTCCATAAAAAGAGTTACCTACAAATCCTACAATGGAATAAGTTTCCCTTTAATTTTTCTATTCACATTAATAATATTTTTAATAATAAAACCAAATCTCTCTTTAAATCAATTTACTCCATTCCTGATAATTCTAATAATTGCTTCAACAATTATTTCAATAATTACAAACCTCTTATATTACAGAGCATTAAAATCAGATCTTTTATCTGAAATGCAAACATTTTCTCTTCTTTCAAGCATTCCATTAATACTTCTAACAGCATTAATTTTTTCAGAAGAAAGAAATCCAATAATAATCCTACTAGCAATAATCTCTGTAGGATTTCTTGTCTGGTCACACTATGAACACCATCATTTAAAAATATCAAGAAAAACACTTCCCTATTTTATTTGGATAATGCTAATAGCCCCATTTGGAGGAATTATCTCAAAAACATTACTTAAAACATTTGACCCAATTTCTCTGCAATTAATAAGAGATTTTATAATTGCCCTAGCATTCATAATTATATTTTTCAAAGCCATAAAACAAACTCCTAAAAAAGCCTATCTCCCATTAATCCTTACAAATATCCTAACCACAATTGCCTGGATACTTTACTTCTTTTCCTACCAAAAATCAGGAATAATCTACACAGTTCTAATTTTCTCATTAGAACCGCTTTTAGTTTATTTAACATCCATATTTTTACTAAAAGAAAAAATAAACCTAAAGAAAATAATCGCATTCATAATAATATTAATAGCAATTGCTATAGCCCAGATAATATAAGTAAAGCAAATCCTTATAAATTAGACCTCACTATAATTAATATAAAATGGATTTTGAAACACTTGCAAAAAAAAGAGCATCAATAAGAAGATATTCTGATAAAAAACCAAAAATAGAAACACTTATGAAACTGATTGAAGTTGCAAACACAGCACCAAGTCCTGGAAATCTTCCAATAATCTATTACCTAGTTGTTCAAGATAGAGAAACAATTTTTAAAATATCTGAAGCCTGCAGACAAAGATTCATAGAAGAATCTCCCTATTTAATTGTAATTTGTTCTGAATCAAAAGATTGTGAAAGACTCTATGATAAAAGAGGGAAAAAATATGCTAAACAACATGTAGGTGCTGCCATAGAAAACATGCTGTTATATGTTACAGAATTAGGTCTTGCAAGTTGTTGGGTAGGTGCATTTTCAGATATGATGATAAAAAGTATTCTAAGAATTCCAGAAAATATTGAAATAGAGGCGATTCTTCCAATAGCCTATCAATTAAAAATAGACAAGACAACTCAAAAGAAAAAACCAACAATATCTAAAAGAGTTTATTTTGAAAACTGGGGAAACCCTTTTCTAAAGCCATTCAAAAGGTTTGATACATAAAATATTTAAATAAAAGTGACTATAACTTAAAATGAATGAAATTCCAAAAATAATAGGGCCTAATGAAAAATTAATCTATGAGGGCAAACCAGAATTAGCCCCCTATCTTACAAGAGGCATACTTACTTCTCTTTTTATTATAATAATACTCTCCTTATTCATAGGTGCATGGCTAAAATCAGTAATCATTGCAATACCTGCAGGCCTAGTCCTTCTTGTTTTAGCAATAATAATTATCAGTTTAGCATATTCAAAGGTTCATTATGCGATTACAAACAAAAGGATAATTATACAATCAGGAATTATTGGAAGAGATTTTAAATCAATAGACTATGATAGAATGCAAAACATATCAGCGCAAGTTGGAATTCTAGGGGTAATATTTAAAGTGGGCACTATACAAATATTTACAGGTGAAATGCAATCAGTAGGATCTGGAAACAGCTCAAGCATTAGGCCAAAGTATGATAATCTTACATATATTCAAAACCCTTATGAAACTCTAAAAATAATGCAAACAGAGCTTTCAAAAAGAAAAGAAAAACTTGCCTAAGGATAAATATTTTTAGTTTTATAATTAATATATTGTACAATTAATTGGATAAATCTCTCCAGTAATATTATTAGTAAAATTTCTAATAATCGTATCTGTCATTAAACTCTCTCCATATGAAGTTTTTGAAGTATAATTAATCCTTGATTTATTTAAAGTTTCATCTATTTTCTTATTAACATCTTTTGCCATTTCTTTAAAAGTATCTCCAAGCACCCTAAAATCGATTTCAAATATGCATCCAAAATAATAAAAAGGCCCTGTTAAATAACTCATATTCTCACTCTGTAATTTCTTATTACTTCCTTCAACAATATTTTTTATTTGTTCTTTTGTAAAATTACAGTCCATAGAAAGATTTGAACGATACCCAACAAGGCAATTATCCCCCATCTCTTCAATATATAACTGTCCATTATAATGTGAATTAGAAGAATCCCCCGAAAATTGAGCATCTGTATTATTACAATTACCTAAGTTTTCTGTGAGTTTTATTGAGTTCGCCACTTCTTGAGGATGATTCTTCAAATACAAAGAAAAATTATCTGAGGAATATAAATTACTATTATTAAACATCTGTGTAGATAAATTTATTTTTTCAAAATATTTCTCAGTAATTACTTCAGTTTTATTTAATTCAATAATCTTTTCAGGTTCTCTTTTATCCAAATTTATTACAATTATTATAATTATAGCAGACAATACAAGAATTATAAGAATGGATAAAACAAGTATCTTTAAATTGCTAGAACTATCATTAGAATTAGAAGATTTACTATTAATTATTTCAGAAAAAGTATCATTTATATCATTTTGACTATATCCTTTACTCAGGGCCTCATCTTGAAGTTGAGTTACTGTAAAACCTTGTTTTAATTTTTCAGAAAAATAATTTCTTAATTCCTCTTTTATCATAGTAAACCATAGTTGAATAGTTTTTTAAATATTAGCATTAGTTTAATTCTACAAACTAGAATAATTTATAAGATTAGATTTCTTTAAAAGTAAATGAAGAACAAGAGGGGATTTGCCGTAATGCTTTTATCATTTATATTAATAATATTAATAATAGTTTTATTAGTTTTAATATTTTATTTTTATGTTTTTAAAGAAACTAGCACAAAAATTGATTCTGAAGATTCAAAAACAAGTAATGTTAATACTTCAAGTTCTGTTCAAGAAAAATTAGATGTCTATAATCCTGACAATTGCAACCTATCTCAAGATATTTATAATCTTCCTGATTTCAAAAAATTTGAAGACTTCTTGCTTAAACAGCAGATAGTTAAAGATGTTCCAAAAAAAGGAAAAATTAGCCTTAAATTCTACCATTTTGTAGGAGATTGCAGAAAATGGGATAAAATATATTTATTGAATAATGGAAAGATTGAAGAAAATAATGCAAAAGCAGACATAGAAATTTGGATGCCTACAAACTATATTAGTAAAATACAAGAAAAAAATCTATGTGATACAATTGCAGAAGCAAAAACCAAAGGAGATTTTGGACAATCTGTAAATGTGGATAATACAAAGCTAATGTGGACCTATAAAGGTTTATTGAAATATAAAAACTGTCTAGGATTATAATTAACCCATAAAAAAACAAATCCTGCCAAAAAACAAGCAGGAACAAAACAAAAAAATAAAAAATATTTATAATTCGAGGCTTACCAAGAATCAATTCCTAAATCAGCGAATTCATTCTTAGCTGGCTTTGCATAATCATATTCCCTCATTCTTTGTTTTCCAAGTACATAAGGGCTTGAGACTCCTGTCATAATTGTAATAACTCTAACTCTTCCCTCAAAATCTTTATTGATTCTCGCACCAATAATAACCTGAGCTTCTGTAGCAATATTCTCTGTAACTAATTTACCAATTTGACTAAACTCTTCCAGTTTCATATCTGGACCGCAAGTAATGTGAATTAATGCGCCATTTGCACCTCTGTAGTCCACGTCTAACAATGGATGTGTAAGAGCTTGCCTAACAGCTTCATGAACTCTATCGCTTGAGTCAGATTCTCCTATACCAATAACAGCTACTTCTCCTTTTTTCATAATAGCAGATACATCAGCATAGTCTAAGTTAATTAACGATGGTAAAGTTATTGTTTCCACAATTCCCTTAATCATTGTACTAATTAACTCATTAGCAACTGCAAAAGCCTGTTGTATTGGTAATTGTCCAGCAATATCAACTAACCTATTATTATCAATTACAATAGCAGTATCTACATGATCCCTTAACTCCTGAAGTCCAAACTCTGCCTTATCTATTCTTGCTTTCTCGCATTCAAAAGGCATTGTAACAACTCCAATAACTACTGCACCAGTTTCCTTTGAAACCTGTGCCAACACAGGCATTGCCCCTGTTCCTGTTCCACCACCTTCTCCACCAATAATAAAAATCATATCAGCAGAATTCGTAGCTTTCTTTAATTCAGAAACAGATTCCTTTGCAGCTTCTCTTCCTACCTCTGCTTTTCCACCTGCACCAAGGCCTCTTGTTAATTCCTTTCCTATAAGGATTTTATCATCAGCCTTTGTAATGCTAAGATGTAATGCATCTGTATTTGCACCATAGATAGTAGCTCCATTAATACCCTTGTTAAAAAGCCATGTAATTGCATTGCAACCAGCTCCACCCACGCCAAAAACCTTGATATTAGCTTTTCCAGCTTTTAAATCATCAAAATTAATACTATGAGTTTCAACATTTCCGATCGCCTCTTTTGCAAAATCTAAAACCATTTACATTTATCTAACCTCCTTTCAAGCAAATTGATCTTTCATATTTAAATTTAAAAATAAGTTATTAATTAGTCACCTATTTATAAAAAACAATAACACCCTTTATTTAAAAATGTTTTCTAAAAGCCAATATATGTAATAGAGTATATACTTACCTCAAGAACCCTTCTATTTTTCCCAAATAAGACCAAGAACTTGCACCACTTGTCAAATCTTTTGTAATCCTAATCTGCCAAACCTCATATTCACCAGTAAAAACCTTGCGAGCTTCAAAAATCTCATAGGAAGAAGTATTACTTCCAGTTAAATTTAAACCTACAATAAAAGAATCAAAATCCCCTACTTTTACCTGAAGACAATCTTCTGCCATAGAAGATTAATAAATAAAAGTATAAATAATTTTCTAAAATATCAGTTATAAGCTATAAACTAATGATATTATTAAAAAGAAAATTTTATCTTTCCGTTCAGATAATCTTCACAAAAAATCCTTACATTTGGGGCAATAGGATATTTTCCATAATCTTCAATAGGCATCCATATCAAATCTCTAAAAATTTCAGGCTCCATTATTTTAGGCATCTTATTATTTTTTATTTTAACTTGATATTTATGACTTGTAAAATATCTTCCATTAACCTCAAAATCTATATTAGAAAGTAATTTTATTAATTCAATATCACATCCAATTTCCTCTTTAGTTTCCCTAATGGCAGTATCTTCCCAACTTTCCCCATTTTCAACTTTTCCCCCAGGAAATTCATAGTAACTATGTTTTTTCTTAAAAAGCAAAAGTACCTTATTATCTTTAATAATTGCAGAGCCTGATAAATGAATCCTCTCCATCAAATCTTCCCCTCAAACCTTCCAATTTTTTCCCAAGTTCTCTCCAACTTATCATTAGCAATCTTAACAACTAATTTTAAAAAATCATCATCAACTAATATCTTTCCATTGTTCATTATTGGAAAACTCATGCTTTCAGTTGAATGCAATTCAACCATATTTCTTTTTCCACCCATAATTCCACTCCTCTTCCAACCACTTTCCTTTGCCCTATTAACAAGTTCTTGTGCATCTTCCAAACTTAAACAAGCAACATGCAATATACAAGCTGTTTGCTGAAATTCAACAAGCCCATCATATTTCAAATTTTCAAGAGCTTTTTTTATTTCTTGAAAATTAGTTTTTTCATGTGTTCTAAAAAGAAAAGCATCTTCCATTTTCTCATCATTATATTTTAAAAAAACAATCCTTCCAGCACAGCTGCTAGTAGTATAATAATTCTTTTTCTTGTTGATTCTATCACAAAGCTTAGCAATCTTTTTATCCCAACCACCAATACTGCTTTTATCTTCCCTAGCTAATTGCTTTTCCTTTTGTAAATCAAAATTAGTTTTAGTTTTCATTTTAATAGTTAAATCTCCGTTCATACTCTTTGTGATCCATCCACTCTAAGATTACAGATAAAACAATAGCTTTATTATTTTTAATTGTATAAATCAGTCTCCAAGCATCAGGAAGATTATATTTCCATAAGTTAGTAAGATTACCAAATCTTTTAAAATATTCCTTTGGAATCAATTTTTTTGGGATTTGAATCCCACAAAAGGCATCTTCCTCTAAATTACAAAATGCCTTTTCAATCTGTTCCTTTAGATTCTTTTCTTTAATATTATCCAAACTTAAAAAATCTTTTTCAACTCGCTCATCACCAAAAGCAATTTCAGAGTTTACCATTATTTTCTCCACATTAAATGATTTTTCCTAAGATATTTTTCAACACCTTCAGGGTCCCAAATCCAAGCAATTTTACCTTCTTTATCAACTGCAATTCTTCCAGCATATAATAAATAATCAATAATAACTGAATAAGTTTGATACATCATTTTTTTAGGAAGTCTTTCCCAAATTTGTTTTTTTGTAAATTCTCCGCTAGTATCATAAATAAATTTCTCAACCATCAAAACACTGTCCAGTCTTGGATAATGTAATATCTTCTTGATATCCATGAGTTATATATACTTATATAACTATATAAATCTTATTATTTTAAATACTTATTTAATTCCTCAGCAGAAATATATTTTAATTTTAAACCTCTCTTGAGAAAGTCAAACCTCTCCTCAAAAAGATTCAAAGAGTATTATTATGAAATAAATGAAAAAGGATTTATAAAAGAAATAACAAACAAAAATAATAAATTTCTTTCACTCACAGATAAAGGATTTGAATACCTAGAAAAATTTAAGATAATAATCGGCTTTCTAGATGAATTTGATTTATAATCTTACTCAAACATTTTCTCCTCAGATTTTTAATCAGTTATTAATATCATTTACCTAATTAAAAAATTTCGCAACATCAAGCAAAAAATCATCCGTTCCAACAGGAGCAAGTATCTGAATTCCAATAGGAATTGCATCCTTCCCTTCAATAATTTCTCCGCAAGGCACTGAAATTCCTGGAATTTCAGCAATATTTGCAAGAACAGTCAAAGTATCATAATTATACATGTCTTCTAAACTTATTTCTTCTCCAAATTTATGAGGAATTCTAGGAACAGTTGGCATAATAATAACATCGCATTTCTTAAATGCTTTTTCAAACTCCTTCTTAAGTATATTTTTTGCACTAAGTGCCCTATGATAATATCTTCCAGCATGTTCTGCCTTAGATATCTCTCCCCCTCCCAAAATCCTTCTTAAAACCTCTTCACCGCAACTATCTTCAATTTTCAAACCATATTTTCTTCCATCAAATTTTCTAGTTCCTGAAAAAACCTCAACATAATTTATAGGATAATATGTCTGAATACCCAAATCAATGTTTTCAATCTCTAAGTTTTCAAATTTCCAGCCCTTTTTCCTACAAACCGCTTCTATTTTTTTTCTAATTAAATCCCAAATTTCTTTTCTAGCTCCAAGTTTAGGTATTCCTATTATAAGTTTGTCTAATTTTTTTACTTTCTCCCCAGGGTCTTTCTTTAGAAAGAGGCTAGTTGCATTTTTTTCATCTTTTCCCTTAATAATATTAAAAACAATTTCACAATCATTAACATTTTCAGCTAAAATACCAATTGTATCAAGACTCATTGCAGCATCAATTAATCCATATCTTGAAACAACCCCATAAGAAGGTTTTAATCCAGTAATTCCACAATGCGAGGCAGGATTTCTAATACTTCCGCCAGTATCACTTCCAAGAGCAAAATCACAAAAACCAGCAGCAACAGAGGCAGCTGAACCAGAAGAACTCCCACCAGGAATTCTATCTAAACATCTTGGATTTCGAGTTATTCCAAAAGCAGAATTTTCACCAGAAGAACCCAATGCAAATTCATCCATATTAGCCATTCCCAAAACAATAGCATCTTCTGCAAGTAATTTTTCAATTACAGTAGCATTATAAGTTGCCTTATAATTTTCAAGTGTTTTTGAAGCGCAGTTGCAGATTAATCCAAGGACATTAATATTACTTTTAACAACAAAACCCAAACCCGCAAGTTTTCCCTGTTTTCCTTTTTTAATTTTCTCATCAACTAATTTTGCCTGAGAAATTGCACTCTCATTAATATGTAAAATAGCATTTATCTTTCCATCCTCTTTTTTAATCTTATTAATAAATCTAGAAATATTTTCTTCAGCACTTAGCTTTCCCTCTCTGATTAATTTAAGTTTTTCAGAAATCATAGTGATACCCCTATACCCATATTAGAATTTGGACGAGTATAATAAAAAGGCATATTTCTAGGAGTTTCTTGAAATTTTTTCCTTAATTCCTCAAGATCAGCAGGATAATTAGAAATATCTCCCCCTCCATAATTAATCAATCTAACTTCATGACAATAAGATTCATAAACTTCCTCGAACCTTTCACTTCCTTCAGCCCCCCTAAGGGATAACTCTCTAAGCATTTCAAATAATCCCTTTAACCTACGAGCCTCATTCTTACGTGCACACATCTTCTTTGGATGCTTTCCCTTTTCAATAGTTGCTTTTGTAGATTCTCTTTCATCAACAGAAACTTCTAGTTCGCCAAGAGGTTGAAGAATTTGAGAAGCAGTTTTAGATAATAATTCTGTGTAATTTATACCATATTGCCTTGCAGATGCCTTAATTTTTCTTTCATATTCTAAAGCATCCACCTTACCTTCAGATAATGCAATCAATTCCCTTGAAAATCCAATAACATAGCCAAAACCCTCTGCCAAATAAGGATTATCTTGCATAGTTTCAAAAAGCCTTTCAAAAACAGTCAAAACACCAGCTAAAGAATCCTCTAAACTATTTACTCCCACTTTCTGAAGTCTCTGAATAGTTTCAATATCACCCAAAATTTGATTAAGTTCACGTTTACCCTTTGGAGCTACTTTCATTTTTGAATTCTCCTTGATTCATTTAAAATTAATTTAAATAATTTTTTAACAAACTCTCCACTTAAACTAGATTTTTCAATCTTATCTACAAGAATCTCTTTTTCTCTTTTTCTATCCCTTATCATTAATCCATTTTTTCTTTTAAACTTACCAATTTCCTTACTAACCATTAACCTTCTTTTAAGAACATCCAATAATTCATAATCCAGTTCATCTACTTTTTTTCTTAAAGTTTTTAATTTATCCATTTTAATTATTCCCTTCAGTTACAACATGAGGTCGAACAATCTTTCTTCTTTGAACAAAAATATCTTTCTCAAACAAATCCTCTGCACATAATTGAATATAACCCTCAATATTAAAACCATGTAACTGAGAAGCTATTAATTCATCCATAAAACTATCATATACTTCTCTAAACCTTGGATGAAAGGCATCTCTTCCAAATTCATGATAAGTACTAACACACATCCTATACAAACAATCTAACCTTCCTCTTAGCATTGGAAGAGTAAGAAGCATTTTTCCAGTTGCGCTATTTCTAGGTCCCCCATCCCTTACAAGAGGTTGATATCTAAAATTTAAAGGA
>Ga0172369_10006217_pt1 | contig 14304 bp, 9 predicted proteins | sample LakKiv25m_FD_114539 | JGI IMG/M metagenome (GOLD analysis project Ga0172369, IMG submission 114539) | Freshwater microbial communities from Kabuno Bay, South-Kivu, Congo - kab_022012_11.25m | ecosystem: Environmental > Aquatic > Freshwater > Lake | place: Democratic Republic of the Congo...
GAAAGTATTGGGTAAACATGGATCGAACAGCCTTGCCCATCAGATACTGCGCAACTTTTGCAGGACCTTCTTGCTCCCCTTCATACACCAATTCCACTTTACCGGTGATGGCCGGAATGACGCCGATGAAATCCGAAATCCTCACCGTGGTTTCTTTTTCATTGTTGATGATGCTTCGACGCTCTGCCGCGCTGATCAAATTCTCATAAGCGGAAATAGAAAGACGTGCAGAGACGCCGCTTTTCGCATCGATGTATTCGCTCCCGCGCGCTTCGAAGGCGATCTGTTCGATGAGGGTGCTCACCATCTCTGGAACCTTGATGAGAGCCTTTTGCGCCGGGGCGATCCTAGCTTCTTGCTGAGTAATTTGCTTGGCTGTCTCAATGGACTTGGGGTAATGCGTAAGAATCTGGCTCTCGATGCGATCTTTGAGAGGAGTGACAATTGCACCACGGTTGGTATAGTCTTCCGGATTAGCGGTAAAGACAAACTGAATGTCCAACGGCAGACGCAGCTTGAATCCGCGAATCTGTATATCCCTTTCCTGAAGAATATTGAACAGGGCCACCTGAATTCGCGCCTGCAAGTCCGGCAGCTCATTGATGACGAAAAGGCCGCGATGGGAGCGCGGAATCAAGCCAAAATGAATAACCCGCTCATCAGAGTAGGGAAGTTTCAATGAGGCGGCTTTGATGGGATCAACATCGCCAATGAGGTCCGCAATCGAAACGTCCGGGGTGGCCAGCTTTTCCGTATATCGCTCCGAGCGATGCATCCACTCAATACACGTGTCATTGCCCTTCTCCGCGATCGTATCCTTGGCGTATCGTGACAGGGGATGCAAAGGATCGTCGTTCAGCTCTGAGCCGGCAACAAACGGAACGTATTCATCCAACAAATCCACCATGAGACGGGCGATGCGGGTCTTGGCTTGGCCGCGCAGTCCGAGTAGAATGATGTTGTGCCGGGAAAGGATGGCGCGCTGAATATCCGGAATGACAGACTGGTCAAATCCCAAGATGCCTTGGAATAGGGTTTCTTTGTTCTTGAGCTTGACAATCAGGTTCTCACGCAACTCTTCTTTAATGCTCCGCGAGCGATAACCGGCCGATTTTAGCTGCCCTAAAGTTTTGATCTGGGTGACTTTTTTTGGAAACATATATCTTTTTCTCCACTCATTTTGGCTGTGGCATTATGACCATAGTTGCATTACTGGTGAAAAACAGAAAGTCAAATTCGATGATTGTCTTGCCTATTCAAGCTCTCTCAGCAGTGCTCTTAAATCAAGCGGCTCGGTGACCATGGCCAGCTTACCATCCGCCGTACGCGGCCATTCTTTTTCCGGGCGATCATAATAAAGCTCCAATCCATTATCGTCGGGATCACGCAGATAGAGAGCCTCACTGACGCCATGGTCACTCGCCCCTTCCAAAGGAACCCCTGCCTGCTGCAAACGGCGCAATGCATCTGCCAAAGTTCTACGATTCGGATAGCGAATGGCAAAGTGATACAGGCCGGTTGTCCCGGGCGGAGGCGGCGTTCCTCCTCGACTCTCCCAGGTATTCAGCCCAATGTGGTGATGATACCCGCCCGCACTTACAAAAGCTGCCGAGGAACCCATCCGCTGTACCAGCTCAAATCCGAGCACGCCGCAATAAAATTTCAAGGATCGTTCAATGTCCGCCACCTTTAGATGAACGTGGCCAATATTAACGCGCGAATCAATGATGTCGTCCATCTGGCTCCCGGTTTCCTGCCGATTGGTTATGCAACTTCATCTCACTCTCTTGCGCCGATTGCGGATATAATCTTCAAAGACGTATTCACCCAGACCCTTGAGGCTGGTATAAAATGCGCGACCTTGATTGGTCTTGGTGAACTCGCGCACAAACTGTTGCAAGTACGGATCACGTGCCACCATGAAAGTCGTGACCGGAATTTTCAGCCGGCGACATTTGGCAGCTTGATCCAGGGTTTTGTTGACGATTTTCCGATCCAGCCCGAAGCTATTCTTGTAGTATTTCAGACCTTCCTTCAGGCAGGTCGGTTTGCCGTCGGTGATCATGAAAATTTGCTTATTGTGAGTTTTCCTCCGGCGTAAAATGTCCAGCGCAAGCTCTAATCCGGCGACCGTGTTGGTGTGGAAAGGCCCAACTTTGAGATAGGGGATGTCCTTCAGCTCGATGCGCCAAGCTTCGTCGCCAAAAGCAATAATGTCCAGAGTATCCTTAGGGTATCGGGTGGTAATCAGCTCGGCCAGAGCCATGGCCACCTTTTTTGCAGGGGTGATTCGGTCTTCACCGTAGAGAATCATCGAATGGGAGACGTCGATCATCAGCACAGTAGAAGTCAGAGTGTGATACTCGCGCTCCACCACCTCAATGTCTTCTTCAGTCAGCCAAAAATCCTTGATGCCGTGATTGATCTGTGCGTTGCGGATGGATTCTGTCGCCGCGATTTGCTCCAACGTATCGCCGAATTCGAATTCTCTGCGATCGGTGGTCGGCTCATCCCCCAGTCCAGCGTGCGAGGTTCGGTGATTCCCGTTGCGCGACTTTTTCAGCTTGCCGAATATCTCTTCCAGCGATCGCCGCCGAATCGACTGCTCGGATTTCGCCGTGAGCACGTAAAGCAACTCGCCGTTTTCTTCTTCCTTGATGTACCCCTCTTTTTTCAAATCCTCGATAAAATCGCCCATGCCGTAGGAATCATTGGTCATGTTATATTCCTGATCCAGGGTGGTCAGCCAGCTTAGAGCCTCCGGAACATCTCCGGAGGTGTGGACCAGCAACTGCATGAACAGATTCAAAAGAGAGCCAAAAGGATTGTCCTTTTGGGGGCGAGGAAAGTATTTGGTAAATCTATAACCGATCATTGGCCTAACCGCGCTTTCTGGATTCTATCGTTTGCAGAATAGTAACCAAGAAAGCTGATCATTTATTCGCAATTCCTTTTCTATTTGGGGAGTGATAAAAGGGAGTGGCGCAAAATAAGCCAGAAATTGTTGGAGGGGAAAAAACGAGGCGAAAACAGGCAAGACTCAATCTGCGGAAGTTCAGAATCTCCGCTGGTCTTAGCTAATCGATCAACTCAGCACCAGTCATTTTGCTTTTCTTCTCGCAAACAAGAGTCCGGACCAGAATTCATTAATGGCGCATACCTTATAGTCCACCAAGCCGTTGGCGAGGCCTATTTCCCTGACATACTGTTGAGCCAAATCCGTACGCATGCCGGAGGCCCTTTTGGGCCAGGCTATCCACAGCTTGGCATCCTTCAAGGCGGCAACAGTGGAACCGATTCCCTCGTCCAACTCCTTGGAAGAGTAAACGAACCAAATCGCCAGTCCGCATTCGTTGGACAGTTGCTGCACGAATGTAACGCCGGCGGGCAAATCGACAAGCTCGTTTGCAAAACCTTCTGACGCGTTGATCAATACAATGACCATATTGGCCTTGATGCCGAGCTTCTTGACAAGCGGAGTACCGGAATAACCCGCCAAATTGGAGGTAGGCACAAACGGCGCTGTAGGTGGATGAGCGATGGCATTTTCTATCGCCTCGTCCACCCGGCTCCAGTCTGCATAGACTGCATCCGGCAAATGTTTCTTCACACGCTCGACCTTTTCTTTTTCCCCACCAACAAATATGAGGGGCAGAAAACGCGTGCTTTTGTACTGCCGAATAGCCAACGCAATGTCCCGCCCTTGAGTCGGAAGCCGGCCCAAATCGATGACAATAGCATCCCAGGGATGTTCTTTCGCCTCACGCAAAAAAGCCAATCCCTGTGGAGGCTCGCAATCCACTTGGTAATTCATGGCACGAAGCTGGGCCGCCTTTTCTTCCGCTTCGGCAACGTTCCAATGGATGAGTCGAATGCGATGCATGATCAGTGCTCCAAGATTTCTTTTGCGATTTTAGGAGTAAAAGGGAAATAGCTCATTCGCCACGAAATACTTTGCAAAGCGAGAAAAGCTTCAGAAGGATCAGACAAAAGCCGGGACAGGATAAGGCGGATAAGAACTGATTCACAGGACGCTTCAGAATTCCTCCGGTGAGCGGGCAGTGGTCAGTATAGTTCCGCGCGTTTGATCACCTATCTCCGACCATGTCATGGTTCGCCGAAAACCAACAGCAAAGTTTGATATGATCCTAACGATAGCACGATCCCGCTATCGCCTATAGTGAGACCTTGTGTGTACTCGCCAGTCGCCGGATCCAGCAACGTGAACTGACTGCTCTTTTCGGCAATCAGCCGTCCATCGTAGGGTTCCGTGCCGACGTTTACCAAAAGCGTAATGGGGCGGCTTTCCCGAATGAAAGTACCCGCCACAATGTGCTCGCAGGAAGGATCAAGCTGATAGGATGGCTTTAGCTGCGCCTTCAATACTTCAAAGGTCAATTGCGCCGCTCCGGTGCCGTCGCGAAGGATCGTGAAGCCATTGGCCTGCCAGGTCTCCAACTGCTGCTTCAATTCCAAAGGAGGCTCTACCATCTCCGGTAGCAGGAGTGAGCCGAACTCCTGATCAGCGATTTTGAGCCGGCCTGAACCTTTCAACTTAGCGCCGGACAAAATCTCGTGATCCACCAAAACAAAAGGAATTTGGTTGCTCTGCAAAAGCCTACCCAAACGGAGAAACGATGCCATGATCTTTTGCGCCTGCTGCGATTGGGATTCAATATTGATGGGCGAAGCAATAGGGTGATATTCTTGCCAGAGATCAACGATGGGGTAATACAATAACACTGTGCGATCGAAGCGAGCGGGCTTTACTATAGTGTTCAACCGGCCGACAAAATCTCCATACGCTTTCACATCGGTCAAGGATCGATTGTCCGTGTCATAGTAGAGAGTGAAATCCGTAGCGCCCCAGGCTGCTTGCCAGGCGGCAGTGGCCTGCATTTCAGGTAACGATGCTGGTGGTTTGCCGTTAAGAGTTTGGTCAAAATCACTCACCTCCGTCATCACGCGACGGTCGCCATTGAATTGCGCCGCCGAGCTTGGCAATGCCGCTGTTAGCCAATTTCTATCCAAAACCGACATGGGGTCGGAAGAAAGCATATCCAATCCTGGAATATCCATTGCCATGAGCGCTTTGAGGGCATTGCCTTCCAAAGCGACGTGGCGAATCAATGATTCTTCGGATAACGTATGCCCGGAAGAGGCTACGTGATGTTTGCCGCACCAGCGTTGCAGGCTGGCAAAATAACGTTTCGCGACCAATTCCGCGATGAGACTCCAATACTGTTGCCGTGTCCGTCGGTCTCGCTCGGAATTGCCGCCAAACAAACTGGCGCGCTGTGCCATTAGGTCCTCACGATATTTCTTTTGATACTGCTGCGGCAGGTCATGGCTCCAGGGAACCACTGGAAGCATTGCCTTACTCGCATCAATCGAGTCTACCACCGGCACGTTCTTGCGCGCCTGCTCCGGGATTTGGCCCAGATTGAGCGCCATGAGCGAAGGCTCATCAGTAAACAAGGCCTGAATCGGCTTGCCGAAAAACGGTTGCAGTCTATTCCAGTAGGCCGCGTGCGTTTTTTCGATAAAGCAGTCAACTGCCCGCTGATCAATGATATTCGGATAGCGCCTGCAAGCATAAAAATTGTTGCTGGCATGGACGTACTCAAAAGAGGGGCGAACGATGAACGGCTCCGGCAGAGACGGATCGTAAGCAAGCTCAAGCGCTTCATAGTCCGGGTTCTCTTTCAGCACCTCTCCACCGGCGGCAGCACTGGGATAACCTTGTTCATCGTAGATCCAAACCACCAGACCCATTTCCTTGCATGTCTTTACAGCGGATTCCAGAGTGCGCCAGCTTTGCTCTGAACGCATGTAGTTTGCAAAGGAAACATTGGTGACGATCCCGCCCAACCCGCGCTCTCGGATACGGGTCAGCAGTTCACTCACCTTGGATTCATCCCCAAGCTCGTGGATAATTTTCAGCGGCCGGTCTTGGTTGGGAGGATTGCTCCAAGCAGCGATCCAAGATTGCGGCAACAGAGTCAGTATGGATTCATCGGCTTGAGCATGAGTTATAGATGGCAAAGCCGCAAGCAAGACAATGCAATAGATTCTTTTCATGGCTCGTCCTCGGATTCATTTCCACAGTTACAACAAGGTCCATCCCCACTCTTTGACTTGATCCCCCACATTATGTTGAAACCCAGATTGACCTCGTCAGTCCTTTTGATATATGACAATTACCACTTCCAAAAGCCGACATATCATAGGAAATTATTGTTGTCAGGTCAAGGATTTTTTGTTTTCATTCTGGCCTCAAAAAGGAATCATTTGTGCGCGTTCGTCCTCTTGCACATCGATTGGTGGACCAATGTACTTTCGGCTTTATTTGTTAGGCAAAAAGTCTCAGTTCATCCGAACTTTCAATCCAGACCAATACGGCCAGGCTTTATCTTGACAATGTGGATATTATTTTATATTTTCCAATGCAGCAGTTTTCAAGGAAAAAGGGACACTCACAATGTAGGTCGATGCTTGCAAGGGATGTTTTTGGCGCTCACAAAGCACTTGCACGGTTTGCGAGGACGGTGCCCATGCGAGATGTAAATCTGTAGATTTCATAAAACGGTTTTTGCAGCATGGCCATTATACTGGATAAGCCAATGTCAAGGACAAACGGCGCAGCGGGCGGAAGTTCCCAAGTGTCTCTCTAAGAGGGGATTGCTTTTGACGATCGGGTGTGAGCGCTTTGTGATCCTCTTTCACCGCGAAAGCGATTTACAGCTCCAATTCCATCATAATCGAAATCGGAAAATCCACGAGGATGAAAACAATGACCATTAAGGAAGCTATGTTGGTGTTAGGTCAGCAGTGAAGCCCTTTTGGGCGGTTTTGGCCATGGAATCTAAGATCGGGATGATAAGGAAGAAATACTATGGCAACGCTGCAAGTCATGCCACCTATTAAAATAGATCCCGCGCTCCTTGCAAAATGGGGTTCAATATGGGTCGGCACGACAGGTTCAAGTAATAGGCCTAAGAAAGAGAATTGCTTTGATAAGAAGCAATCTATGGATTTTGGAAAGGACGTCCTTGATCCTGCGGTGGCCGAGTCTTTGGCTTTAATGGTTGGTGGCCTGCCTATAAAAAGTCCGAATAGCTCTCGATCTTTGTTACCACCCGAACCGGATTGCATAGAGATCGGAGACACTCGAGTGATTGGCGGCATCAGACCGCAAAACTTTGACATCGCGTATCGACCTGACGGCTTACGAATCGCGTATGACAGCAAGACATTGAATGATTTTGACAGTGTCAAGAAAAACTGGCAAAACATGATCAATGATTTGGCGACTGAAGCAACGACTGTTCATACTCGATTTCCATACGCGATAGTGGCCTTTCTCGTAGCAATTCCACGTCCTGCTCTCGACATTTCACAGGAATACGATATCGTTAGAACGCTTGAGCGCCTTGGAACTCGCAAAAGCGTCCAGAATCAAAATCATTTGGCAGAGGTTATTTCCCTGTTAGTCTGGAATCCTTTGTCGGGAACAATTGACAATACGATTCCCAATGCGTCGTCACACCTGCGAATTGACAAGTTCTCAGAATTATTGTATCCCATCTACCTTGAACGCTACAAAGGGCTACCTCCTCATGATAAATCCTAGGTAAAGAGGAAACCATGGAATCAATTGAGTCTCGCAAACTTCGAGGCGGCTACTATACGCCAAAAAGGATTGCTGATTTCATTTCTAGTTGGGCCATCCGTAATGTCTCGGATAGCGTCTTGGAACCTAGCTGTGGTGATGGTATCTTTATAGAATCCATTATCCAACGATTGCTTGCCATGGGAGCGAACAAAGTCGATATCGCAAAGCAAGTGCGCTGTGTAGAGTATGATCCGGTTGAAGCAGACAAAGCTCGGCGGCGATTGTCCGCCTTAGACATAAGGCCCTTGCCGAATCAGATTCTTGATGGGGATTTTTTTAAGTTTTGCCGAGCAAACCTGAATGATAACATGCGGTACGACTGCGTGCTGGGCAATCCTCCATTTATCCGTTATCAAGACTTTCCCGAAGAGCAGCGCCAAACCGCATTCACGTTGATGATTAGAGCCGGACTCAAGCCCAATCGCCTTACAAATACTTGGATACCGTTTCTTGTTACTTCCACGCTCTTGCTCAAAAATAACGGACGGATTGGTATGGTCATCCCAGCCGAGCTCTTCCAAGTAAACTATGCTGCTGCAACCAGGAAGTTTCTTTCTACTGCTTATAGCACCCTTCTCATTATCACCTTCCGGAGATTAGTATTCCCAGATGTGCAACAAGAAGTTGTACTTTTGTTAGGTGAGAAAAATGGTCGGGAAAAACACGGAATAAGAATCATTGAAATCGATAGGATGGAAGACCTTCACAAAATCGACCTTGACACGTCGAAAAAGAGTACAGTGCAGCTTGACCATTCCTCTGAAAAATGGACACAATACTACCTCAGCGATAAAGAAATAGAAACTCTGAGAAAAATCAGATCTGACACTTCAATACCTCTGTCGGGCGAGTTCCTAGCGGTTGACGTCGGCATTGTCACTGGACAGAATCGCTTCTTTGTTGTTCCAAAAGAAACCATTGAGGAATACGACCTGGCAAATTTTTCCATGAGAATAATCGCAAAGGCGAGTCACATCAAAGGCCTAATCGCCACTGATTCTGACTGGAATAGCCTTGCGTCAACGAACAATCCAGTATTCTTAGTCAATATACCTGACGTTAGCTTCAATTCACTGCCAATAGGTGCCCGTCGCTATTTAGAATATGGTGCTAAGAATGGCTACAATGTGGGATATAAATGCCGCATCAGGAAAAAATGGTGGGTGCTGCCATCGGTCTGGATTCCTGATGCCTTTATGCTGCGCCAAGTTCACGTTTGCCCCAAACTAGTCATCAATAATTGCAGCGCCACTGCAACGGATACGCTTCATCGTGTGCGCCTGACAAACGGACTAATGCGACAAACGCTTTCATGCGCTTTTCTAAACTCATTAACTCTCGCTTTTTCTGAAGTGATCGGCCGAAGCTATGGAGGAGGAGTCTTGACCTTTGAGCCAAGCGAGGCTGAAAGGCTGCCTTTGCCTATTAAGAACGCATCAGGACTCGATGCCAAAGAAATAGATGCTCTGTTGCGATCCAACAGGATTAGTGACGTTCTTGACATTACTGATGACGTGCTGTTGAGGAAAGGTCTTCTCTTGCCAGAGAAAGACATTTCCAACCTGCGCAGCATTTGGACAAAACTAAGAGATCGCCGAATGGAAAGGCGTTCGATTTCAACAAAGCAATGACCCCAAGTTTATTTCCCTACTGAGTTAGAATTTCCCAAATTTCAGCACCAGGTTCGCCGACAAACCGCTCAGATCGGAATTACCCAAACCACGATAATCCACCCCCACGACGTGGCGGTAGCTGGCGCCGGCGGAAATTCGGATAGACTTGGAGACGTTCAATTCCAAATTGGCGCCCGGCTCGACTACAAAAAAGGAGTCGTTCTCTCCATCGACGCTGCCACCCCATTTGTCGCGGAGATCGACTCCACCGGCGCCGATCAAGGTCTGCAGAGAATAATGAAGAACCTTGTTCGAGCTGACAATGTACTCCAATTCCAACCCGCCATAGCCCATCTCAATGTAGTGGGGCGATTCTGTGCTGTAGTTCGGGGCTTTGTGATTTGTAGTCAGGCCGTAGCCTCCACCGCCTAAGACGAATCTGTGGTTGATAATCCAGCCGCCTCGCCCGCCCATCAAAACGCCGGACTCGCCATTCACCTGAGTGATCTTCACCACCGGGCCGCCAAAGCCGCCGCTCTCGATTTCGCCGCCGACCAAAGTCTCCTCTTCTTGCGAAAAGACTACCGGGACGATAGCCAGCATCAGTAAAAATGCGAATATTCGTTTCATCTTCATTGTCTCCCTTCTGAGGACAAGTGTAGCTGCAATCCTTTGAGGTTTTGGAGACGGCAAAGGTTTGCCTAAAAGTTTAGAAACAATTTTTTGCCCCATTTACGCCCATCGTACAAACTTGTTTCAGAATGTTGCCAACCTTTTTCCCGCAGGCGTGTCTAACGGGGTGTAACAATCACCACCCGAGGTCGTATTTTGGGACGTGCAAAAAATCACCGTCGGTGGCCAATGCTTATCCCTTCTGGTCGAAGGTGGGTCGCTGACCTGCACTGCCAACGGACAAATGTAGATTCAATCCCCAAAAGGCTATTAGGTTGTAGACTGTTAGGCTGTGCTTCCAACGCACAAATGTTAAATTCGATCCCCCAAACACTCTTAGAAAAGCGAAGATGAAACCGCAATCGATGGTCGAGACGGAGCGCTAACATGAAGCAAATTCCCTTCGTTCTGATATTCGTTCTCTATATCGCAAACCTCTTTGCTGAACAACTCCAATCTGTCGAGAAAAAGGTTTACAAAGCAGTACGCAACAATCCGCATCCTCCGGCGATTGACGGACGCCTGGATGATCCTATTTGGCAACAGGCGCCGGTAGGGAACAAATTTGTACAGTACGAGCCAAAACAGAACGAGATGCCTTCGGAAGAAACCTTATTTCAAATCGCCTACGATGAAAATTACCTCTACGTGGCCTTTCGCGCGCTGGACTCCCAACCGGACCGCATCGTCCGTAGAATGACGCGCCGCGATCAATTCTCTGAAAGCAATATGGACGATATCGGCAGCTTTGATCGAGTCGGCATTATATTGGATAGCTATCTCGACCACCTGTCGGCCTTTGAGTTTTCCGTCACCCCTGCCGGCGTGCGCGGGGACGTTGCCTGGAGCGAGAATGGTGCGAGAAAGGACGATAGCTGGGATCCCGTTTGGTATGTCAAGACCAACGTTGACAACCAAGGCTGGACGGCAGAAATGAAAATCCCCCTAAGCCAATTGCGTTTCGGCAAGAAGGAGGAACACGTGTGGGGCTTGGAGGTTTTTCGCTACTTGCATCGCAAGCAAGAAACAAGCCTCTGGCAATTCATTCCCCGCGACGCTCCCGGCGCTGTTCATATGTTCGGCGAGCTGCGTGGGATCAGCGGCATTGCGCCACTGCGCCATATCGAGCTAATGCCTTACAGCGTCAGCAGTGCGCAGCGTTTCAAGCGCGAGACCGGCAATCCTTTCGCCACCGGCAAGGACAGTCAGCTCAGCGGCGGCCTGGACGGCAAGATCGGTCTCAGCAGCAATATGACCATGGACTTTACCATCAACCCGGATTTCGGTCAAGTGGAAGCTGATCCCTCCGAGGTCAATCTGACTGCTTTTGAGACGTTCTTTCAAGAAAAGCGACCTTTCTTTGTGGAAGGCAAGGGCATCTTTAGCTTCCCACTGATGATTGGCGACGGCGATCTCGCCAATAATATGTTGTTCTATTCCCGGCGCATCGGTCGAGCTCCGCATCGTGAGCCGGACCTTGCCGATGAGGAGCACATGAGTCTGCCGCAGCGCACATCGATCCTCGGCGCGCTCAAAGTGTCCGGCAAGACTTCCAACGGCCTGTCCATCGGTTTGCTGGATGCGGTCACGGATAAAGAAAATGCCGAAATCGAGTCTTCCGGCTCGCGGCGCAATGAAGTGGTCGAGCCAAAGACAAACTATTTCGTGGGCCGTCTACAAAAATCTTATCGCGGCGGCTCCAGCACTCTTGGCGGCATGTTTACCGCGACCCATCGGGACATCAATGCTCCCTACCTGAACAGCCTAACCCATTCTGCCTACACTGGCGGAATCGATCTCTATCACCAGTGGCATAATCGCACCTACTTTCTCGACATCCGCACGGCCTTTAGTCACCTGCGCGGCCACCGCGACGCCATTCTGGAGCTGCAAACCGCCTCGGCTCGCTATTTCCAGAGGCCGGACGCGCCGCACGTGAGCGTGGATTCCAGTCGCACCTCCTTGAGCGGGCACGGCGGATTTGCCGGCATCGGCAAAGGCGGCAATGGTCATTGGCAATGGGTTTTGGGATGCTTTTGGTACTCGCCCGGCCTTGAGCTCAACGACATCGGCTTTCTTGGACGCGCCGATCAGATATCCCAGTTCTCTTGGGCTGGTTATCGCGTGTACAAACCCGTGTGGATTTTTCGCCGCATCAATCTCAATTTCAATCAGTGGGCCGGTTGGAGCTTTGGTAAGGAAAATCTGTATGAAGGCATGAATGTCAACGGCAACACCCAATTCAACAATTATTGGTGGCTCAGTCTCGGCATCGGTCGGGAAGGCCACATCCTTTCGGTGTCCGAGCTTCGCGGCGGGCCAGCGATTTTGTCCCCTGACTTTCTAAACACTTGGTGGCAGATCGAATCCGATACCAGAAAGCTGTTGCAGTTCAGTCTCAGAGGCTTCCGCGCCGCCGCCAGCAATGGCATCACCCACTACGATAATCTCCGCAGCGGATTCTCCCTGCGACCCAGCAACGCCTTGATGATCTCTTGTGAACCATTTTTTCGCTACACCAAAGACAACTTGCAATACATCGATACCATCGAAATTCACGACGGCCCCCGTTACATCTTTGGTCGTATTGATCAGAAAACCGTTGGCGCGGTTTTGCGTCTCAATTATTCCCTGACTCCCAACTTGTCCTTGCAGTACTATGGACAGCCTTTTGTCTCCGCCGGCAAGTACACCCAGTTGAAAAAAATCACCCAGCCGCGCGCTCGCCGCTACCAGGATCGCTATCACGTTTTCACGTCGCAGGAAATAACCTACGACGCCGGCAGTGAAACCTACCTGATCGATGAGAATCAGGACAACTCCCCGGACTATTCCTTTGACAAGCCCGATTTCAACTTTCGCCAGTTTCGCTCCAATCTTGTGCTACGCTGGGAGTACCATCCCGGCTCCACCCTGTTTGTCGTCTGGTCGCAAGGGCGAACCGGCGACACCTCCAGCGGCCGGTTCTCTTTCCGCAATGATATGAGCGAGCTGTTTCAAGTCTACCCGGAAAATATTTTTCTGATCAAGCTCAATCATTGGTTTTCTCTCTGACGCTTCGGATTTTTCTTGCCACGGAGGCTCGGAGACACGGAGAAAACAAAGGCTGTTAGGCTGTAGGCTGAGGGCTGTAGAGAAAGAAAAGCGGGCAGCGTAGTGAAACAGTCAGCGGTCAGTAGCCAGCGGTCTGCTGGCGGCAAGAGCCCGAATGTGGAAATTCGTGTTCATTCGCGTATATTCGCGGTTTGGCTTTTCGGACGGAACTGACGAAGCTTTGATGCTTCAAAAATCATGGGGCAAATCTCTGTTACTGATTGCAAATATTTCCTAGCCCAGGCAAACCTTTTTTGATTTGAATGGTCTATAAAGGCGAAAACTGAGAGAGCAAATGGACAATCAAGAGCTCGATCTGATCAAGCGCGCGCAACAAGGCGATACCCAAGCCTTTGAAAAACTTGTTTGCCTGCATGATCGCCGGGTGCTGCAGTTGGCTTACAGCATGATGGGCAATCGTCAGGACGCGCAGGATATTTATCAGGAAGTATTCATGCGCGCATTTGTCAAGATCGCTTCTTTTCGTTTCGAGAGTGAATTCAGCACCTGGTTGTGTCGCATCGTGATCAATGTATCCATCAATCGACGCCGGCAGCGACGCATGCGACGTTTGTTCTTTGGCGCTGGAAGTTCTCCCATGCAGACAGCCCAGCTCGACGAGATTGAGGACCGCAGCCCTTCTGGTAACTTGCCGGACGGATCAGTTATAGCTAAAGAGACGCAGCAGCAGCTCGAACGAGCCTTGAATACCCTGCCGGATTTGCAGCACGCGGTCTTTACCCTCAAGCACATGCACGGGTACAAGATTAACGAGATTTCGGAGATGCTCGACAAAGCTGAAGGCACGGTTAAGAACTCGCTGTTTCGCGCCGCGCAGAGATTGCGGGCAGAGTTGCGGCCGTATTTTGAAAAAGGGTAGCAGAGCTTTGGTGGTCGGCAGTTAGCGATCAGCAACGTGCGACTTGAAATTTGTAGCCTGTCGCGTGACAGTGTCGTCTTAGCGCAACTGAGCCAAAAGCAGCACTGTCATTCTGCAAGAATCTTCCCCTAATTGAGCACGATCTACAATCGGCAGAGTAGTGCGCCAACAGGGGAAGATGCCTCCGGCATGACATGGTTGGATTAGAAAAGCATGTCTTCCCGCAGTGAACTTTTCAAGTAGGAGATAAATCCGCAATCAGGAGATCGGGGCGCGACCATGAAAGGATGCCTGGCTGGCAGTGGAACTGAGTAGCTTGTCATTCAGTAGGAATCTTCCCTTAATTGAGCACGACCTACATTCGGCGGACC
>Ga0172369_10006222_pt1 | contig 14301 bp, 14 predicted proteins | sample LakKiv25m_FD_114539 | JGI IMG/M metagenome (GOLD analysis project Ga0172369, IMG submission 114539) | Freshwater microbial communities from Kabuno Bay, South-Kivu, Congo - kab_022012_11.25m | ecosystem: Environmental > Aquatic > Freshwater > Lake | place: Democratic Republic of the Congo...
AGGCACTTTCACCGAAATAATCGCGGTCAAACCTTCACGTGCGTCATCCCCGGAAACCACCACCTTCTCTTTTTTGAGCAGGTTTTCGTTTTCCATGTAGCTGTTTAAACCACGGGTCAACGCAGCACGGAAACCGGCTAAATGGGTACCGCCATCTTTTTGCGGAATATTGTTGGTAAAGCAGCGCACATTTTCCTGATAAGAATCATTCCATTGCAACGCAACTTCAACCCCAATGCCATTTTCTGCCTGCACGGTAAAATGGAAAATATCATTCAGATGATTTTTGCCTTCGTTAATGTATTTCACGAACTCGGACAGACCACCTTCATAATCATAGATATGTTCCAGGTTAATACGCTCATCTTTCAGGACAATACGTACACCGGCATTCAGGAACGACAGCTCACGTAAACGGCGCGCCAGAATATCAACATTAAAAATGGTCTGGCTGAAAGTCTCGGCGCTTGGCCAGAAACGAACCATGGTTCCGGTCTCTTCTGTTTCACCAACCACGGTTAATGGATATTGCGGATCACCATGACGGTATTCCTGCTGATGAATCTGACCAGCACGTTTAATGGTCAGTTCCAGTTTGCTCGACAGGGCGTTTACCACTGATACCCCGACCCCGTGCAGACCGCCCGACACTTTATAACTGTTGTCGTCGAACTTACCGCCGGCGTGCAGGATGGTCAGAATTACCTCGGCAGCCGATACGCCTTCTTCCGGGTGAATGTCAGTTGGAATACCGCGACCGTTATCGGCCACAGATACCGATTCATCTTCATGAATAGTGACTAGAATCTCGTCACAATGGCCGGCAAGCGCTTCGTCAATCGCGTTATCGACCACCTCGAACACCATGTGGTGCAAACCGGTACCATCATCTGTATCACCGATATACATGCCCGGGCGTTTACGAACAGCATCTAGGCCACGTAATACTTTGATACTAGAGGAATCATAAGCCTTTTCATTGGTTTGTTCTGTTTGAGTGGCAGATTGATCTTCTGAACTCATGGTTTCTCCCTAGTAAAAACTGGTCTATCCAAAGATAAAAAACTATTGCACAACAACTTGAACAGTACCGTTTTCAACATTGAATAATTGATAGGAAATAGACAAATCATGTAAGTGATTCTGCACTGATTCATGGTCTAAGGTGGTAATAAAAACTTGACTACCAAGTTGGCTCAATCGCTCAATTAAACGTCGTTGCGCGGTTAAATCTAATTCTGCTGTCAGATCATCTAATAATACCACAGTTTCCTTATTGCACGCATGCAGCATTGCAATCTGTGACAGTTTTAAAGCCATGATCAATAACTTTTTTTGTCCGCGTGACAGCACCACATCGGCATCGCCCGTCGCTGTTTTTAAACGTAAATCTGCGCGATGCGGTCCATATTCGGTATAGCGGCGTTCCACATCTTTCTGATGATGATTGACCAAATCGCTCATTAAACCCGGTTCCGGATGAAATCCCGGATGGTATTCCAGGCGAATATTTAAATCGGGCAACAACTGCTGTAAATCCTGCTGAAAATAGTGCTGCCACTGCTCGATAATACTGTAGCGTTGCAGATGCAGCATTTCACCATACTGGCTCAGCATCTGGTTCCACGGTTCCAGCTTAGGCAGGCTTAAATGACGCCGGGTTTTTAGTAAGCTGTTACGCTGTTTTAAGGCCCGCGAATAGTATTGCCAGGCATGATAAAACTCTGGTTCCACGTGGAACATCATCCAGTCCAGCAGCTGGCGTCGCGGTTTGGCGCCGTGGTCGATAATATCGGTACTTTGCGGATCAATCAGTTGTAGCGGCAGCAGTTTGGCCAGCTGTCCCTGGGTGGCAATATGATCGCCATTGACCTTAATCAGCTGTTCACCAGACAGCAGTTTTTGCATGCCAATTTTTTCGGTGGGCGATTGGGCAAATACAATCGCCTCCTGGGCATCATGCTGAATATAGTTTTTGGGGATATGGGTACGAAAGGAACGACCGGTGGCCAGTAAATGAATGGCTTCCAGAATCGAGGTTTTACCGGAGCCATTGGCACCATAAAAGACATTAAACGGCTGCAACCCGACGAGTGCAACCGCTTTTAAGTTTCGAACACGTTCTATATTTAAACGCGTAATATGCATAATCGTGTCAGATCACATACAAGCTTAGACACGCATCGGCATCACAACATAGGTTTGATCTTGCTGCGCCGGGTCCTGTACCAGTACCGACTGGTTGGCTTCGGTCATGGTCATTGCCACATCATCACCATCCAGTGCACCTAATACATCCAGCAGATACTGGGCATTGAACGACATTTCCAGCGGTGCATTGTTGTATTGCACGGCCAGGTCTTCAATCGCTTCATCCTGCTCCGGGTTGTTGGCGCGTAATTGTAGTGAATCTGCATTAAAGTTCAGGAATACGCCGCGTAATTTTTCATTACTTAAAATCGCCACACGCTGTAACGACTGCTTGAACACGTCATGTGCAATCATCACCACCTTATCGCCACCACGTGGAATCACACGGCGGTAATCCGGGAATTTACCGTCAATTAACTTGGTGGTGAAACGCACGGTAATATCACCCTGCTCTTTGTCACGACTCGGCACGGAAATAGTTACATTTAACAGTTCACGACCAATTAACAGGGATAGTTGCTCATCTTCAATACTGAGCAAACGCTGTAATTCACCCACGGCTTTACGTGGCACAATCGCCTGAATTGGCTGCGTCGCATTTGAAGAGGCACCGGTTTCACATAATGCCAAACGGTGGCCATCGGTAGTCACAGCGCGCAGCTGGTTTTCATCAATTTCCAGCAAGGTGCCGGTCAAATAGAAACGTACATCCTGCACCGCCATGGCAAAGGCGGTTTTTTCAAATAAACGTTTTAATTCACGCTGGGTCACCGCTACCTGTGTGCCTTGAGTATTTTCAGTGGCCAATAACGGATAATCTTCGGCTGGTAAAGTGCCCAACACGAAACGGCTGTTGCCTGATTTTAAAATACAGCGCTGATCTTCAGTAATCTGCAGGTCAATTAAAGCCGCAGTCGGCAAAGATTTACAGATATCCATCAGTTTACGTGCCGGCACTGTGGTCTCACCCGCCTGTAAACATGCACCTTCAGCCAGAACCGTACTGGCCACCAGCTCAACTTCCAGATCGGAACCGGTAATGGTCAGCGCCTGTTCGGTCACCTGAACTTTCACGTTAGATAAAATGTTTAACGTATGGCGACGTTCAACCGCTCCTACAACATGTGATAGAACATTGAGTAAGCTTTCTTTGGCGATTTTTAAACGCACGGTACATTCCTCTAACAACTGAAGATGATGAAGATAAAAATTAATTTTTTAGCAGTGTACTATGCGGCAGAATATGCCGCATTGCAAGAACAGAATTTGACCAAACCGGCCTAACTTTGCAACAGGCGTTGCAGGTTTTTATAGTCCTCGTTGAAGATTGGATCTTCTTCGCGAAGGCTTTGTACTTTCTCGCAGGCATGCATCACGGTACTGTGGTCACGACCACCAAAAGCCATGCCAATTTCGGGGAAACTGTCACCGGTCAGTTCACGGGCCAGCCCCATCGCCAGCTGCCGTGGACGGGCATAAATCCGGGTACGTTTTGGCCCGACCAATTCTTTCAGTGGAATACGGAAATATTCACTGACCACACGCTGGATATTTTCGGTACTGATGGTACGCGCACGAATCGCCAGCACATCTTTTAGAGATTCACGCACCACATCCAGATCAATCACGGTGCCTTTAAAACGGGAAATCGCGACCACCTTATTTAAGGCGCCTTCCAGTTCACGCACGTTGGCGACCACCTGCTGGGCAATAAACAAGGCACAGTTGCGCGGTAAATCGACGCCACTGCTTTCGGCTTTCTTTAATAGAATTTCAATCCGGGTTTCAATATCGGGCGGTTCTACCCCCACCGACAGGCCCCAGGAAAAACGCGATACCAGACGTGGGTCCAGTTCGGTCAGTTCTTTTGGATAACGGTCTGACGTCAGAATAATCTGCTTAGATTCATCCAATAAGGCATTAAAGGTATAGAAGAATTCCACCAGACTGGCCTCTTTACCGGCCAGCAAATGAATGTCATCAACCAAGAGCAGATCGAGTGAACGGCAATTTTTCTTGAATTCTTCGACCTTACCCTGCTGTAGCGAGCTGACAAAGTCATGTACAAAGCTTTCAGCAGTCATATACATGACCCGGGCATTTGGCTTGGCCTGCAACAAGGCATTTCCCACTGCCTGCATCAAGTGGGTTTTACCCAGACCGGTCGGGCCATATAAAAATAGCGGGTTATGTTGTGAAGCGCCCAGATGGGTCAATACTTTACGGCAGGTTTCTGCCGCCATCTGGTTAGAACGGCCTTCTACAAATAAAGAAAAGGTAAATAAAGGGTTTAACTGACGCTTGCGGCTGTTTTTGCTGCCACTCTCTTCTTTGTCCTTTTTTGGACGGCTGACCGGTGCCGGTGCTGACTCTAAAGCAGCGGTAGTGGTCGCCGGCTGTTCACTGGCCGATAAAATGGCGCCCGGACGGGAATCGACCAGGATTTCAACTTTACGTACCCGTCCTTCAGACAGTTGTTCGGCCAGAATCGTGATCAGCTCAAGATGGTGTTCCTGAATATAGCGGGTCCAATACGGGTTCGGTGCATATAAACGTAAAGTATCTTCTGATTCTTCTGCAACTAATGGGCGAATCCACATCGTAAAGACATTCCCAGAGAGCTCTTGTCGCAAGCGATTTAAGCAGTCCGTCCAAAGCATGTGAAAACCCCTATTCATTCCATTTTAAATTTAAAACGCATTCGTCCGCTGCAAGCGGGTCGCCATTCTAACCAAGTTATCCACATCTGTCATGAGAAATTGAGCGAATTTAGCCAAAAAACAAACATCAAGATCTAAATTTAAATTTAAAAGCTGGTGTGGATAAGTTTATCCGCAAGCTGTGGATGAAATATAGCATAAAGTTATCCACAATGTATTAAAAATATAAAAACACAGTTATCCACATGCAAAGTCTATGTTTTTTAAATTTAAAAATTGCTTTTCCACATAAAAAAGCCACCCTAATAAGAATAAATTTAAATTTATAAATTTGAATTTATATATTAGAGCGTGCTTGGATGTGGATAAACTGAAAATAAATTTAAACCTGCAGAGAATAAATTTATTCACATGATCTTGTGGATAATTATGTGAATAATATTGTTTATAACTTATTTTTTATGTTTTAACAATGGGATAGCTTGTGAATAAGCCAAAATATGTACAATTACCTATTATTGAAGAAACTTAAGGCCTTTTATAAAAATCAGGCTTATTTAAAGGAAAACCGTGTTTTTGATTGACAGCTCAAGCAATGAGCACTAAAATCGCGGACCTTTATAGAAAGATCATTTTTGGAGTTTCGACATGAAACGTACATTCCAACCATCTGAATTAAAGCGTAAACGCGTTCATGGTTTCCGTGCTCGTATGGCTACTAAAGCTGGTCGTCAAGTATTAGCTCGCCGTCGTGCAAAAGGTCGTCACAGCTTAACTGTTTAATCAGTCACGCTGCATCGACTTGGGTGTTATGACATCACTTTATGGCTTCAGCACAGAGCTTCGTATACGCTGTGCTGCCGATTATAAAGATGTGTTTGATGGTGCGCTTTTTAAAGTGCATCAACCCCATTTCTTATTTCTAGCAAAACCGTCCGAACTGCTGAACAGCCGTTTGGGTATTGTTGTTGCCAAGAAAAAAGTGCGTCGTGCACACGAAAGAAATCGAGTAAAACGACTTGCTCGCGAAAGTTTTCGCCTGCATCAACAGCAATTGGCTGTACTGGATATTGTGGTGATGCCCAAAATGGGGATTGAAACAGTGCCAAATGCAGAGTTACATCAGCAATTACATTTTGCTTGGCAGAAATTGCACCGCCTTGCCAAAAAGCATTCTAAAATAGCTCCCTCCCCACATCAGTAGAGATGACCAATGGTACGTTTACTGCATTGGTTGATTCGTTTCTATCAGATTGCGATTAGTCCGCTTCTTGGACCACGTTGTCGCTATATTCCAACCTGTTCTCAATATGCCCTGGAAGCAGTCCAGATCCATGGGTCCGGACGTGGTGTGTGGCTGGCGACCAGACGTATCTGTCGTTGTCATCCGTGGGGTGGTTCGGGTTATGACCCTGTACCGGCCAAAGCAATTCGTTTTATTTCATTTCAGCAAATAGATTCTCAAACGGGTCACATTGCTGTACCCTTTCGTGAACGTTTATTGAACCAAAATCACTCTAACCACTTGGGGTAATAGATATGCAACAATGGGCCAGGATTGCAATTCTCGGGGCCATGTTTGTTGTCGCTTATTTGCTCATTTTGGCTTGGCAAAAAGATTATGGAAATGCTGAAACCCAGCCACAGCAACAGGCTGCGGTGGTTTCACATGAAGTGTCTGCAGATTTGCCAAATGGCCAAACCGCTACAGCAGCTTCTGATGTACCGCAGGCAAATATTTCAGCGCAGCAGACTCAAACCACAGATGCCACTGCACCTGTAAGTCAGCAGCTTATTTCAGTACAAACTGACCTTTATCATCTTTGGATCAATCCAAAAGGTGGTGATATTGTTCGTGTTGAATTACTCAATCATGACAAAAATAAAGACAGTGATGCACCGTTTGTAATGCTTGAAAGCGATGACAAACGTACCTATGTCGCTCAGTCAGGCCTGATTGGTCTGAATGGACCAGACAGCAGCCGTAATGGCCGTCCAAGCTATGAAGTTGAAAAATTAAGCTATAGCCTGGAAGATGCCAAAGCCGTTCAGAATCAGGACGGTGAAGCGGTGAAAGTGTTAAATGTACCAATGGTATACAAAACCGCTGATGGTGTAGAAATCATCAAGACCTTTAGCTTCAAGCAAGGCGAATATCCGATTGTGGTCAACCATAAAGTGGTGAACCGCAGTGGCCAGAACTGGCAAGGTCAAATGTTTGGTCAGATCAAACGTGATAACTCGGATGATCCGGGTAAATCGGACCAGGGCATTTTCACTTTGGGTACCTTCCTGGGCGGCGCCTGGGGGACACCGGATGAACACTACAACAAGCTGAAATTCGACAACTTCACTGAAGAAAAACTGAATGTTGAAGCGACTGGCGGCTGGGTTGCGGTGGTACAGCACTACTTCGTGAGTGCATGGGTGCCGGGTAACCTGAAACTGACCCAGGCCGATGGCCAACCGTATAGCGCCAAGCTAGAATCGCGTAAATCAGGCGATAATATGAATATTATCGGCTTTACGTCGCCAACCATTAATGTGCCGGCAGGTACAGTGGCAGAAGTCGACGCGACCTTCTATAGCGGTCCAAAAATCCAGTCAGAGCTGAAAGATCTGGCCACCGGTCTGAATCAGACTGTGGATTATGGCTGGTTATGGCCAATTGCCAAATTGCTGTTTGTGGGACTGGAATTCTTCCACGGCTTAGTGGGTAACTGGGGCTGGGCAATTATTCTGTTGACCATTCTGGTGAAACTGATTCTGTGGCCATTATCGTCGAAGAGCTACCGCTCTATGGCGAAAATGCGTGTGATTGCGCCAGAAATGCAGCGCATGAAAGAAGAGTTCGGTGAAGACCGGATGCGCTTCTCGCAAGAGATGATGGCCCTGTACAAACGTGAACAGGTCAATCCGCTGGCCGGCTGTTTACCGCTGTTACTGCAAATGCCAATCTTCCTGGCCCTGTACTGGGTACTGATGGAATCTGTAGAGCTGCGTCATGCGCCATGGTTACTCTGGATTCAGGATTTATCGGCAATGGACCCTTGGTTTATCTTGCCGCTGATCATGGGTGCGACCATGTATATTCAGCAAATGCTGAACCCGCAGCCGACCGATCCTATGCAGGCTAAAGTCTTCCGCATTATGCCGGTCATCTTTACCGTATTCCTGCTGTTCTTCCCGGCGGGTCTGGTGTTGTACTGGATTGTCAACAACCTGATCACCATCTTGCAGCAAGGCCTGATCAACAAATCTGTTGAGAAAGACCGTGCCAAACGTGATGAAGCGACCCCAGTCAACTAAGTTGTACTGACGAGCTGAATAAATCCGCTTAAGATGATACTCTTAGGCGGATTTTTTTTGGCCCGACTTTAAGCATTGCGACAGGTGAATTTATGCTGACCCAAACCACAACAATTGCTGCGATTGCCACTCCACCCGGGCGTGGCGGTGTGGGGGTAATTCGCCTGTCTGGTCCCAAATCCTATGCTATTGCTGAAGCCTTAACCCAAAAGCAGCTGCCGAAAGCCCGTTTTGCCGGCTTCCGTCAGTTTTATGATGCTAGCGGTGAAGTGATGGATGAAGGTTTGGTGATTTGTTTCCCCAATCCAAACTCCTTTACCGGTGAAGACGTGGTGGAACTGCAAGGTCATGGTGGCCCGGTCATTCAAAATGCCCTGCTGGCACGTTTGCTGGAACTCGGTGCGACCGCGGCCAAAGCTGGTGAATTTTCCATGCGCGCCTTTGAAAATGGCAAGCTCGATCTGGTACAGGCCGAAGCGATTGCCGACCTGATTGACGCCACTTCGCAGGCCGCAGCACGTTCAGCGGTACGCTCCCTGCAAGGCGCATTTTCGACCAAGGTCAATACGGTTTTAGAAAAACTGATTCATCTGCGTTTGCATGTGGAAGCAGCGATTGATTTTCCGGAAGAAGAAATTGATTTTCTGGCCGATGGCAAAATTCTGGCCCTACTGGATGATGTTGCCAGCTCAGTCACCGCGGTACAGCAATCGGCGCGTCAGGGACAATTGCTGCGTGAAGGTTTGCAGGTGGTGATTGCCGGTAAACCGAATGCCGGAAAATCATCTTTACTGAATGCTTTAGCCGGGATTGAACGGGCGATTGTGACCGATATTGCCGGTACCACCCGTGATGTGCTGCATGAAAAAATCACCTTAAATGGCTTGCCGATTACCCTGACCGATACCGCCGGTTTACGGGAAACCGGTGATGTGGTGGAAAAAGAAGGCATCCGCCGCGCGATTAAAGAAATTGAACAGGCCGATTTATTGCTGCTGGTCTATGACCTGAGTCAGGGTGAAGATCCGCTGCAATTGGCCCAGGAATATTTCGCCGATCATCTGGAACCCAAACGTCTGATGCTGATTGGTAATAAAGCAGATTTGACTGGTGCTGCAGCAGAAATAGGTGATTATCAGGGCTTTCGTCATATTACCGTGTCGGCCAAGCAGGAAACCGGTGTTCAATCGCTCATAGATGCGATTACAGCGCATGCAGGCTTCCAGCCGGAAGAAGATACCTTTATTGCCCGAACTCGTCATTTAGACGCAATGAAGCGCACCCAGTACTATCTGGCCGAAGCGCGCGAGCAGCTGGTGGATTATCATGCCGGTGAGCTGGTGGCTGAATCCCTGCGTCTGGCGCAAAATGCCCTAGGTGAAATTACCGGCGATTTTAGTGCCGATGATCTGTTGGGTAAAATTTTCGGTTCTTTCTGTATTGGAAAATAAGCGCAGCACGCTTTGAGTTTGCTATGCATTTAAAAGCATCAGGTGTTAGCCACCTGGTGCTTTTTTATTGCTTTTTATCAGGCAATCTCGTCATTTCAGCCTAAAGGGTTTCGTATACTCTAAGGGAACAGCCTGTCACATTGTATGCAGCAGTTTACATCTTGCCATCCGCGCTTCTATTGCCCGATATTCAGGCTATGATGAGTGAATAACCTACAAGTTGTTCCAATAAAATCCTGAATGCAGTTCAACAAAAACACTGCCGGAGGTGTGGCATGCTGGAGGTGGTTGATTTACGTGAGTCACTGGTTGCTTTAGTGAGTGTGCTGCAGCTGTTACTCGAGTTTATCTCGGTGGTCTGTGTGGTGATTGGTCTGGTCAAAACCTTAATGGTGCTGGTTCAGCTAAAATCCGGCCGCAGTGCGCGCTATTGTTTTGGGAACTGGCTGGCCACTGCGCTGGAGTTTCAGCTGGCCGCAGATATTCTGGCCACCACGGTCGATCCGGATATGGACAGCCTGATCAAACTGGCGATTATTGCGGTCATTCGGACCTTTTTAAACTACTTTTTAATGAAAGAGCTGGAACATCAACCCGGTACAGAGAAATAAAACTATTCAATCATCTGGTGGATGTTGATATGGTCAGCATCTGATTGGCAGCGCAGTCTGTCCGCACCCAGGATCAGGCCGAGGGTGCCTGATCATCCCCGACTCAACAGCATTAATTTAAAAGGTTAGCACTTTACGCTGCTGCCAGATCAGGCTGAGGCAAAGCAGCCCAATCAGCATACAGAAGCTGATAATACCCACACTTAAGCCAAAATGGTCAGATAAATAGCCCACCGCAATAATCGGTACAATGGTGCCCAGATAGGCAATAAACAGATAACTGGACATAATTGCAGCGCGGTTATGCGGCTGACTCATCTGGTGAATCAGGCCAAAGGCGCCCAATAAGCTCAAGCCATGCCCAATGCCGACCAGCACATCACTGACAAAGAACAGCGGACTCCATTGCAGCGACATACACAGACCCAGCAGAAGCAGACTGCCGAGCAGCGCATAGAGACCCCAACGCAAGGCCGTGGCAGGCAGTACACTACGGGCAAAAAACTGGACGATGGCTGAAATAATTAAAATCGCGGAAATTGCTACACCACTGACCAGTGGCCCATGCCAGGGCAAAATATCCTGCACAAACGACGGCGACAGCGAAGCGAACAGACTAAAGCCGGCAAAGGCACAAAAGGCGGCCAGACTGACCAGGAAAAAAGCAGCCTGATACGGCGTATCCGGGGTTTGCAATTTGGGATAAATCGAAAACGGCTGCTGTTCAAAGGCAGGCTGCTTTAGCTTGAACAGGCCCAGCCCACAGAAAATGGCACTGACAATCACCGGAAGATAAGGTGTGACCAGCGGCTGCTCGGCAAACTGGGCAATTACACCGCCCAGAAATGGCCCTAAACCAAAGCCAATTGCGGTAATAATCGAGCTGAGCTGCGGCGCCAGCAGTTTATGGCTATCGGGCACTACATTCATCAGCCCCAGCATGGCAGAGGTGGTAATCAGTCCCGAAGCAATCCCAATAATAAAGCGGCCGAGGCCCAAATACAGCGCTGTCGGTGCCCAGGCTGACAGTATCAGTCCAACCGTGACCAGGGCAATACCGACCTGCAAGCTGCGGACAAAACCAAAGCGGTTACTGGTTCGTCCCAGAAACAGTAACGTAGCCAGACAGCCGAACATATAGGCCACAAACAGATAGGTAATATGACTCGGCAGCAGCTGCCACAGCTCCTGATACAAGGGATATAAAGGACTGGCCAGTGCGGTTCCAACGGTACCAATACACAGCGCCAGGCTGACCATTAAAAACGGCTGCCACGATTGAGCGTTTGACATGAGAGAATAAAAAATACCTCAGCTTTTTGGCTCAGGTATCATGATATGAGAAAAGATCGTTTCAGTGTAAAGGCAGGAATTTTGTGGGTCAATCGAAAGATGGGCTTAGGTATAGCGTTTTAACAATTTTAAAAATTCATCCAGTTCGACTTCATTGACCTCGACCTCATCGCCAATGACATGATGGCGCAAATGCGATTCAATCAGCTCATTCATCAGCCCGTTAACCGCGCCTTTAATCGCAGCCACCTGCTGTAATACTTCGATACAGCTTTTTTCCGGATCATGGATGGACTGTTCCACCGCACTGATCTGACCTTGTAAACGCTTGATGCGATTTAAAACTTTTTTATCTGTATGTAAATGGCCCACACTTCACCTTAATTTTAAATATACTATGGGGGAGTATATTGGACGATTCTCCCCATGCAAAATCATGTTTCTCACCGTACCCATCACCATCAGTTTGATGAAGGCAATCCACTGGCCCAGAAGCGTATATTATATGCCGCGATATTAACCGGTGTCATGATGCTTTTAGAGATTATTGGCGGCTGGATTTTTAACTCGATGGCACTTCTGGCCGATGGCTGGCATATGAGCTCGCATATGCTGGCTTTGGGGCTGGCCTATGTGGCTTATCGGGCGGCGCGTCAATATGCCCAGGATGCCCGTTTTAGCTTTGGTACCTGGAAAATTGAGATTCTGGCCGGTTATAGTAGTGCGATTTTATTGCTGGTAGTGGCCGGTTTTATGGCGTTTCATTCGGTAGAACGCTTATTTTTCCCGGTTAATATTCATTATAACGAAGCCATTCCCATTGCGATTTTAGGCCTATTGGTCAACTTGATTTGTGCCTGGTTACTGCATGATGATGGTCACCATCACCATCACCATCACCATCACCATCACCATCACCATCACCATCACCATCACCATCACCATGAGTCCGGGCATGGACATGCGCATACACATACAGCGGGAGCACATGACTTAAACCAGAAAGCTGCGTTTATGCATGTGGTGGCCGATGCTGTGACCTCCATTTTTGCGATTGTAGCCTTAATTGCCGGCAAGTTCTGGGGCTGGGATTTTCTGGATGCGGTACTGGGTATTGTGGGTTCGATTCTGGTGGCGCGCTGGGCCTGGGGCCTGATTCAGGAAACCGGACGGACCTTGCTGGATGCTGAAATGGATCATCCGGTGGTGGAGGAAATTCGCGAGGTAATTGCCGAGCTGCCGGGAACGGTCAACATCACCGATCTGCATGTCTGGAAAGTCGGTCGTGACAAGTTTTCCTGTATTCTGGCCGTAGAAACTGAAGATGAATTAAATGCCGATCAAATCCGCACGGCCCTGTCAGTGCATGAGGAAATTGTGCATGTCTCAATTGAAATTAACTCGATACATCCAGTTTATGTTCCACGTGAAACACCGTTGTCGATGCTGTAGTGATTCGGTAAATTTCTCTGATGAAAGTTAAATCTTTGCCCCGATTTAAGATTAGAATCGGGCAAGGATTGATAAAGACAAGATTTCACTATGTTCAAACATGCATTCTTGCTGGCAGCGCTCGCGATGAGCTCAACGCTGGCACTGGCCAATGTCGACACGGTCAAAGCCAATTTAAAGCAGCAGCATCCAAACCTGGACATCCAGAATATTCAGGCCACTGAAATGCGCGGGATTTATAGCGGTTCAATGCAGGGCCAGGTGGTCTATCTGAATGAAGATGCCAAGCATATTCTGGCCGGTTCCATGATTCGTTTAAGCGACCAGCAGAATTTGACCAAAGCACTGCTGGTGCAACAAAACAGCATCGACTGGAAAAAACTGCCGCTACAAGATGCCTTAAAAACGGTTCGAGGGACGGGTAAACGTCAGCTTGCCATCTTTTCTGACCCAAATTGCCCGTATTGCAAACAGCTGGAAGTAGAGCTGAAAAAACTCAATGATGTCACCATTTACACCTTTATTTTACCGTTAAAGGCACAATCGGTACGTCCTTCGCAGCAGGTGTATTGTGAAGCCAATCCGGCCCAGGCCTGGGAAAACCTGATTACCAAAGGTCTTAGCCCGCGTGCGAGCCAGCCTTGTGCCAATCCGATTCAGCGTAATCTGAAACTGGCGCAAAGCCTGGGATTAAACGGCACACCGGCCATTATTTTCTCGAATGGTTTTAAGGTGATGGGTGCCTACCCTGCTGCGCAGATCGAGCAGATTTTCAAGGAATTCGGACTCTAAGCTCAGATTGTTAAAAGTCAGATTTTAGACCATAAAAAAGCACCAGCGAATGAACGGTGCTTTTTTATTGATTTAAACGCGATGTGAGCGTTTGGAAATCATGTTATAGATAAACAGAATAATCAGCGCACCAATTACTGAGGCAATAAAGCCGGCAGCTGAGTTTTCATCATACAGACCAAGGAAGCGACCGCCGTAAGTGGCCAACAGTGAACCGGCGATCCCGAGTAAGGTGGTCATAATAAAGCCTGCTTTATCATCACCTGGATGGATGGCACGGGCGATAAGACCTGCAATAAAACCAATCACGATAGCCACAATAAGTGTCCACATCTCCTGTCTCCTTCTTGTTATGGTTTATCAAGTTGAGTTGTTGCTATTTGATTTATTTTTCAGGATTTTTGAGAGGACAAACAGTAGAGTCCTGCTACAGATTGTAGCTTTTTTGTCCGCTTTGTCTTGACATCCTCACCCACCTGAAAGGAGGGTGATTCCTACTGCTAGACGCTTATGTCCAAGCGCAAGTATGTTCTTGGCGGAGTTTAAATCGCGTTGATTTACACTTCCGCATTCACATTCCCA
>Ga0172369_10006223_pt1 | contig 14299 bp, 10 predicted proteins | sample LakKiv25m_FD_114539 | JGI IMG/M metagenome (GOLD analysis project Ga0172369, IMG submission 114539) | Freshwater microbial communities from Kabuno Bay, South-Kivu, Congo - kab_022012_11.25m | ecosystem: Environmental > Aquatic > Freshwater > Lake | place: Democratic Republic of the Congo...
GCCGTTAATAAGCTTCCTTCCTTCTCCACTCCGGTCTTTGTGCAGCATCTCACTCACCTGCGCACGGAAATCGTGAGGAATAAGGGTAAGCGGCTCCTCGTGCATGGGACAATCGACCCACTCTTCTCCCGCAGCCTCTGTTACGCGCCAGGCAAAGCTGTATAGGGCTCCTTCATTGGTTTTGGAATAATACTCCAGACCTTTTTTCAGCAGCCGCACAATGGTGCTTTTGGCGCTGCCCACGGGGCCGTGCAGCAAGAACACCCGCTTTTCAGTGCCATAACCCTTGGCGGCAGACTTGAACAAATTGACAAACTTCATCAACGGCCGCTCCAGGCCGAATACCGCGTCTTTGCCATTCTCCATCGGATCATCAAAGAACTTGTACTTGATGAGCGTGTCCTTGCTGTCCTTAATTTCCTCGACACCGAAAAACAGAATCATGTCGTAAATCCGATGAAAAGAGCTGCGGAACAGCTTGGGATTTTCCTGCACCTTATCGAGATAGTCTTGGAAGCTGCCTTCCCAGTTAAGCTCCTTATAGTTGTCAATGTTTTGTGTTGAACCAATTAGTGAAAAAACGTCTTTCCGATCATCTGACGATTGTGGACTCATGTTACTGACTTTTGTCGGTTCTTTCCGCTCCATGGCGAACCACCTCCTTCGAAGCGAATAATGGCCTTTTATCTCTTAAAACTAAACTGATGAAAAGAAATATTTCATTTTTCACATCCATCCTTACTCCTCTCAAAAAAACTTCACTTGCTCCCATGCTTCTCCGGAACTGCACGCGCTTGTTTGATCCTGCCAAACCGTGAAGTCCCACGGAATCGCTGCCTCCGACTCTATCGCTTGGCTTTATAACACGATTGGCTTATTTTATGTTCCAAATTAATAAGTTGCCAAAGCTTCGCGGTTTAATTGCCAAGAATCCAGACATCAGATTAGAGGAATATCGTCGGCCGTGACTGACTATTTGATAGAATTTCGAGATCGAGAAAAATAACAAGGATAAATTTTGCGGTTCAGCCTAATATGGCTTGCGGCACTTGGGCAAGTTATGCAGGAATCTTGCCAGCATGGCCGCACTTTCTTTTCTGGTTAAAAAGCGTGGGAATTTGCTGCCGGAATTTCCATTGAGGTAATATTGAAGCGTCAACTCTTCAAGGCACTACAAGCATCGAAAGCTACAATATGAGTACCACAACTATATAAACATTCCTGCAAAATAATTCAAATTAAATTTTTCGGGAATTGTGTTGAACACAGCAAAATCAACTAATCGCAAGTTATCAAGGATTTCAAATGCAACCATTAGAGACATGCCTCAAACGTCTCTCCGTTCATGGTCCATAATCAAAGAGCAATAAAAGGATTGCACATAAGGATTAGTACGCGTAAATTTATCCGCACGCGAAAGGACGTAAGCTCACCGACAGTCGGCAAGCCAGATTCTGTTCTACTTTCTGGAGCGCCACTTTCCGACTTCGCTCAAAGAAGCATAGTCGAGCATCATTTGTTTAACGCGAATTCACTTGTGAAGACGAAACTCGCATAGCTGCCAATGCGTTGGCCTGACAAATCACCGGAACATGACAAAGACGCTAAAAAACCTCAAGATTTCTATCGCTGCGCTAATCGTGCTCTTTACGATTTTTCATTACACCACGCCAATTGCCATCCATCCGCTGCATGAGTTGTATCAGGTCCTCTATTTCATTCCCATCATTTTGGCGGCATTTGGCTTTGGCCTGAAAGGCGGTTTGGCATCCGCGGCCATTGTCACCGTGCTTTACTTGCCGCACGTCATGTTCCAATGGGGCGGCGGATTTTTCATGAATCTCGGTCGCTTCCTGATGATGGTGCTTTTTAATATTCTCGGTGGGTTGACCGGCTATTTATGGGAAAGAGAAAGAGCCGAGAGAAATCGGTATCGACAAGCCTCCATCCGGCTCCAGGAGTCGCTGGAGAATTTAAACAGAAAGACGGAAGAACTAGCCGTGATCGAAGGCCAATTGCGCACAGCCGAACGATTATCAACTTTAGGTGAGCTGACCGCGAGCTTGGCGCACGAGGTGCGCAATCCGTTAGGCTCCATTCGCGGGGTAGCAGAAATTCTGCGCGATGAGGCGAAAGACCCAAAGCTTGACAAATTCGTCGATATTCTGCTCAAAGAGACTCATCGCTTGGACGCCGTGGTGGCGAATTATCTCTCTTACGCAAAACCCAAAAGCACACACAATGTGGACGTTGCTGTAGACAAAATGCTGGATTCCGTGCTTGCTCTACTGGGGCCGGAACTGCGAAAAAAAAATCTCAGAGCAAAAGTGGACGTGCCTCGTGACATGCAGCTATTTTGCAAGGAAGGGCAAATCCGCCAGGCTGTTCTCAACGTGCTATTGAACGCCATACAAGTCACCCCCCCGGGTGAGCCCATTGAGATTGCTGCATGGCAATCCGATCAGAAGATTTTGATAACCATTAAGGACCAAGGAGTGGGTATAACGGAAGCGGCGAAGCAACATTTATTTGAGCCTTTTTATACGACCAAAGAAGACGGCACCGGCCTCGGCTTGGCAATCACCAAGCGAATTGTGGAAGGCCATAAAGGCCGAATCTATGCCGAGAACAGCCAAGCCGGCGGTGCGGTCATTACAATGGAGTTTCCTATAGCCCATGAAAGCGCAACAACAACGAATTCTACTCATTGACGACGACCTCAGTCTCAGCACTGTGATCGAGCATCAGCTTAAAGGTATGGGATTCTCGGTAACCAGTGCCAACTCGGGCGCCGAGGGACTAAAAGCATTCCAAAGCAAATCTTTTGACCTGGTGTTGCTCGACCTACAAATGCCGGACATGAGCGGCATGGAAGTGCTGCGCCAGATACGATCCGCAGATGCGGAAATCATTGTCATCCTCATCACCGCATACGGCACAGTAGAAAGCGCGGTGGAGGCCTGCCGAAAAGGTGCGAACGATTACCTGACCAAGCCGTTTGCCAAAGAGCAATTGCGTTTCGCCATGGAAAAGTCTCTGCGGATACGAGAGCTGGAAAAAGACAATCTGCGCTTGCACCAAGAGTTGTCGGACAAGTATCGCTTTGGGAACATCATCACCCAAAACAAAGAGATGATGGATCTCCTGCAGTTGGCAGGCAAGGCTGCCCAAAGCAATGCCGGTGTCCTTTTGATGGGGGAAAGCGGCACAGGGAAAGAGTTGTTAGCACGCGCCATTCATCATAATTCTTCACGTAAGGAAAAGCCGTTTATTGCCGTCAATTGCCCTTCCATTCCGGACTCTTTGATCGAGAGCGAGCTTTTTGGTCATGAAAAGGGAGCGTTCACTGGCGCAATCAAAGAAAAGCCGGGCAAATTCGAGTTGGCTCACGAAGGGACGATATTGCTCGACGAGGTGGGCGATTTAAAACTGGATTTGCAGGCCAAGCTGCTGCGTGTGTTGCAAGAGCATGAGATCGAGCGGGTCGGCGGCCTGCGACCCATTTTTGTTGATGTGCGCGTCATCGCTGCCAGCAACAAAAATCTGCGGGAATTGGTCCGGCAAGGAAGCTTCCGCGAAGACCTGTATTATCGCTTGAACGTCATACCGCTGCTGATTCCTCCTTTGCGCCGGCGCAAAGATGATATTCCCATGCTAGCGGCGCATTTTGTGCAAAAATATGCCGAACGGGACATTCTCATCCCGCCACAGGCTATGCGGAAATTGATGGAGTACGATTGGCCTGGCAATATCCGCGAGCTTGAAAACGTCATTCAGCGGGCAGTGGTGTTTTGCTCCGGGAATCGGCTCAACAGCGATTGTCTTCATTTGCCGGCCGCTCAAAGCGCTGAGCCTGATCAGCCCAAAGACGGACGAACATCGCTTGCGGACATCGAGCGCCAAGCCATCCTCTCGGCCCTGATCGCCAACCACTGGAACCAGTCCAAAGCGGCAAAGCAACTTGACATTCCCCGCCATGTCCTCATCTATCGAATGAAAAAGCTCGCCATTTTCAAAGAGTGATTTCCGGCCAAGGCCGGTGTATCCATATTCGATGCTGCCCATCTAAGCTAGTGTGACTCCAAATACATGACAAGGAAAAATTGTAACCAATCACGGGGTGTCCGGCCGGTACTGTCATTCCTGCGGATGCAGGAATCTTCTTTCCATTGCACGGCGGAAGGAGACCCCTGCATACGCAGGGGTGACAGCATCCCGTGATCGCTTACGAAAAATTCTTGACTTTCTTCAAAGCCCTCCATATCTTAGAACATGATGACAAGGCAAGCCGCTCAAACTGCTCCAGATAATCCTAAGCCTTCGCCATTCCGACAGACATGTGATGTTGAGGTAGCTTGTATATCCTGTGAAGAAAGAAGCTCCGGAAGAAGCCGAAGATGACGTGGCCTGACTTTAATGATGTGGGCGATCTGCCAGTTGGAATTTATAGTGCTAAAATCGATGAAGTGGTGGCGCACTTTGGTCGCGGCACTGCACAACGTGTGGCGGTTGCCGCGCAGTTAGTGCGCATCTATGAGTTGGCGAGTCACTCGAATTTCCTCCAAAGATTCATTATCTTTGGCAGTTTTGTCACCGCTGAACAAAATCCGCATGATGTAGACATTTTCCTCGTTATGCAGGCCAATTTTCAGCCGAGCAAAATATCGCCTGCGGCGCAGTTGCTTTTTCGCCACAATACAGCTCAAAGCGAGTTTGGCGCGAGCATTTTTTGGGTAAATGCCACGACAAGCTTTGCCGATATTGAAGACTTGATTATTGGTTGGCAAACACGCCGAGACCTCCGTAGGCGCGGAATCATAGAGGTAATCGAAGATGATCAAAAATGATGTCGAGCTTCAATCCGCGCAAGAGTATATATTGCGTTTTCAGCGCATACTTGCCGCCGCCCGTGATCGTTACACCCCGGAAGCATACCAAGCAATGGCCAGCAGCTACCTCGCTGAAATTGAGCGGGTCAGCGCAGACATTATCGAGTATTTCAAAAGTGTACCATCTCGAGAAACCGCTTAGGGCAAAGGTGATCATGGCTTTGTGCGGGCTCCGAGTGTAACGTCGGAGATAGCGAACCTGAACAAAGGCATAGTCCTTCATCGATTAGCCTTGAGCAAGAGTGCATGTGCCTCAAAGCATTTTCGCATCCGCCGAACAAGAGATTGTCATTCCCAAAGAGCAATCTCCGCAATGGTTGGGCATAAGGTTTTACATTTCAGTCCCTCTCACTCCACTTGTCGCTATTCCTGACATAGCATTTTATTAACCGCTATACCCTTTTCCCCCAGACTGCACATTTTCGACCCTTGCAGCATATTCCACAGAACTGTTGACTATTCTCCACACTGCGTTAGTAAGACAGACTTGTTTTCCAGAGAAGCACCATCTTAACTGCTTGGATTCAAGGTTGTTTCACGGCCGTCATCACCAATGGCATGGTGATTGCCGTGCATTGGCCAACCGAAAATGAGAATCAAAATCATGATAAAAATAATGGTACTTTTGGTGATTGGAATGGCTGGCTCCATTCTTTTTTTCCCGATGCGCATCAACGAGCAGCGATCTTGCCTGATGGACTCGTTTGTCAACGCAGGCACGTCGGCAGAATTCCATGCCGATCATGACCACACAGGGATGGAGGTCATGGCGCAAAAGTACATCTTTCCATATGGGCTGCTCTGGTGGCTCAGCGTGGCGATCACCTATTTGAGCATAAGAAGCCTGACAAAAAGAAAGATACATGCGGGAAGACATGGACTAATCGGATCATCGATTTTGTTTTGGCTATGGCTCTCATTATCTCTCCATTCGGGGCTTACTATCCTTGATTAGGCTTTTTGATCTTCCACCCAATACGAAAGGTGGACTTTAGGAGTAGCAGATATGTACCGTTTTATCATCTCTTCATTATCGATCATCATGCTGGCAGCCCATTCATTCGGACAGCCAGGAAAAGTTGTTGTATTGGACAGCTTGATCGCTGAAGCTTTACAAAATAATCCCCAGTTGAAGGCCGCCAGACATCAAACAGCGGCCGCGTCAAGCCGAGTCAAGCAGGCGACCGCCTGGGACGCGCCGGAAATCGGGGTCGAATTTTACCAGACGCCGGTTCAGTCGTTTCCCAATCCGTTCCGGGATCAGATGGAGTACGATTATTATTTCCAGCAGATGTTCCCTTTTCCCGGCAAGCTTTCGGCCATGGGGAAAATGGCCAGCAGCAGCGCGGAGATGGCCGGTCAAGACTACTTTGCTTTGGAAAGAAGAATCATCAAGGAGCTGAAATCCGCTTATTATGAGTTGTACCTCGTTCAGCGCAAAATCAGCATCAATGTTGAGAATCAGGAGCTCATGCGCAAATTCACTGAAATCGCAGCAAAGCTGTACCAAGTCGGGATGGGCAAACAGCCGGACCTCCTGCGGGCGCAAACCGAGCTTTCCTCGTTGATCACTGAGGGCTTGAACTTGCAGCGAGAGAAAAGAGTGATCGAAGCAATGATCAACACCCTTTTGAGTCGCTCGGCGGACCAACCGTTAGGCTATGTGCCCGACATCGGGACGCACTTGCCCTTGTGGAACTATGTGCAACTGCAGCCGTTAGCGTTGGAGAATCGCCCGGAGCTGAAAGCCATGAGTTATGGTATTGCCATGGCCAAGGCGGAGCTTTCTCTTGCCAAACGAGAATACTATCCCGATCTGATGGGCCGAGTGATGTACAAGGACATGGCGAATACCAGCAACGATTTTTGGTCGGCGATGGTGGGAGTGAATGTCCCCCTGGCTTTTTGGTCGAGTCGAAAATATACGGCCAAAACCGAGGAAACCGAAGTGCTGGTGAGAAAGGCAGAGGAGGAATTCGCCAACATGAAAAACATGACGTTGTTCGAGGTTCAGGATGCCTTAGTAAGAGTGCAAACGAACCAAAATTTGGTCACGTTGTACAAGAACACCGTCATACCTCAGGCTGAGCAAACGCTGCAATCCACCATCGCCGCTTACCAAACCGGCAAGACCGAGTTCCTCATGCTGATCGATGCCTATCGCATGCTGCTGATGGCCAAGCTGGATTATCACATGTCGGTTATGAATTACATGTCCAGCCAGGCGCAATTGGAGCAATCCGTGGGGTTAAGCATATCTGAGATTCAAGAAAGAATTCATTAGTTCTGCATTGACTATTGAACGTTGAACGTTGAAAATTGACTATCTTTTCTTAAGAGCAACGGTCAATGTTCAACGTTCAATTGTCAATGAATGTCTATCAGCCACCTCTAACACTTGACATCATTCATAGACTGAAAACGGAGCAACCAACATGAACAAACGGCTTTTGATAGTAATCCTCATCCTCCTCGCTCTCTTAGCAGTAGTATACCATTTCTTTTTTCATTCTCAGGATCATAGTAAACATGCGGAGAAGGAAAAGCAGATTTATGTCTGTCCGATGCACCCACAGATCGTTCAGGACAAGCCCGGGGATTGCCCCATCTGCGGCATGAAGCTGGTTCTCCAAAAGTTGGAGGAGCCTGCTAAAGATGAGCATGCCGGGCACGAGAAAAAAATCATGTACCGATCCAGCATGAATCCGAATGAGATCAGCGACAAGCCCGGCAAGGACTCTATGGGAATGGAGATGATTCCCTTCGAGCCGGAAACGGAAGAGATAGAGACGCCCGCAGGGCTTGCGGCGGTGACGGTTCCCAAGCAAAAGCAGGAGCTCATCGGCCTCACCTTTGGTACGGCGGAAATGAAAAACATCTCGAAGGAAATCCGCACCTCAGCGCGCATTGTGCCCGACGAGAGGCGACTCTTCCAAATAACCATCAAGGTGGACGGTTGGATAGATCGATTGTACGTCAACCAGACCGGTCAGTACGTGAAAAAGGGCGAGCCGCTGTTGGCAATCTATAGTCCCGAGCTTTTCGCCGCGCAGCAAGAGTACCTGTCCTCGGTGACGGCCATGGAAAAGCTCGCCACGACGTCCGACTCGCTCGTTGCCGGAAGCTTCGATGTGCTGGAAACGTCAGCCCGGACCAAGCTGCGGCTCTACGACATCAGCGATGAGCAGATGGATCGCCTGCGTGCCACTGGAAAAGCGGAGCGAACCATGACAATCGACTCGCCCGTGTCGGGATACGTAACTGAAAAGATGGTGCTTCAGGGCCAGCGAGTCATGATGAACGACCCACTCCTGACCATTGCCGACCTTTCCCACGTTTGGGGAGAGGCCGACATCTATGAGACCGACCTGCCGTACGTGAAGGTGGACATGCCCACTGAGCTGACGCTCTCCTACTGGCCGGGAGAGACCTTTCCAGGACGCATCAGCTTTTTGTATCCCTTTCTGCAAACCGAGACCCGAACCATCAAGGCGCGCATCGAGATCGATAATCCGCGCCTTTTACTGAAACCGGGTATGTACGCGGACGCAAAACTCTCCTACAATCTTGGCGAGCATTTGACCGTTCCCGAAAGCGCGCTGATGCGCACCGGCGTCATGGACTATGTTTTCGTAGCAAGGGAGAATGACAAGATCGTTCCCACCGAGGTGACTTTAGGCGCTCGCTCGGGTGACGGCTTTTATCAAGTGATATCGGGATTGGAACCCGGCCAACGCGTGGTAACTTCCGCCAACTTTCTCATCGACTCCGAGTCGTCTCTCAAGGCGGCGCTCAAATCCGCGGCCGGCGCCAGTACGCACCAGCATTAGGAGTTTGCCATGATCGAGAAACTCATTCACTTCTCCGCGCACAACCGCATGCTGGTGATCCTGCTCACCTTCGCGGCGATCGCTTACGCGACCTACGCTTTGACCAACATACCGCTGGACGCGATCCCAGATCTCAGTGACACTCAGGTGATCGTTTACACCAGATGGGATCGCAGTCCCGATATTATCGAAGATCAGGTCACTTACCCCATCATCACGGCGCTGCTCGGCGCTCCGAGGGTAAAAGCCATTCGCGGATACAGCGACTTTGGCTTCTCCTACGTTTACGTGATTTTCAAGGATGGCACCGACATCTACTGGGCGCGCAGCCGCGTGCTGGAATATCTCTCCAAGATACAAGGAAACCTCCCCCAGGGAGTCAAAACCGAGTTGGGCCCGGACGCCACGGGCGTCGGCTGGGTGTTCCAATATGCGCTGGTAGATAAAGCGGGAAAACACAACCTGTCTCAGCTTCGCACCTATCAAGATTGGTACTTGAAGCTCGCCTTGCAAAGCGTGCCCGGCGTGGCCGAAGTGGCCAGCATCGGCGGATTCGAGAAGCAGTATCAGGTCATCATCGATCCAAATCGGCTGCCGGTTTATAATCTGTCGCTCATGGACGTTGTCGATGCCATCCAGAGAAACAACAACGAGGTAGGCGGCCGGCTCATCGAGTGGTCAGGCAAGGAATACATGGTGCGCGGCAAAGGATACGTTAAAAGCGTGGAAGACTTGCGCAAGGTTGTGGTCAAGGCCATGGGCGGAACGCCGGTGCTGTTGGAGAATGTCGCCACCGTGACGCTGGGGCCGCAGATCAGACGCGGACTTGCGGAATTCAACGGCCTGGGGGACGTGGTGGGCGGCATCGTGGTGATGCGGCACGGCGAGAATGCCTTCAACGTCATCGAAAGAGTGAAAGCCAAGATCGCCGACCTCAAGGCATCCATGCCGGAGGGCGTCGAGCTGGTAACCACCTACGACCGCTCAGACCTGATCAAGCGATCCATCGACAACCTGAAAGAAGAGCTGATCATGGAAATGGTCATCGTCTCGCTGGTGATCCTGTTCTTCCTTTGGCACGTCCCTTCGGCCATCGTGCCCATTGTCACCATCCCCATTTCCGTGGTGCTGGCCTTCATTCCCATGTACGCTTTTAAAATCTCCTCCAATATCATGAGTCTGGCTGGCATTGCCATCTCCATCGGCGTGCTGGTCGACGGCGCAATTGTGGAGGTGGAGAACGCCTATAAGAAAATCGAGGTCTGGATAGAAGAAGGTCGCCACGGCGATTTCCATGAAGTGCGACTGCAAGCCCTTACCCAAGTGGGACCCTCGGTGTTTTTTTCACTGCTGGTGATCGCGGTCTCCTTCCTCCCGGTCTTTACGCTGGTGGATCAGGAGGGGCGGCTGTTCACACCGCTGGCCTGGACCAAGACGCTGGCCATTGCGATCGCCTCCATACTCGCAGTCACCCTTGATCCCGCGGTGCGCATGCTTTTTGCGCGCGTCGATCCCTTTCATATCAAAGCAAAGTGGCTGAACAAGATCGTGAACACGGTCGCGGTGGGCAAGTATTATCCCGAGGAGCAGCACCCGGTCAGCAAGGTGCTTTTCCGACTGTACGAAGGTCCCTGCCGCTGGGTGCTGGAAAATCCCAGAAAGACCATTGGCACTGCCATTCTCATCGTCCTGACGACCATCCCAGTTTATTTTAAGCTGGGAAGCGAGTTCATGCCCCCGCTCAACGAGGGCACTGTGCTCTACATGCCCACCACGCTTCCGGGCATTTCCGTCGCCGAGGCGCGCAATCTCCTGATAGTGCAGGATCGCATCCTGAAGACTTTTCCCGAGGTGCATACGGTATTCGGAAAAGCGGGCCGCGCAGAGACCTCCACCGACCCCGCGCCCTTCTCCATGATGGAGACCACCGTCCATCTCAAGCCTAAGGAGGAATGGCGCGAAAAAAAGCGCTGGTATTCTTCCTGGGCGCCGGAGCCGCTCAAGGCGCTGCTGCGCCACATCTGGCCGGACCAAATAGCTTATGAAGAGTTGATCACACTCATGGATCAGGCGCTGCAGATACCGGGCAACACCAATGCCTGGACCATGCCCATCAAAGGGCGCATCGACATGCTGACCACGGGCGTGCGCACGCCGATCGGCATCAAGATCTTTGGCTCCGACCTGAAGGAAATCCAACGCATCGGCTCGGAGATCGAAAATGCTCTGAAGGGAGTCAAGGGAACGCGAAGCATCTTTGCCGAGCGCGTGGGCGGTGGGTACTACGTCGACTTTACCCCAAAACGGCAACAGCTTGCGCGCTTTGGCCTGTCGGTGGAGGATCTGCAGATGGTGATTATGAGCGCCGTGGGCGGGGAAAACATTGCCACTACCATCGAGGGACGCGAGCGCTACACCATCAACGTGCGCTATCCCCGCGATCTCCGGCAGGAGCTGGATCAGCTCGAGCGGGTGCTTTTGACCACCATGGACGGTGTACAGGTGCCGGTCAAAGAGGTGGCGGACATTTCCCTGAACTACGGCCCCGCCATGATCCGCGACGAGAATGGGATGCTCGCCGGCTACGTCTATGTGGACATCACCGGGCGCGACGTGGGCGGCTATGTCGCCGACGCCAAAGAAATGGTGCAAAAAATGGTCAAGCTCCCCACCGGTTATTCACTGGTTTGGAGCGGCCAGTACGAGAATATGCAGCGCGTGGCGGCGCGTCTCAAGGTCGTACTGCCCGTTACCATCCTGCTCATCTTTGTGCTGTTGTTCATGAACACCAAGTCCGCGTTCAAGGCCATCGTGGTGATGCTTGCCGTGCCTTTCTCAGTGGTTGGGGCCGTATGGCTCATGTGGGCGCTGGGCTACCACATCTCCATCGCCGGCTGGGTGGGAATGATCGCACTTATGGGACTGGACGCGGAGACCGGAGTTTTCATGCTCCTCTTCCTCGACATTTCCCATGAAGAGTACCGGAAAAAGGGAAAGCTTCACTCTCTCGCCGATTTGAAGGAAGCCATTGTCCATGGCGCGGTGAAGCGCATCCGGCCTAAGATTATGACCGTTATGGCGGCTTCCATGGGCCTCATGCCGATCATGTGGAGCCTGGGCACCGGGGCCGACGTGATGAAGCGCATCGCCGCCCCGATGGTGGGAGGGCTATTCACCTCGTTCATTATGGAGCTTTTGGTTTACCCGGCGATTTATTTTCTATGGAAATCTCACGGCCTGAGAAAGGAGGCCAGAGCAGAAGGAAGATTGTTGGAAAATTAGTAACTGTGCGGTCATTGTTACATGGCAAAACTATTCAAGGCAAAACTATTAAGATGCCCAATTCGATCCGACCGCACTCGTAACGCGGTCTACCTGGGCCGATACTTCGGCCTACCAAATACACAGTCACAAACTGTGTAGGATCCGGATGCTACTTAGTGTCTGAACGAAAACACCTTTTTTTGTCATTCCGAGCGAACGAAGTGAGTCGAGGAATCTGGTCAACATTCATAAAAATATGCGCCGCTAGATTTCTCACCCTGATGAATCAGGATTCGAAATGACAGTATCATGAGTTTTCGGTCAAGCACTACTCAATTAAGAAAACTATAGGAGGTCCTATGAGACAAGTAATAGCCCTGTTACTACTTTTGGGGGTTGCTGCTTATGCCCAGCATGATCACAATCACGGCCAGAAAAAGGAGACACCGAAAGGTCACGCAATGATCTCCGTCCCCACTATCCAATGTGAGACTTGCGTCCAAACCGTAGAAGTGGCCGTGAAAAAGGTCGAAGGTGTCAAGTCTGTCAGCGTCGACCTCAAGGAAAAGGTAGCTCACGTCAATTTTAACGCGGCAAAGACAAACCAGCAAAAGATCGAAAACGCCATCGCAGCGGCAGGGTACGATGCCAACAAAACCAAGAGGGACGAAGTGGCGCACTACAATCTGCCCAAATGCTGTCAATCGGAGAGGAAGTGAGATCATCGCGTCCCCGCGCTCCCAGTCTGTGTGAAATCAGCCAGAACCGTCACCCCGAGTCCGCCAAAAGCGGACGAGGGGTCTGTTAATTCACTGATTCTAAAGATTCCTCATTCCGCTTCGCTCCATTCGGAATGACCTATTTTGTTCTTTTCACACAGACTGTCCATGTGGGAATGCTTCAAAGAGGCCCAGCGGCAAATGTCCCAAAAAGATTCGAACGGAAGGACAGCAGCGTTCGAGAACAATTACCCCGGAACTAAGCAAAACCGGTGAAGGTTAACAACGAGAAAACAAGTCGGCGTAAATTCGACTGAAAATTCAAAAGACAAAATCTATCCGAAAGGAGAACAATATGAAATCCCTAAAGAATATCACCATTATAGTGGTCGGAATTGGCTTGGCTTTGGCGGTGAGTGCACAGCCGGTGCTTGCACAGCACCAGCATTCAGGCCAGCAGCAGAACCAACCCTCACCCAGTCAAATGTCCATGCACGGTGCCGGACAACAACACATGATGTCCATGAACGACATGATGCAGCGCATGAACGGTCTCGTCTCCAAAACCTCCGACATGATGAAGGAGATGCATGAAATGGGCGGACAGGGCGCCATGGGACAGATGCAAGGCAATCAGGCCATGATGAACATGCACCACAGCCTCAACGACATGGCCAAAGACATGCAAAAATTCATGGAACAAATGCATCAAGCCATGTCGGATCAGAATATGATGAAAGATCCCGCCATGAAAAGTCACATGGAAGAAATGAAAAAGAATATGGGCTCCATGATGCAGAGCATGGAGGGCTTGGTGAAGAATATGGGTGGTCTACATGAGGGTGAGAAAAAGTGAAGCAGCGGAATCCGTATCGCCAATTTTGCTTGCTCACAAAGAGGCCCCCATTTGGGGGCTTCTTTGCCTTGTTTGCCCTCGTTTCCCTCTTGACGGCAAATACTCTTGCCGGCGCTCAATGGTCGGTCAATGCTTCCATGCAAGGGACAAAAGGGAATTATGTCTTTACCACGATCACTAACAGCTATTATCTCTATACCGGCCTTCGTTATCGCGCGAGCAAGTGGAACGTCTCAGCTATCTTGCCAATCGTGGCGCAAAACAATGACCTCGTCACTCGGACCGGCGGGATGTTCTTGCCCACCGGAGGCTCGCATCATGATCAGAACGGATCGGTTCCTTCACATCATGGCAGCATGATGTCTCAAGGAATGGGGGCATCCAACATGTCCATGGGTCTCGGTGACCTGTACCTCATTGGTGAGCGTCAACTGTTCGGAGATTATTTAAGCGGCCCGGTGATGTTCACCAACGTCCAGATCAAGTTCCCGACAGCCAACAAGGCTATGAATTACGGCACCGGGGAATTCGATTTCGGCATGGGACTATCACTGCGGCAAAAGCTTGGCTCATTTGCCGGATTCGTTGATATTGGCTACCTCATTCTGGGAGGCCCTGCGGGAGTTACTTTCAAAGATCCGCTCACTTTTGGAGCAGGCATCGGCAAATTCCTTTTGCAGGAAAAATTATCCCTGTTATTGTACTACCAAGGCTACTCTCAGATATTAGCCGGCTATGCAC
>Ga0172369_10006227_pt1 | contig 14294 bp, 13 predicted proteins | sample LakKiv25m_FD_114539 | JGI IMG/M metagenome (GOLD analysis project Ga0172369, IMG submission 114539) | Freshwater microbial communities from Kabuno Bay, South-Kivu, Congo - kab_022012_11.25m | ecosystem: Environmental > Aquatic > Freshwater > Lake | place: Democratic Republic of the Congo...
ATCTCTCGTTCATCTCCGGGGTCGGCGTCGAGGATCTGAGCGGACAGCGCCGCCGGCTGCTGTGGACGTCGCTGCTGTTCGTGGCGGGATTCACGGTCGTGTTCATGCTCATGGGGGCCGGAGCGGGCGGCGTCGGCCGGCTGCTTCTCCAGTACCGCGAGGCGCTCACCATCGCCGCCGGCGCGTTCATCGCCGTGAGCGGGCTCGTCGTGGCCGGCATCATCAAGCTGCCCAAGCCGGTGCTCAGGATGACGCCGAGACACGCCGGCGCCGGCGGCGCCTTCTTCACCGGCGCGGCGCTCGCCATCGGCTGGACCCCGTGCGTGGGCTACGTGCTCGGGGCCATCCTCTCGATGGCCGCGACCAGCCAGAGCGCCGTCACCGGGTCGCTCCTGCTCCTCGTGTACTCCGTGGGGCTCGGCGTGCCGTTCGTGCTGGCCGCACTCGCCTTCGACTGGATGACCGCGCGGCTCAGCTGGATCAAGCGGCACTACCGGGCCGTCCAGGTCACCGCGGGGCTGCTCCTCACCATCTTCGGCGTCCTCATGATGCTCGGCGTGCTCGAGCGCCTGTCTCGCTGGTTGCCGGCGTTCAGCCCTGCCGGGCTGTGAGCGCCGGCCGCGGGGCGCGCTGACGGCGACCGGGAGACCGGCGCGCGGTCGGGGTCTTCGCCGTTCGGTCCCGGCTGGCGGCCCGCCGCGCGTGTCGACCCGGGGTATCCTACGCGCGTGAGTACCCGTCATCGCATCCCGGAGCTCTCCTGGGAGGGCCGCGCCGCCGTGGCGAAGCTGCGGGGCGCCGTGGCCGGTGATGTCTCGGCTTCGCCTCTTCGGCGCTGGCTGTACTCCACCGACTCGTCCGGGTACCGGGTGGTGCCGGAGGTCGTCGTGGTGGCCGGGTCGACGGACGACCTGCGGGCCGCGGCGGCGATCGCCGCCGAGCACGGTCTGCCGGTGGTCGTCCGGGGCGCCGGCTCGAGTACCGCCGGTCAGGCGATCGGCCCCGGCATCATGGTCGACTGCTACAAGCTCGACCGTATCCTCACGATCGACGGTGAGACGCGGAGCGCCACGGTCCAGCCGGGGGTCGTCCAGGCGGCCCTCAACGCCGCCGCGGCGACCCACGGACTCGAGTTCGGACCCGATACCTCCACGGTCTCCCAGGCGACCATCGCCGGCATGGTCGGCAACAACTCGTCGGGTTCCCGCTCGATCATCTACGGAGAGAGCAAGGACAAGGTGCTCCGCATCGGGGGGGTGCTGGCCGGCGGCGAGGCGGTGACGCTCGGCCCCTGTGACGGAGCCGACCTTGGGAGCGGGCTCGCCGGGGCGCCGGCGGAGAGGCTCGCGGCGGCGCTCGCGCAGGTGCGCGAGCAGTACCGCGAGCCGATCGCCACCGGCTATCCGAAGACACGACGCTGCACGACCGGCTACAACCTCCGCGAGCTGCTCGCGCCGGCGCCCAATCTCGGCCGGCTGCTGGCCGGCTCGGAGGGGACGCTCGCTCTCTTCACGGAGATCGAGGTGCTGCTGGATCCCCGCCCCGAGGTGCGGCTGGGCGCGGCGCTCACGTTCGCCACGCTGCGGGAGGCTCTCGAGACCAACCCGGCCGTGCTCGGGACGGGGCCTTCGGCGGTGGAGTTCCTCGACCTCGAGCCGTTGCGCGCCGCCCCGAATCTTGCGAAGTTCCCCCGCATGGCCGGGCTGGTCGCCGGCGACGATGCGGCGATGCTCATCTCGGAGTACCAGGGCAGCGCCGAGGAGGCCCGCGCCGGGCTGGCGCGCCTGCGGGCGCTCGCCGGCGATCTCGGCGCGACGCGGGTCGTCTGGCTCGACGAGCCCGATGCGCTCGCCGAGGCGGCCGCGCTGCGGCGGGCCGTGCTTCCGCTGCTGATGGGCGCGCCGGGGGCCGAACGCCCGGCCGCGTTCATCGAGGACACCGCCGTGGCGCCCGAGCGTCTCGCCGACTTCGTCGCCGATCTGCAGCGGCTGGTGGCGGGTCACGGCACCCGTGCCTCCTTCACCGGTCACGCGTCCGCGGGGTGTCTGCACATCCGCCCGCTGCTCGATCTGACGACGGCGGTCGGGGTCGCGCGCATGGATGCGCTCGCGCACGAAGTGGGGCAACTGGTCGCCGAGTATCACGGCGCGATCTCGGGAGAGCATGGGTGCGGCCGCTCGCGCAGCTGGCTCCTGCCGCAGCTGCTCGGAGCCCGGTTGTACGCGGCGATGGAGGCCGTCAAGGAGGCGTTCGACCCGGCCGGCCTGCTCGGCCCCGGTGTGGTGGTGGGCGGTCCGCCGGTCACGGAGGCGCTGCGGTTCGGGGCCGACTACCGGCCGGACGGCGCCTGGGCGCCACGCCTCAGCCACGCGGCGGACGGCGGTCTCGACAAGGCCATCGAGAAGTGCTTCGGCTGTGGTCTGTGCAAGAAGGAGACGGGCACCATGTGCCCACCGGCCGCGGTGACGCGCGACGAGGGCCGCAGTACGAGAGCGCGGGCCAACGCGCTGCAGGGGGTCGTCTGCGGCGCCGTGCCGGTCGTGGGGATCGGTGAGGAGGAGTTCCTCGAGGTGCTCGGCACCTGCGTCGCCTGCAAGGCGTGCAAGAGCGAGTGTCCCGCCGGTGTCGACATGGCCGCTCTCAAGGCGGAGTGGCTTGCCGAGGTGCGCGCCAGGGTGGGAGTGCCCGCCCTGGCGCGCGGGATCGGGGAGTTCCGCCGGCTGGCGGCGGTCGCGACGACCTTCGCGCCGCTCGTCAATGCGCTGAGCCGCACGCGGTTCGCGCGCATGGCTGCCGACCGGCTCGGAGTCGCCCACGAGCGGCCGTTGCCGTCCTTCGCGGCGCGACCCCTCACCAGGCGTCTCAGGGCGACTTCGAGGCCGTCCACGGGCGGTCGCCCGGTACTGCTCTTCCTCGACTGCTTCGTGCAGTATCAGGAGCCCGGGATCGGCGAGGCCCTCGCCCGCTTGCTCGCCGCCGCAGGGATCACGCTCGAGCTCGCCGACGCCGGGTGCTGCGGCCGCACGGCGCTCTCCACCGGGCAGATCGACAAGGCGCGTGCCCATGCCCTTCACGCCGTCGAGATCCTGCATGAGCGGACGCGCGCCGGCGCGCAGGTGCTCTTCGTCGAGCCGTCGTGTCTTTCCATGGTGCTCGACGATTGGGCGCGGCTGCTGCCCGGCGACGGCCGGGTCGCCGAGGTGGCGACCGTGAGTCGTCCGGCGCTCGCGCTCGTCGCCGACCTCGCCGCGGAGGGCCGCCTGCACTTCCGTGCCGGCGGCCGCGTCCTCCTGCACGATCACTGCCACGCGAAGGCGCTCGGCTTCGCGGCCGCCACGCAGCGCGCTCTCGGGGAGGTGGCCGGTCTGGAGATCGAGGCGCCGGACGCCGGGTGTTGCGGCATGTCCGGCGTGTTCGGCTACGAAGCCGGCCACTACGAGCTCAGTGTCGCCATGGGCGAGCACGTGCTCCTGCCGGCGGTCCGCGCGGCGTCACCGGGGACGGTCGTGCTGGCGACCGGCACCTCCTGCCGGTCGCAGATCCGCGACCTCAGCGGCCGCACGCCCCTGCATCCGCTGGAGTTCCTCGCCGGGCGACTGCGGGCCTGATCGCCGTACCCCGAGGCGGATCGCGGGCGCGTTGCGGCCGCCGGTCCTTCCACGCCATCCACGACGGCCCGGCTTCTTTCCCACGCCGGCGTCGCCCCCGTGTACGATGACCCCCGTGAACTGGGTGATCCTCGTCGCGGGGGTGGTGGGGCTGGGAGTCGCGGGCTACGGGCTCGTGGCCCTGAGCATCCACGCGTGGCGACGCCGGCGGCCGGTCGAGATCGCCGTCGCCGTCGCCGTGGCGGTGGGGACCGTCTTCCTCCTCCTCGCGTTCGGGGACCGGCTCGTGCGCTGAGGTGCGCCCGGCCCGTCTGGCCGGCGGCACGACACGGCACCGGGTCTAAGGTTCGACCCGCGACTGCCGATACTGGGAAGCGCGGGCCGGAGGGAATCGGCGACTGTGGCCGAAACACCTAGCGCGGGGTCCGCGGTCCCGACCGTCGGCGGACTCGGGGAGCCGGGCCGGACCCGGCAAGGCAGGAGAGTGAGCAGATGGCCAAACGCATCCTCGTCGTGGACGACGAGCCCGACATCCGGCGGCTGGTCGCCGAGGCCCTGGACGTCACCGGTTACGATGTGCAGACCGCCGCGAACGGCGGCGAGGCCGTGCGCACCGCGGCGCGCTACCTTCCCGACCTGGTCCTGCTCGACATCATGATGCCCGACATGGACGGCTTCACGGTGTACGAGCGTCTGCGCGAGAAGCCCGTCGAGCTGCGCTCACCGATCATCTTCCTCACCGCGCGTCGCGAGATCAACGACAAGCTTCTCGGGTTCGAGAAGGGCGCCGCCGACTACATCACGAAGCCCTTTCACATCAAGGAACTCCTGGCGCGGGTCAAGGTGCATCTCGGGGAACTGGGCCCCCCCAAGGGAGACATCCCCAACCCCATGACCGACCGGGAGCTCGAGGTACTGGCTCTTCTGGCCAGTGGCAAGACCTACAAGCAGGTCGCGCGGGCGCTCGACCTCAGCCAGAGCACCGTCCGCAACCACCTGCACAACGTGTACCACAAGCTCAACGTCGTCGATCGTGCGCAGGCGGTCATCGTCAGCCGGGAGAACGGCTGGATCTGACCGCGACGAAGCGGAGATAGACCGAGGCCGGCGCGGGCGCCGGCCTCGCGTGCGTACGGGGACAGGTCGGCGTCAGGTGGCGACGAACGGCATGTCCGGGAGCGACCACACCACGCGGGCGTCCCGCCGGTCGCCGTGACGACGATCGGCCAAGGGACCGGGACCGCTGGCCCAGCGCCGCCGCCGGCGCTCACCGGTGCGGCGATCGACCATGACCCTGACGTCGTCGCGTCCGGCAAGGCTCGCCGTGAGCCGCTCGTAGAAGAAGTCCTCGAGTGCGCGAGGGACGACGATGACTCTCGGCTCGACGCTCTGCGCGGGACCGCTCATGAAGCACCTCCCCCTTCACCTGTACCTTACCACCCGGAGTGCCCAGTCATTCGCCGCCGCGCCGTGGTTCTCCTTGGGTACGAGCGGTCGGGGGAAGGCGGCGTGGCCCGGACCGGCGCCGCACGGGCGACGTGTGGTCGCGCGTGCGGCGCCGATGCCTGTCAGAGCGATTCCGTCTCCAGCGCGGGTACATCCTCGCGGCCGGGCGCGATGCCGGCGTCGCTCTCGGCAGTGCTCGCCGCCGTCACGTGGCTTCGCAGGAGGAATGCGCAGAGGCCGCCTGCCGCGGCGAGGATCACGGCGACGACGAAAGTGCTGGCGACCGCGTTCGTGAACCAGCCCTGGAAGAGCGACTCCATCATCGCCTTGGCCATGGCCGGCATGTCGCCGGTGCCTTGCGGCAGGCCCATCTGCATCGCGCCGCTCCCGGCGCCGGCGATGATCTTCTGCTTCACCGCCTCGGGGATCCCCTGGACCGCCTGGATGCCATCGGTGATGTTGGCCGTGATCTGGTTCTGCAGCACGGCCCCGAGGATCGCGATGCCCATGAGACTGCCGACCTGCCGGGTCGTCGAGAGCACGCCCGACGCGTTGCCGACTCGTTCCGGCGGCGCGGTGGCCATGACGGCCGAGGTCACCGGCGCGACCGCGAGGCCGATTCCGACTCCGGAGATGATGAAGGGCGCCAGCAGACTCAGCGACGTCGTGTCCGGGGAGATCTTGTCGATGCCGGGCACGAGCCCGGCCATCCAGCCGAGGCCGACGGCGAGGACGAACATGCCGGCGGCGACGATCCACTTGCTGCCGACGCGATCGGAGAGCATCCCGGCCACGGGCGCGGCGAAGATGATGACCACCGACATCGGCGCCATCACGAGGCCCGCCTTGATGGCGCTGAAGCCGAGCACCGACTGCAGGAAGATGGGGATCGTGAAGAAGGCGCCCATCATCGCCGCGCTCAGCAGCAGCCCGGTCGCGTTGCCGGCGGCGAAGTTGAGGTTGCGGAAGAGCGAGAAGTCTATCAGCGGCTGTGGCACGCGGTGCTCGCGCCAGTAGAACAGACCGAAGGCGACGGCGGCGGTCGCGAAGAGCCCGAGGATCGCGGTCGAGGTCCAGCCGTAGTTCTGGCCCTCGACCAGTGCGAACGTGAGGGCGAACAGCGAGGCGGAGATGAGCCCGACGCCGGGGAGGTCCAGCGTCTGGACGGCGGTGGGGTTCTTGCTCTCGGGAACGACGCGCAGGGCGAGGAGCACGCCGGCGATCCCGACCGGGATGTTGACGAGGAAGATCCAGCGCCAGCTGCCATCCACCGACGGCCAGGTGACGTACTGGATGATGACGCCGCCGAGCACCGGGCCGAGACCCGAGGCGAGGCCGGAGACGCCTCCCCAGACGCCCATCGCGGCGCCGCGCTTGTCGGCGGGGAAGACGGCGGCGATGATGCTCAGCGTCGCCGGCATCATCGCCGCGCCGCCGACGCCCTGGACGACGCGGAAGGCGATCAGCAGATAGATGCTCGGGGCGAGGCCGCAGGCCAGCGACCCGAGCGTGAAGAGCACCATGCCGCCGACGAAGAGCTTGCGGCGCCCCCAGAGGTCGCCGAAGCGGCCGAGTGTGACCAGCAGGACGGCGAACGCGAGGATGTAGGCGTTCATCACCCACTCGATGTTGCTGAAGCTCGTGCCGAAGTAGGTCTGGATGCTCGGGATGGCGATGTTCACGATCGTGCCGTCGAGCAGGATCATGAAGAGGCCGAGGCAGAGGACGGCCAGCACGGCCCAGGGGTTGCGCGCCGGACTCGCCGACCGGCTCTCGGCCGGGGTGGCCGGCGTGGTGGTGGTCATGTGTCGTTTCGTCCTTTCAAGTGGTCGATGAGGTCGCCGAGGAAGGCGATTAGGGTGTCGGGGTCGATGCCCGGGTACCGCGCGAAGACGACGTCGACGTGACGGCGCCACTCGTCATGCATCGTCTCTGCGTACCGCTCCGCCTCACCGGCGAGGCGTACGTAGACGACGCGCCGGTCGTCCGGGTCCGTCTCCCGGCGCACGACGTGCTTCTCGCTGAGGCGCGCCACGAGCTCAGTGGCGGCGGCGCGGGAGATCTCGAGGCCTTCGGCGAACTCGCCCATCGTCACCCGCCGGTGGTGCGAGAGGAACACGATGGCCTCCAGTTGGCGGCCGGTGAGCGGCTCCGCCGCGGTCGGCCGCTCGCCGCTGCGGTGGTGGGGGGTCGACTCGTAGAGCGCCACCGCCAGCTCGGGGAGCAGGCGGGCGAGTCTGTCGGTCACATCGCCGCCGGACGCGGGTGTCTGTCGCTTCGGGTCGTTCATTTCGGTACCCGAAGTATAAGGGAGCCGAAGCGATCTGTCCAGCGCAGGGCCGCGGCCGGTGTGGCTGCCTGCTCAGGAGGGGCGCGGGCGCCGCAGGAAGAGCGCGGCCACGGCGCCCACGATCGCCACGGCGATGGCCAGGTTCAGCGTCGTGCAGGCGGCGCCTGCGACCCAGCCTTCGACCATCCGCTGCATGACTCCCTCGGCCAGGCGCGCGGCGGCCGAGAGGTGGTCCGCCATGGCCGCATGCGATCCGGTGCTGCTGGCGTGCACCTGCTCGAGCACGGACGCCTTCTGCGCCGGGCTCAGGTAGCTCAGCGAGTCCACACCCGCGGTCACGTCGGCGTGCGTACGGTTCTGGAGGACCGCGCCGAGCACGGCCACCCCCAGCACGGCGCCGAGCTGTCGCATCGTCTGCAGCACTCCGGACGCCTGCCCGGCCTTCCCGGCCGGGACGGTGGCCATCACGGCGGTCGTGAGCGGCGCGATCGCCAGGCCCACGCCGGCACCGAGCACCAGGAACGGAGCGACCAGGCTCTCGGGCCGCGTCGTGGCGGAGAGCGGGTCCATGAAGGGCGTGTGCCCGGCGACGACCGCGAGGCCGACGGCGACGACGATGAAGCCCCCGGCGATGAGCCAGCGGGGCGAGACGCCGGCGCAGAACCTGCCGGCGAGGATCGCCGCCAGCATCAGCGCGATCGAGAGCGGGCTGAGGATCGCGCCCGTCGTGGCGGCGGAGTACCCGAGCACGACCTGCAGGAAGAGCGACATAACGAAGAAGACGCCCAGCATCACGAAGGCCAGCAGGAGTGCCGCCGTGTTGCCGGCGCTGAAGTTGACGTCGCGCAGCAGCGCGAGGTCGAGCAGCGGCGCGGCGGCGCGCCGCTCCACGAGTAGGAAGCAGACCAGCAGGACGACGCCGGCGGCGAAGAGGCCCAGGATCGCGGCCGACGTCCAGCCGTACTGCTGGCCCTGGATGACGGCGAACGTGACGCAGAACAGGGCGGCGGAGAGCAGGCCGACTCCCGGGAGATCCAGTGAGCCGGCGGCCTCCGAGTCGCGGGACTCGGGCACGACGCGCCACAGGAGGGCACCGCAGACCGCGGCTACCGGGAGGTTGACCACGAAGATCCATCGCCAGCTCGCCGCGTCGACGATGACGCCGCTCAGGATCGGGCCGGCTGCGGCGGAGAGTCCGTACATCGCGCTCCAGGCCCCGAGCGCGCCGGCGCGCTTCTCCGGCGGGTACGTCGCCGAGATGAGCGAGAGGGTCTGCGGCACCATCATGGCGGCACCGAGGCCCTGCACGAAGCGGAAGCCGATCAGCCAGGCGACCCCCGGTGCAAAGGCGCAGGCCAGGGAGCCGGTCATGAACACGAGCAGACCTACGGCGAACAGTTTCCGTCGGCCGCGCCGGTCGCCGATCCGCCCCATGACGACCAGTGTCATGGCGAGGGTCAGTTCGAACGCGTTGACGACCCACTCCGCCTGAGAGACGCCCGTCCCCAGGCCACGCATGATGTGCGGCACCGCGATGTTGGTCAGGGTGAGGTCGAACAGCACCATGAAGACACCGAGGCACGAGGCCGCGAGGAGGAGGCCGCGGTGTCCTCCGGATCCGGGGGCGGCGGAACTCGACGGCGTGGACATGGCGCCTCCTTCTTCCAGGTACGGATGGCCGCGGTCCTGTGCGGCATTGGAATCCCGTACCCATCATCGGCCGGCGGCTCGGCAGTCTTGAAGCCGTGGGAGTCGGACGACGGTTGCAGCGAGGCGGGAGGGCACCACTGCGTGCGTCTCGGGCGGCGCAGGTACACTCTTCCTGCAGTGATCCCTCTACGCGATGACAACCCGACGCGCCGCTTCCCCGCGGTCACCCTCGCACTCATCGCCGCCAACATGGCCGTGTTCGTCGTGCAGCTCCTGCTGCCCCGCTGGGGTCTCACGCTCGAGGGCTGGTACTACCTGGCCGGCGCCCGCCCGTACGAACTCACCCACCAGATGGATCTGCCGCCGTTCGGCTACTTCCCGTGGTGGGCGACGCTGTTCACGGCTCTGTTCGTGCACGGCGGCTGGCTGCATCTGCTCTTCAACATGCTGTATCTGTGGATCTTCGGCAACAACGTCGAGGATGCGATGACGCGGCCGCGGTTCGTCGGCTTCTACGTCGTCTGCGGCCTCGTTGCGACGACGGCGCAGGTCCTCGTCGCACCGGGCAGCGACGTGCCGATCATCGGCGCCAGCGGGGCCATCGCGGGGGTGCTCGGCGCGTATCTCGTCCTCTTTCCGCGCGCCCGCGTGCTGACCGTGGTGCCGCTGCTGATCGTGTTCCCGGTCTTCGAGGTGCCCGCCTGGGTCCTGCTCGCGATCTGGTTCGTCGTGCAGGCGGTGAGCGGCCTGCAGTCGCTGGGGTCAGGGGAGGCCGGCGTCGCCTTCTTCGCCCATCTGGGAGGCTTCGTAGCGGGGATGGGTCTGGCGCTGCTCCTCGTGCGCCGCCGCCCGGTCCGTCGCAGGCGCCGGGTGTAAGCTTGCCGCCACGGGACGGAGCATGATCGCCGACTATCACATCCACACGTCGCTCTGCCGCCACGCGGCGGGCGAGCCGCGCGAGCACGTGGAACGCGCCATCGAGCTCGGCGTGACCGAGATGGGTTTCGCCGAGCACCTGCCGTTCCTCGCCGGCTGGAGACCCGCCCACGACCTGCCGGACGACTGGTCCATGAGCCTTGGTGAGCTCGACGGCTACGTCTCGCTGGTGCAGGACCTGGGCCGGGAGTACGCGGGCGACGTGCGAGTCTTGGTGGGCATCGAGGCCGACTACATCGAGGAGACGCTCGCCGAGACCGCCGCCGTCCTGGCCGACTACCCGTTCCACTACGTGATCGGCTCCGTCCACATCGTCGGCGACCGCTTCGCCTTCGATCACCCGGATCTTCACGGTCATCTGCCGGAGTACGGCTTCGACCGCATCCGTCTCGAGAGTCTGGATCTGACGCGACGAGCGGCTGCGAGCGGCCTGTTCGACATCATCGGGCATCTCGATCACGCGAAGAAGTTCGGCCACCGGCCGGACGACGAGGCGAGCGTGGCGGCCGCCGAGTCCGCGGCGCTGCGCGCCGTGGCGGCGGCCGGCATCGCCCTCGAGCTCAACACGGGCGGCTGGCGCAAGCAGGTCGACGAGCCCTTCCCGGGGCCGCGACTGCTCGCCGAGGCGAACGACCTCGGCATCCCCCTCGTGTTCGGCTCCGACGCCCACCGCCCGGACGACGTCGCCTTCCAGTTCGCGCGCGCCGCGAACGTCGCGCGTGCGGCCGGCTACACCCGCCTGCTCCGCCTGTCCGGCGGTACGGAAGAGGTGACTCCGTGACGGCTGTGGGACGGCGTGTCGCCGCCATCTTCAACCCGCACTCGGGCGGCGGAGGCTATCGCCGCGACGTCCCGCTCATCTTCGAGGCCCTGCGGGGTCTGGGCTACGTGGTCGAGGAGAGGGTGACGGAAGAGCCCGGCGACGCGACGCGGCTCGCGAGCAGTGCGGTCGCCGAAGGCTTCGACCTCGTGTGCGCGATCGGCGGCGACGGCACGGTCAACGAGACGATCAACGGTCTCGCCGGCAGCGACGTGCCGCTGGCGATCGTACCGACCGGCACCGTGAACGTCCTCGCCATGGAGCTGGGCATCCCCCTGGAGCCACCGGATGCCGTGCGGCTGCTCGAGGCCGGGACGGTCTCGTGGATCGACCTCGGCTGCGCCGGAGACCGCTACTTCGGGCTCATGGCGGGGGTCGGCATGGACGCCGCCGTCGTGGCCTCGCTCAACCCGACGATGAAGAAGGCGCTCAAGGAGGCCGCGTTCGCCGTTCAGGGTCTCGCCACGTACTTGACCCATGAAGAACCGCTCATCCGCGTCGCCAGCGAGGAGCGCACGGTCGAGGGCTACTTCGCGGTCTTCGGCAACTCGTCCAACTACGGGGGGGCCTTCGGGATAACGCCCCTGGCGGACATGCGGGACGGCCTGCTCGACGTGTGCGTGCTCAAGGACAAGTCGTTCCTGAGCACCGTCTGGTACTGGACCGCCGCGCTGCTCAACGCGCACATCATGCATCCCAAGGTCGAGTACTTCCGTACCGAGCGGGCGCTGGTGACGACCGTCGACGAAGGCAAGGAGGTCCTCGTCCAGACCGACGGAGAAGTCTCCGGCAAGCTTCCGCTGGAGTGCAGGATCGTGCCGCGCGCCCTGCGCGTGGTGGTGCCGTGACGGCGCCGCCGGTACGCCGCTGCGAAAAAGGAGACGCCGCATGATCCCGCGTATCACACCGCCCCCGCCCGCCGAACTCGACGCCATCCACGAAGCGACGCTGCGCGTGCTGGAGCAGGTCGGCGTCGCCTTCCCGAGTCGTGCGGCCCGGGAACTGCTCGCCGATGCCGGGGCGCGGGTCGATGCCGGCACCGGGGTGGTGCACATCCCGGCGAGCCTCGTGGAGCGGGCGCTGGCGACGGCGCCGCGCGAGGTGCTTCTCGCCGGGCGCGACGCCGCCCACGACGTTCGCTGTGACGGCGGCGCCGTGAGGCTCACGCTCGACGGCACCGGCGCCTACACGCTGGACCATCGCAGCGGCGAACGACGCGCCTCGACGATGCGTGATCTTGCCGAGGCCTCACTCATCGCCGACGCGGCTCCGGAGATCGGCGTCGTCTGGAACATCGTGAGCGCGGCGGACGCTCCAGCGAACACGCAGGTCCTCGATGAGCTGGAGACGTGCCTGACGAACACGGGCAAGCACGTCCAGGGTGAGGTGCAGCGCGCCTCCGAGGTGCCGTACGTCATGGATATCCTCGCTGCTGCGAGCGACGACGGGAGCTGGCACGCGGAGCGCCCGTTCTTCTCGATCGTCTACTGCCCGGTCCCTCCGCTGCAGCACGAGCCGGAGATGCTCGAGGCGGGCATCGCCCTCGCCCGCGAGGGCGTGCCGATGTGCGTGTACAGCATGGGACTCGCCGGGGCGACGGCGCCCGTGACGATCGCCGGCGCCGTCATGCAGGCGAACGCCGAGATCCTCAGCTCGATCGTGCTCTTCCAGCTGGTGAGGCCGGGGCTCGGCTGCATCTACGTCGCCGACACCGGCGTTCTCGACATGCGCGTCGGCGTGTACGCGGCCGCCTCGCCTGAAGCGGTCCTCATCACCCAGGCGATGGTGGGTCTGGCTCGTCGTTACGATCTCCCGGTGATGGCGACCGGCTTCACCGGCGACGCCAACGACTTCTCCATGATGAGCGGCAGCGACGCCGCCCTGACCGGCCTCGCCTCCGCGCTCATGGACCCGGACCTGCTCTGCGGCGCCGGCATGCACGACGGCGCCCAGATGCTGTCGCTGCCCAAGATCCTGCTCGACTGTGAACTCTTCCGGCAGTACGAGCGTGTGCGCGCCGGTCTCAGCGTCGACGAGGACCACCTGATGACGGATGTGGTCGCCGACGTCGGTCCTGGGGGGCACTTCCTCAAGGCGCGGCAGACGCGCAGGCACCTGCGGTCCGGCGAACTCCACACGCCGCGCCTGCTGCTGCGCGAGCCTTACGAGATGTGGAGCGCGACGCGCGTCGGCGAAGTGGAGCGCGCCGCAGAGGCCGTCGAGGAGATCCTCGGGTCGCACCGCGCGAAGCCGCTTCCGGACGGCGCGAGGACGCGCATCGCCGCCATCATCACGGCCGCCGGCCGCGAGCTGGGGGGCCGCTGACCTACAGGCCCATCACCTGCGCCAGCGAGCGCAGGCGCTCGGTGTACTCCTTGCGCGCCTTCGCATCCCGCTCGCTGAGCTCGGCCGGCGTGGCGACGGGGACGACCTTGAACGACGGATTGTCGAAGAGACGGAGCTCGAGTGAGTCTCCGGACTCGTACGGGCGGTTCCTGAAGAACTTGCCCAGCAGGAACCGCGTCGTCACTTCGCCGACCGTCAGCACGTAGTGCGGCGTCGTGATCGTGAGCTCCTTGGAGAGAAACGGGTAGCAGGCTTCGAGCTCGTCCGGTCGGGGAGTGCGGGTGACGTCGCCGGCGCGCGGCACGCACTTGGCGAGCGTCGTGACGTAGACCTGATCGCGGCTCGTCGTCAGCGCCGGCATGAACGCCGCGAGGCCTTCGAGCAGCGTCTCGCCGGCGACCCTGCCGGCGGCTTCGTCCGCCGGGTCGGGCGCGAGGGAGACGATCATCACCGAGCAGTGCGGGTGGCCGCCTCCGGGGACGGCGCGGAGGCGGCTCGCGGCCAGCTCTTCGCAGAGCGTGCACTCGCCGACGCTCCGCGCCAGGGTGTCCAGCTGTTCGACCGCGTCTTCCATGAGTACCTACTTTCGTCGGTCCGGCCGGTCCAGCCGGCCGGGCGGTCAGGCGCCCGGCATGATGAGGCGGTACTCGCAGGTGAGGGCGCTGGGCACTCCCACGAGCACGAGCATGAGCTCACGGCCGAAGGGCGCGAGCACGAGGTTCAGGTCGTCGAAGTCGACGGAGATGTACTTCGCTTCGGGCTGGCCGAGCTCGGCCGCCAGCCGGATGCCGATGTCGATGACGCCCGCCGCCTGGGCCGCCACGGCGCTGATGTCGAGATCGGGCTCGGCGTCCGAGGCGACCACGAAGCCGTCTCGCGAGATGAGCAACGCCGCGAGGATCCCCGGGTTCTCCCGATAGGGCTTGAGGTGAACGGAGAGGACGTCGGCCTGGTCGTTCACGATGCCTCCAAGGCGGTCTCGAGTTGGGTGCGCACCGCAGCCGAGAAAGCGGCGGCGGCGGCGTCGTCGGCGAACGCGCGGGAAAGCCCGTCCCTCGACCCGGCCAGCTCGCTCAGAAAGATGCTTGCCCGCGCGAACGGTGCATCACCCGGGTCCGGGAGGGCGCCGTCCAAGGGCAGGTGAACGAGGGTGTCGCCGCTGAGGAAGAGGCGGTTGGTCTCGCGCCCCGTCAGCTGG
>Ga0172369_10006230_pt1 | contig 14290 bp, 15 predicted proteins | sample LakKiv25m_FD_114539 | JGI IMG/M metagenome (GOLD analysis project Ga0172369, IMG submission 114539) | Freshwater microbial communities from Kabuno Bay, South-Kivu, Congo - kab_022012_11.25m | ecosystem: Environmental > Aquatic > Freshwater > Lake | place: Democratic Republic of the Congo...
ACTGCCCACACTGCCGGTCACACTGCCCACGCTGCCGGTCACACTGCCCACGCTGCCGGTCACACTGCCCACGCTGCCGGTCACGCTGCCCACACTGCCGCCGGTTCGCAAAAACGGCCAACCTGTGAACGTATACGCCGTACTGCCATCAAAAGCGTCGCTGAGATTGATTGGCGCAACGGAGCTGCCGTTGATTCTATAAACGCCCGCATTGACATATCCCGCTTGCGAGAAATTCAGCTTGTCCGTTTTGGCCTTCACCGCCGCCATATCCGTAGCGCTCGCGGGCGTCGTGGATAATGTGCGACTTCCATAGCCCCATACCCCAGCGCTGACCGTCGAGAGTGCTCCTATGTCGAGATAGTAACCCGTCTTGTCATTATTTGTGCCCACCGTCACTGGATTCGCCACACTGCCCACACTGCCGGTCACGCTGCCCACACTGCCGGTCACGCTGCCCACACTGCCGCCGGTGATCGTGCGCGGGCTATAGCCCCACACTTGAGCCGCCGTGAGGCCCGAACTTGGACTTCCGGCACCCGCGAGGAGTGCCGCCGCCGTGCCCGGCGCATTATCCGCGTGCTCGCCTTCAACTACATCATCCCAGAACGAATCCCAAACGGACGCATTCGCGTTTCCCACCGTCACTGGACTCGCCACACTGCCCACACTGCCGGTCACACTGCCCACACTGCCATTGACGTTTCCCGACACGGTTGTCACCGTCCCGCCGGTCACCGTGCGGTAACCATAAAACCATATTTTATATGCCAGTAGATCCAGGTGGTCATGGATTTGAGTATCAATTCGATTAGATATGGCTGCAAGGTCTTCCCCGTCGAGCGTCATAGGCCACGCCCCGCCCGAAGCCAGCATCGCAACCGCCAACACCCATGCTATACGTTTCATGCTGTAATCTCCTGCGCGGTTTCGTCCCACAACACTTGAACGTGGACGTTCCAGTTCTTTTCATACTCATACGGAAAGCCATGCTCAGCGTTCCGGTTCCAGTACACATCCCAATACTTCGCCTGGTCGGCCAGACTGTCCGGGATGGGTTTTGCATCGCACAACAGATACCCCCGCGCAATCACCATCGCCAGCCGATCCCAGCCCGACAACAGGCGCAGTAAGTCATGCGTTTGAAGCGCATAGAGCGGCTCTAACGTGGCGTCGGCCTGCCCGAACAACCATTGCGCCGCCCGTTGCGCCACGTCCGGATGCGACCGGTAGTAACCGAGACTGTCCAGCACCGATCCTTGCTCGCATTGGAACGGTCCCCACGCGCCAGTGATCGTGGCCCAACGGAAATGATCGCCCACTTGCCGGCGTTGCGCCCCGAGTTTGCTCTCCTGCGCCGCAATCCCGATCAGTTGCCGCGCCACGCGAATCGCATACGCGCGCGTCGGAGCCGTCTTTCCATAGATCGCAAACGCGCACGAAACGCAGTCGCGCAAGAAATTCAACCGGCGCTCTCGCTCGTTCATGGAAACCTCCAGCCTAAGTGCTAACCGGAAAACTGCGAATGTTGCCATGCCGCTCCGCGCACACCGCCTCGATGGCCTGAATCTGCTCCCCGTGTTCGTTCTGTTTCTCCTGGAGGCGCTCAACCCATTTGACCATCCGGTCCTGTGTCTCCCGCGAGATGCGCACCTGCATCACGATGCCGCCCAGGTAAAAAGCGAGGGTGACGATTTGCGTGCCCAATAACAGCAACACTCTCCAGTCTCCTTGCATGGATAGCTCCTCACATACCGTTAGAGCCGGAGTAGGCCCGCACAGAATCCTGCGTGATGCTTGCTGTCACCTTCGCTAGACCGCACATCTTTCCGTCGAGCACGCCCGTGGCCCGCATTTCATTCAGCACGCGGCCCAGGCTATCGGATACCACTTGCGACAACGTGCCTCCGCTCGCCAACGTATTCGCCGCCGATTGCAGGACCGCCACCCAGGTCTGCGCCTGGATCAAATCGTTCTGCCGAGCCGCGCCACGTTGCTCCACCGCCGCTTCAACCGCTTCACGCGCAATCGGCAACGCCAACGCGACCAGCGATTGAATCGCGTTTACATCGAGTTTCACGGTGCGCACGCCATTCGAGTCCCTACTCGTGATACAGCCTTGAATGCAGTTCAAACTGAGACAGAAGCCCAGAGTCACCGCCGCGACGATGCAATTGTGAAGAGAAAACCAACGTTTCATGTCCTGTTCCTTTCTTATGCGCTTGTCTGTTGATAGAGCGCGCGGACCTGGGCCAGCGCCTCTTTGCGGCTAAGGTCCTTGGTGATGGTGATGCCAAAACGCTGTTTGGCATGGTCCGTCAATTGCTTGAAGCTCATCTTCGCAAATAGGTCGGAAGACTCGGGGGCTATGGACTTTACTCCGTCTTCCAAATCCGAGTCGAGTTCCGAATCATCATCCGAATCATCATCCGGCGGAACAATGATCGGCACTGGCGCGTTCGGGTCATCCGAATGCGCCTCCGGTTCGGCGTTCCGCCGGATTTCCTCGAACTTGGCCACTTCAGCCGCCAAGGCCGGAGACCACCCAAAGATCTCGCCATCCGATTTCCGGCGCAGCAGATGGGTCGTGAACCGCCGAGCGCAATAGCCAGAGTCCTGCAACAATTTCTGGTTCATACAACGATTTCCTTTTCAGATTAGCGGGCGCGGCGGACTGCATGTTCCACCGCGCCCGCAAGGTTGCTTACGAAAGATCCACGCACTCGGCCAAGATTTTGAACTTAGCCACCGTATGCGTCCCGGTCGCCGTCGCCGAGAGATAGGCCGCCGCAAGGTAATCCTTGCCCTGCAACCCATACGCTGGAGACACCGTGATTCCCAGTGCCGCGTCGTGCGCCGTGGTAATGGCCGTCGAGCACACCGTGGTCTCGGAATTGATGGACACGGCGGACAGCCAGCCGTCCGCGTCAATGGCCGCGCCGCTGGACATCAGGTAGTCGCCGATGTCTACCGCCTCCGCTGCGCCTTCCGCATCGGCGCAAACGAACCACACCTTAGATACGTGCGTGTTGGCGGGAATCTGCAACAGATGCACCACATCGCCCACCGCAAGCGATTGCGCTGCGCACGAAAACTCCGAGGATTCCAGCACGTAATGCCGTCCACCGGCCAGTCCCGATAGGCCGCTCTCGCCGCCTACCGTCACATCGAATTCATTCATAGCGAGTTTCTCCTTATTGTGTTTTCAGTTTTGAGACACACCGGCTTCCCGCGATTAGGAGAAGGCGATGTACAGTTCTCCCAGCGCTTCCGGAACGACGCACTGGAAGCCGTACAGCGTTTTTGCGCTGATCACGTCGCCCCAATACTCTTCGCTGTTGAATCTGTTCACCTTGCGCAACTGCGCGCAGAATGCCGTCGCGCTGCGGTGACCGAAGATGCAGTGCCAGCCGCCCGTGTCCTTGTACAGGTTTGTGGTCGAGATGACGGTGAAACCGTCCAACTCGCCCACCACGCCCTTGCGGATGGCGCTCTGCCCGTCGCCCATTTCGGCGGCGCTGCCGACCGGCGACAACTTCAGGTGTTGGATCGCGCGGGGTGGCAGCAGGATAAACCGCTTTCCGTCGCGCGGCACGTCGCACTCATCAAGCGCGGCGGCGCATTCCAGGACTTTCTGCATGGGCATCGTGGTCGAGGAAATGAAGTTCACCGCCGATCCGCCCGCTACGCCCAGGCTATAGGCGCCTTCCAGCTTGCCCGCCGTTGCGCCACGGTTGTACGCGCTCGCGCTCCCGTATAACGACGCAAACACGCTCTGTTCGAGCGAACGCTTGAGAGACGCGGCGCCCGCTACCTGAGCTCGCGCCATGAAATCAAACGTACCTTGCACCTGGTCCACATCTTCCACGAAGATGTTGAACCCTTTCTGGCGATCAATGGGCACCGTTACGATGCGCGGTTCGCATTCCTTGATCCGGCGCCGCTCCCCTTTCACAATGTCGTAGATCTCTACGACGGGGTCAAGCGGGATGATTGCCTCGGTCCCGCCCTTGCTGAGATCGTTGGTGTATTCGGTCGTGGTGACCAATTCGAGCGCCGAATCGCCGTAGAAATTCGCTACGGTTTTCGCGGCGAATTTCGGCGCGCTCCAAGTCCCCGCGTAATTTCGGGAACCGCTTGCAATTGCTAATGGCATGTCGTGACTCCTGTCTAGCCGGCAGAACTACGATCCGGGCTTAATCAGCCCCTTTTCGTCGGCCTGCTCCAGTTGGGTAAGCCGGTTGCGTTCTTGCGGGGTCAATGCCGCTCGCGTGCTCTTGTTCAAAAGCGCCACATACTCGCGTTCCGAATAACTCGGCTTGCGGACAGGCGGCGCTTTGGGAGTGGTCGAGGGCATGACCTGCGCCTGAATCGCGGCGCGGCGTTGGTGTCGTTGATGAAGCTCGAATCTCTGAAAGAGATCCGCAGCGGATAGGACATCGTGTTCGTTCCGGGCTTGCTGCAATTCCGCCGAGATTTGCGGCGTACACCAAGCCTGGAAATCGGACGACCCCCGGATGTGCTCCCACTTAGGCACGAGCCGATCCAACTGTTGGAAGAAGAAGCGCTCTTGTTCCTGGCGCTGGCCTTCATTCGCCGCAACCGGAGCCTGTGACCCCGGCGCGGGAATGGCCGCAGACGCATGGACCTTCGCCACTTTTTCCATCACAGCGATCAGATCGCCATATTCGGCCTCTTCAGGCGTCAACCCATAACGAGCGGCGGGATTGCTGTCTGGTTTCGGCGTCGATTGCGCCGCTTTCGCTTCCGCCAATTCCCGTTGGAGTTCGGCAATCTGTTGTTCGCGTTCGGAAACAGGACGCTTGATTTCCTCGTTGTACTTGCCCTTAAGGCTCTTGTACTGTTGATCAAGCAAATCAATGCGCCGCTGCAACAGTTCTCGCTCGTCATCCGCCTCATCCATTGGTTGAGGCGCGAGTGCGGGTTCCGTTTTCACCGGTGGCTCTTCGGCTTGAGCAGATTCAGTGGGAGCGATGGACGATTCCTCGGGCGGCTCCGCAGTCTCCTCAACCTCGGGAACCGCCGTATCCTCTTCGGGCAGCGGTTCCTCGGTTTGGGCTTGCGCGGCCTCTTCGGCCTCAATCGCCTCGATGGCGTCCAACAATTGTTTCGGGGGCATACTTTCTCCATTCGTGACGGCCAGGCCGGGTATGCGTTGCCGCGCCCGCTGGTCTCGCCGGTTACGTCTCCAGCGAAGCGGGATCGGCCCCGCTCTCGCGTGACTTCATGAGTTCCGTCAGCACCTCATCCAGCGCCTGCCACGCACCTTGCGCCCGGTGCAAATCCTCGCCCGCGCCCTGAAGGAGCTGTGGCATCAAGGAATCCCGGCTTCGTTCCAGCCAGCCCGCGAATTCCGGCAAGGCATGGTGATAGCCCAGCAAAGCGATGGCTTTGGCTTCGTCGCTATTCGGGTACGGAAGCATTCGGGGGCGCTCCTTGAGGGGTTAGGGGGGTGTGCGAGGCGGACTGCGCATTGGCGGCCGCCATCTGCATCTGTTGCCGTTGCGCCTCGGCTTGCGCCGCCGCTTGCTCGCGGGCGCGAAGTCCATCGTCCGAGATCACAATCTCGTCCGGATCGAGGCCCATCTCGGCGGCTATCGGACGCAACAAGGCCGCGCGTCCGCGCGGGCCAATCAACTGCATGTCCGTCGGATTGTTGGTAAGGGCGAGCAATTCTTTTCGGCTCTGAATCGCGGTCTCGCGCAGCAAAGTCTCGACCGCGCCCACTGGAACCACGCGCAGATCTCCCCGAATCGCCGGGTCGTTCAACTGATAGCTGTACAGCCAATCCACCACGCGCTCGATGGCCGGTTGTACGATGTCTTGGTACAACGTCAATACGCGCTCCATGATATTTTTCGAGGCCAAGTCCGTGAACTGCCGCAGGCCGCTCGATGTCTCGCCCGCGCCCCCAATGCGCGTATCTCCCTGGACGAAATTCGGAATGCCCGACAAACTGTCGATTTCCGACTGTAGGAACGCAATCATCTCCAGACACGGATTGAGGATCGGCTGCGTCTGATGAATGCGTACCGGATCGCGCGCGCCCATGGCTTTGAGTCCGTGATAGGGAATCACGGCCCACGGCGTCAGCTTGTCCACCGTCCCCGCCTCTACCGCATCGATATCGACGAACACCATCGGTCCAGACGACCAAGACAATGAATTGATGGCCGCGCGCGCCGAGGCGCAAATAGCCCTCTGCGCGTCCCGGATTTTCTTCGGCAACGACTCGCCATAGAGCGAATCGGCCGAGTGCTCGAAACTCGTGCAGTAATACGGCGAGCGCCCCAGCTTATCCGGATTGATGATGGCCCGCACCACGTAGCCCCCCACCTGCCCCGCCGTCACCGCGTAATACTCGTTGGGATCTTCTACCCCCGACATGCCCCATTCCTCGATCATCGACCCGGGCACCATGCCCCAGAATTGCAGCGCCTCGACGGAATCCCGCGGCGCGCCACCGCCCACCATCGGATCGCGCTTGTCTCGGTACGACCGCTCCGTTTCGCTCGTCAGCGTGTCCGCCAGTTTCGACCCTTCCGGAGCCTCATCGAGCGCCAAATCGATAGCCGCCGCGTCCCAGCCGTCCAACTGGCGCATCGAAGACAACTCGTAGCGCGGGATCGTAATCCGCTCGATGCAATACGAGTCGCTCGGGTCAATGACATTCGGCGCCGGGAAGAAGTTCCAAGGGGACACCCGGGTGAACTGCTGCACCAACTGTTGCCGCCGAACCGCTCCCTGGGCTGTCCATTCGAGTACGCTCTTCGTCTTGAGTTCAGGGCCTTTCAGAATCGCAATCGGATACCGGAAAAAATCGCGCACCACATCCCGGAACGCCCGCTCGTAGCCGCCCTCCAAGAGCATATCCGCCACGTGATCGGACAACTTGTCCGCTGCGGTCGCGGCGCAATCCCGCACCGCGTCATGTAATTGCTTTTCGAGTTTGCCCGCCATGTCCGAGATCTGCGGCGCCGTCATCGGACCCATCGCCTGCGTTTCCGAAACCAACCGCTGCGACAGCTTGGCTTTCAGTTCCGGCGGCAATTCCGGCTTCGGCGTCGGATCGAGTTTCCACGCCCGCTTCCCGGCTCGCCCCAACACTTGCAGTACCCACGACTCGCCCGCCAGCGCCTTGCGCGCCGTCTGGTTCAGGTAGATGCTGGTCCCCCCGAGCTTCTGAATCTCGCCTTGCAAGCTGGCATCGTACTCGCCCGCCAACTGCGCCGCGCACGCCTCCAACTCGGGACGGATAAACTCGTTGTGATACATGGACGCCTCGGTCCAGCATTTCGTGATATGCGTGGATAGGGACGAAATAACCGGCGCCGCCTGACGCGCCTCCGCCACGCGGCGCTCTTCCGCCACTCGATCTCGGGCTGGCCCCATCTTGACCAACCCAATACTTCCATCCATTTCAGACATTGCATCCTCCTATAAGGCGGTGCAAGTGGTCCTTTTCACACCTGTCTACTGTTTTTTTCTCTGTTTACGCACTTTTACTGGAATGTTGTATTATAAAATGCAATATGGTATCCTGTCTATGCACGTGAACCTATGTAGGAGGATGCCCCATGTGGTGGTGGGAACGCCTGTCCAATGAAGAGGCCATCTGGTATCAACCTCCAGAGCCGCCACGCCCGGAAATGCTCGATCAGCGTCTTTGGGTTCAGCAAAACCTCTGGAGGCTACCCCCACGGCAGGACCAGGCCATCGCTCTGACTCTTATTGGGCTATCCCTCCGCGCCATTGCCCGCCAAATGGCCTGCTCGAAATCCAATTTACGCAGGCTCATCGCCGTCGGCACGCACACTCTCAAAACCCTGCGGGAGACAAAACACCCATGAAGCGCGACCCTTTGACCCGGCTCACCCCAAAGCAACAGATCGCCGCCGCGCACTACCTCGCGCATGGCGACCAAACCCAAGCCTACAAGGCCGCCTACCCCAAGCGAAACGCCAAAGAGGAAAGCTACCGGAAAATGGCCGCCCGGCTCTTCGCGGAACCCGCCATGAAAGCCTATCTCGCCGCCCAGACCGAGAAGATCCTCAAGCCCCTTGAAATCACCGCCGAGCGAACCCTCCAAGAAATCGCCCGGCTCGCCTACACGGACATCTCGGAAATCTGCGAATGGGAACACGGCGAATTGCGCGTCCTCGATAGCGGCAAACTCAACGCCCATCAGCGCGCCGCCATCCGAAAGATACGACAAGACCAGCGCGCGGACGGCACCGGTCATCTCGAAGTCGAGCTTACCGACAAACTAGCCGCGCTCAAAACTCTAGCCCTGTACCAAGGGCTTTTCGAGAAACAAGCCAAAGAAACCCCAGAGATCGCCATCGTTATCAATGTCTGAACCTAATTCCAAGCGCGTGATTTCCTATACGCCCAGTCCCACGATGCTACGGTTTCACCAGGACGACGCGCGTTTTCGCGGAATCATGGGCCCCTACGGCTCAGGCAAAACCGTCGGTTGCTGCATGGAACTACTTCGCCGCGCCCGTATGCAAACCCCGCTAGATGGCGTTCGCCGCACCCGTTGGGCGTTCATCCGTAACACTTATTCCCAACTCAAGAGCACAACGATCCGGACCTGGCAGGACTGGGTGCCCAACAGTATTTGCCCCCTGGTGTATGACGCCCCCATTCGCGGGCGGTTTGTCGCGAAACAACCTGACGGCACCACGGTGGATATGGAAGTTTGGTTTTTTGCTCTCGACCGCCCCGATCACATCAACAAAATTGGCTCACTCGAAATCACGGGATTCTTCGTCAATGAGGCCCGCACGATCCCCAAGCGGCTCATCGACGCCCTGCTGAAGCGCTGCGGACGTTACCCCAAAAAGGACAATGCCCTCGGTTTTCCCGGCGCCACCTGGTATGGTGGCATCGCCGACAGCAACCCGCCCGACGAAAAACATTGGTGGCACCGGCTCGCCGAAACGCAACCCGAACCCGGATGGAATTTTTACCGCCAACCCGGCGGACTCGTGCGCAAGCAACGCAAGGGCAAGACCATTTATCTGCCCAACCCAGCCGCCGAAAATATCGAAAACCTGCTCGGCGGCTACAACTACTACCTTGACGGGATTTCGGGACTTGAACCCGAATTCATCAAAGTCCACATCCTCGGCGAATACGGCAACACCTTCACCGGGCGCGCCGTCTACGAAGACGTTTGGAACGATCATGTTCACGTCTCCGATACTCCGCTTCCCATTTTTCCGGGTCCCCTCTACCTTGGCTGGGACTACGGCGTGCCCGCCTGTGTCGTCGTGCAGCCTACGCCCACAGGCCATCTGCATTGCCTGCGCGAATACACCGCCAAACACTCGCAAGGCATCCGGCAATTCGCCCGCGATGTCGTCATCCCGGCGCTCCAGTACGAGTTTCCTAAACACCCCATCCCCGCAATGCTTTGCACGGGCGACCCCGCTGGGACCCAGCGCGCCCAAGCCGACAGTGACATTACGCCTCAAGGCATCCTCGCCAGTCTTGGGTTCGGCATCGAGGCCGCTCCGGTCAACCTGTTTCCCCCGCGCCGCGAAGCCGTCCTCGATTTCCTTACCCGCATGATCGACGGCAAACCGGTTTTTCTGCTCGATAAACGCTGCGAAATGCTGCGCGCCGGATTCAATGGCGGCTACATGTATTCGCGCATCCAGGTGACCGAAGAACGATTCAAGGACCGCCCCGAGAAGAACGAGTATAGCCACCCGCATGACGCCCTCCAGTACGCCTGCCTTCGTCTTCGCCCGGGCGCCGAAAAACTAAAGCCTGCCATCCCGCTGCGCACCACCGACTGGGCCGCATTCGCCTAATCTACGCTGTTGGGCGTCCGCAGGGCGCACAATCGCGCAGGAGCGTTTTTCAAGGCTTACCCTCACTTGGGTATGGGTAGGGGTCCAAAAACGCCGTACGCGGGCAGCTAGGGGGCAAGAAGCGCCGTTTTGAGTTCCTTAGCTCCGGCCTGAATTCGCTCATTGGTTTTAGCCCCGGTTGTATCGCCATTGGGCGTCGGACGCGACGAGTTCCATGGGGTCGCGCATTTCGGGGCGTTTCAAGGCGCGCTGAAAGTCGCTGCTTTGAGCGAACCGTTGCTCTTCGGCGTTGTAGGCGAAGTGAAAGCTGCGCTTGTTCCATTTCACGATGTAGTTGAACCATTCGCTGGGCAATTCGAGTTTGAGGTAAACGGTGTAATCTTGGTTCATGGTTTGGTTCCTTGTTTTGGACATTTGGGGGTAGGGGGCTTTAGCTTGCTCTGCCGGGACGCGTCGAGCTGTGCCGTCCAGGGTGGCCTCCAGGCCGGGGACCCGGACGGGCGTTGGTGTGGGGCTTTGGCCACACCGACGACTCGTAAGCGTTCAGGCGAGCGTAGCGATGCGACAGCATTTCCTTTATACTGTTTACAGTGGCATTTGAGTGTCGCGGTTCGCACCCTAAATAACCTATTGCCGCACAACGAGTTGTGTACGACAATGCGAAATTTGAAATTTGCCCCATTTTTCTAGGTGAGTATATGCCAAAAAAGCGCGTGTTTTGCGTCTTCCTGAGAGTCTCTTTGTATCTGTATGTATCGGTTTGCATATTGTTTGTTTATATCTGTTTTTGCTGGTTGAGAGGGGTGATGTGAACAAGGATTCCGGGGATGGTGGCCCAGTATTTGCCGACAAACTCTTCGCAGACTTGGGCGTCATCGGTCCAAAACCCTTCGCGGGTCATGCAATCTTTGAGCAGTTTTTGCAGATTGTCGGTGTCCGGTTTGGTGGTTTTGTAGTCGCCGTCTTTGTGCTTTCCGGCCGCCGGAAACAGCCACTGGACGCTCAGGCGCAACGGCCCGCAGGCGGGAATTCCGTCCGCGTGCCGGGACAAGTGCGCGCATAGTTTGGCTTGGGCGTCCAGCAGCCGCGCGTTTTTGTAGACGTACTTTTTTCCGCCCTGGGTCACCCCGATTCGGTTGCCCTGCTGCGCGGTGATGGTGGGCGGTTCCATGGGCATGAAGAAGCTCGTTCCCGTCATTCGCCGCTTCCTTCTTCGGTCTCGATTTTGTGGATAAACCCATTTTCCAGCACGTAGCCGGGGATGTCCTTTATGTTTCTTTCGATGCTTTTAGTGGTGACCTTCATGGCCTTGGCCATGGCCGTTTTGTGCGCCAGGCCGTGCATGTCCTTGGTTTTTTCGTAGGCGGCCTCGAACCGGCTAACCTTGTCCTGCTGGGGAGTGCGCATGATGTTATCCGGGCCGATGATGTACGGCTTGACCTTGCGCTTGTTGATGGTCCGGCGTATCTGCGCCTCGGTTTTGCCCGTCGCCTCGCAGAGGTCGCCCAAGTACACATCCTCGCCGCCTTCCCACCCAGCCAACGCGGCCCAGGCCGTCTGTAGCGCCTGCAAGTCGCTCTGGCGCTCTTTGTTCTGGGCGGCGCGTTTCTCGCGCTGCTGGGCCGCCCAGGGCGCTTCCTCGCCATCCGCTTTGGCGTCGGCGAGCGCGTCGTCAGCGTCCAAAACGTGGATTGGGTATCGGAAAAACAGGTTTTTCGGCTTGATGGGCGCGAATTCGCGCAAGGTTCCCTCGATGCGCCAGCCCGAGAGACAAGCCACGGCGGCCTTGGCGGCATCCAGCGAGGCATCCAGTGTGGCCAGGGCGGACGCCGAACACAGCAGTTTGCGGGCTTCGGCCTCGAAGGGCGCGGCCACCACTTGGATGTCCTGCGCAATGGCGGTTTGCCAGCCATCCGCGTCCGGGTCGGCGTCCAGCATGGCGGCGATAGCGCGGCAGCAAGCCCGGCCTTCAAGCGTAGCGCGGCGGTCGTCCTCGATTCGCAATTCCAGCAAGTCGAGGATGGCGTCCGCATCGCGGGCGAACACGCCAGAACCAGACGAGCGGTCGAGGGCGTTTTTCTGGCCCTGGCTGCCCTTCGAGTGATGGTGGCAATAGATGACCGCGGCATTCAGCTCAAGCGCGATTCGGTCGAGTTGATTGCAAAACTCGCCCACGCTGTGCGCGTCGTTTTCGTCGCCGGTGGAAACCTTGTAGATCGGATCGATAATGATGGCGTCGTAATGGGTGGCTCGGGCGCGCCTCAATAGTTTGGGCACCAGCCGGTCCAACGGGGTGGCCTTGCCCCGTAAATGCCACAAGTGGAATTCCGCGCCCCCCGAGGGTTTCCGTCCCAGAGCCGAATACAAATCGCGGATCCGCCGCAGACACGAGGCCGCATCGAGTTCCAGATTCAGGTAGAGCACACGGCCCTTGGCGCATGGCCAGCCCAGCCAGTCCGCGCCTTCGGCAATAGCGATGGCCAATTCGAGTAAGGCGAACGATTTTCCGGCCTTGGACGGACCAGCCAATAGCATCTTGTGGCCGCGCCGCAGCACGCCCCGGATGATTTCGTCGGCCAAGGGGGGCGGCGTGTCCCACAGATCGGCCAACCGCTCGATGTCGGGCAGATCATCGTCGAGTTCCTCGATCCAGGTCTTCCAGGCGTCCCAAGACGGTTTTCCGAGTTTGACGCCCACCAGAAATTGCGGATTTCCGTTGCGCAGAATGCCGGGAAGCCGCGAAAGCCGGGACGGGTTTTTGTTTGCACCGTCTATCGTGAGGCCGTTCTTTGCGCACACCTGATGCAGGTAATTGACGCGCTCGCGGTACTCTTCCCGCGTGGCGGCGTCAATGCGCACAATGGCGTGAAGTGATTTTCCGCCGCTATGCACCAGCGCGGCCAATGGCAATTCCAGTTGCGAGTAAATGGCCTGTTGCCGCTCGATGCTTTCCGAGTCGGATTCGATGAGCGCATGACGGTAGGCCGTCACGTTCTTGTCGGCAATGCCTTGGCCGTCCACCGGATTGATCCGCACCCAGCCGCCCGCCTCGGCGTGATAATCGCCCATGGCGCGGCCAATATCGCGGTGCCGCTGCAAGTCATCGACAAGCTGGCCCATCGTGCATGAGTAGACGCCGCGCCCGGCGGGCTTGCCATCCTCAGAAGCCTCGAAAACGTAGCTTACATGTTCTTCGGCCTGAAACAGCGCCCGCAGGTAATCGATAACTTCCTGTACCGGGTTCCAGTCCTGGGCGGGCGCCTCGATAGACTCGTCATCCTCGGTCCACTCCAGGTCCACCACCGGAATCACATCGTCCCAGTCGTACGCCCGCGCCTTGACATGGGGCGCGCCGCCCATGGGCTTGTAGCCATGGCGCTTCGCCAGTTCATAGAGGGTGCCTATCGTGACAGGGCCATTGGCATGGCCAAAGCCGCGCCATTTCTCGGCGCAGGCCCCTGGACGATATTGCTTCGGGCGCGTATCTTGGGCGCTCCAGGCATCCCACTCGGCGCAGGACCCCCCTTCGTGGTGCAACGCCATACCCACGGCAAGCCAGTCCTGATACGGCAATTCTGGGGGGATATGGGGTAGGATGTCGCGATAGTTCATGGCCGCCCTTTCCTTACGCGCTCAAGACTGTTTCCACTTTCCGGTTCGGCTGGTACTTGCCCGGCACAATGCCCGGCGGCACGCGCCAACTCGACATCGCGCACCGGTCGATCAATTTCCGGGCCGACTCGAATTCCCACGTCCCTACTTCCTTGAACCCCATGCGTTCCAAAAACCGTATTTGCTTGGGCGTGGCCAGCCCTTCCGCCCGCCGCGTTCCCACCGCATCCACCAGCGCTTGCGCGTATCCCGCCGTTTCCACGCCCTGACTGGAAACCCCGGCTTTTTCCAGGAAGGCCAATTGTTCCGGCTTGGGCAATTGCGTTTCCCACCCAAACGCGGGCGCGTAATTCGCCAAATGTTCATCGTGTATGCTCATGGCGAATTGCAGCGGGTCCACCAGCTTCTCTTTTTTCTTGCGCATCGCGGCCAACTCGCGGGCCAGCCGCGCTTCGCGCTCTTCCATGCACGACGTTTCCGCGTCGCGCTCTACCTGCTCGATGTCCATGGGTACGCCCGCCGCGTCCGCCATGATCTTGGTCATCCGCTCGGCTACTTCCGCGTCCGGGCTAAGCAAATGCGCGGGCCGCGCCAACTCGTGTTTCGAGGTGAGCCACAGGAAATCGAGCAACAACAGATGATCTTTTCCTGGGTGAATGCGGGTTCCGCGCCCGATCACTTGGCAATACAAACTGCGCATTTTTGTCGGGCGCAAACACACCACGCAATCCACGCTCGGGCAATCGTAGCCCTCGGTCAGAAGCATGGAATTGCATAACACCTGGTATTCCCCCGCGTCGAAGTCCTTGAGCACTTCGGCCCGGTCCCGGCTC
>Ga0172369_10006231_pt1 | contig 14284 bp, 14 predicted proteins | sample LakKiv25m_FD_114539 | JGI IMG/M metagenome (GOLD analysis project Ga0172369, IMG submission 114539) | Freshwater microbial communities from Kabuno Bay, South-Kivu, Congo - kab_022012_11.25m | ecosystem: Environmental > Aquatic > Freshwater > Lake | place: Democratic Republic of the Congo...
ATGCTGAAAGGAATGACATACATCGTCCTGTCGGACATCGCGCCTTTAAAAATTTCTTCGGCTTTCCGATAAGCTGCCCTGGGGGACATCCAATTATTGTTGGGGCCGGCATCATCTTTTCTCTTGGTGCAGATAAAAGTAAGATGCTCGGTGCGGGCGACGTCATCTATCGCCGTGCGATGCAAAAAGCAACCCGGGAGCTTTTCTTGGTTTAGTTGTATAATCTCACCCCGGGAAATCGCTTCCTCTTCCAATAATTTTTTCTGGGTATCGGAGCCGTCGATCCAGACGATACTATCGGGCCGGCACATCCGGGCCATTTTATTGACCCATTCTTTCAGTTTTTTGCTGTGCGTAGGGTATCTGTGCATTCTATTTATCCTTGCTTAATAAATACTTGTGCGCTGAATCTGCGGCCTGGGCCCCTTCGGCACAGGCATTGATTACCTGGTAAAGATTTTTTTGCCGGCAATCCCCGCAGGCAAAGATTCCCGGCCGGGATGTGCTCATTGATTGATCAGTAATTATAAACCAGGAGGTATCTAATTCCAAGTAATTTTTTAAAAAATCTGTGTTCGGACTGATGCCGACGAATATGAATACTCCCTGGCAGTCAAGTCGGCTTAAGGAATTATCCTGCACGTTCTTTATTCTAACCGCCTCTACCTTAGACTCACCGATGATCTCCTCGATCACGCTATCCAATAAGAAATTAATCTTAGGATTACTCCTGGCCTGTTCCTCTAATATCTTAGAAGCGCGTAATCCTTGGCGGCGATGCACGACGGTCACTTTATCGGCATAATTACTTAAGAAGATCGCTTCTTCGATTGCCCGGTCCCCTGCGCCTACCGTAACGATCTTTTTATCCCTGAATAGCGGCCCATCGCAGGTGCCGCAATAAGAAACTCCCCTGCCGATAAACCGGTCTTCCCCCGGAACCCCCAGATGCTTTGCTTGCGCGCCGCTGGCAATAATAATCGCGCCGGCCCGGTAAGACTGCTCCCTGCCCTGGACAAGAAACCCTCTTGCTTGCGTCTCAATCTTAATTATCTCGTCAAATTTAATCTCTACGCCCAGTTGGTCTACCTGCTGCTTCATCTTTTCGATCAACTCCGTAGTAGCAATACCTCCCGGGAAACCGGGAAAATTCTCGATATTCGGCGATAAAACGATCTGGCCACCTACCGCTATCTTCTCTAAAAGCAAAGTCCTCAGGCGGAACCTACCGGCATAAAGTGCAGCAGTGAGCCCGGCTGGACCAGCGCCGACGATAATTAAATCGTACATAAATAACCTCGATAAATTTCTTTGGCCTGATAAGAACTTCTTACTAAGGGACCGGCTAATACTGCCTTAAAGCCTAAACCCAGCGCAATATTTTCGTATCGCTTAAATTGCTGCGGTGCGATAAATTCTTTTACCGGGTAGTGCCCGACAGAAGGAGCCAGGTATTGGCCTAAGGTAAGAAAATCGCAGTGATTAACCCTTAAATCCTGCATCGCCTCTATCACCTCCGGCTCTCTTTCGCCTAAGCCCAAGATCAACGAAGACTTGGTCACCACACCCGGACTTAAATCCTTTGCTCTATTTAATAAGTTCAAAGAAAGTTGATAATCGGCTTCCGGCCTTAAATCAGCGTATAACCTCTTGACTGTCTCCAGGTTATGCGCCAAGACCTGTGGTTTAGCTGCTAATATATGTTCCAGACTTTCCATCCTGCCCTGAAGGTCAGGAATCAATATTTCTATTTCGATACCTCTGTGTAATTCATGGATAAGCCGGATGGTTTCGGCAAAACAAGCAGCGCCGCCATCAACTAAATCATCCCTGGTAACCGAAGTTATAACCACATAATCTAAAGCGAACCTCTTTACGAAATCCTGGATACGCGCAGGCTCGCCTTGGTCGAGGCTTAATTTTTCTTTTGCTTTATCCACGCCACAAAAGGCGCAATTCCTGGTGCAGGTATTCCCTAATATCAAAAAGGTAAATCTCTGTTCTTTAAAACAGCGCAAAAGGTTCGGACACTTGGCTTCCCGGCAAACAGTATGCACTCCGGAATCAGAAAATAAACTTTCATTTTTTAAGGCGCTACCGTCCGGTAAATCCTGTTTAAACCAGGCAGGCAATCGGGAAATCATTTTCGCGTCCTTATAAAATTTTCTATAGAGCGGTCATAACCTTTCTCTATTTCCGGGGGGAAGAAACAAGCGGGGATCTGGCCGTTTTGACGGTGGTAAAGAACGCATTCGCAGCAGATGCCTTTCCTGCTGCAGGAGCTGTAACTACAATTGCAATTTGCAAGATTTTGCTTCTGGTTTAGGCAACTTTTCATTTTTAACTCTCTTTTTTATCCCCTGGAGCTTATTTCTTAATTTTACGCGGTCCAGAAACGAAGCGTAATCCACGATTAATTTACCGCAGAGATGGTCTATTTCATGCTGCAGGACACAGGCGAATAAATCCTTGGCCTCCAGCGAAACCGGCTTCCCATATTCATCAAGCGCTCTAACCTCCACCTTTTTGGCACGTTTAATTTTTAAACAAACACCCGGCACGCTCAGGCAACCTTCCTGCATTATCTGAGTGCCTTCTTTTTTCGCAATCTTAGGATTAATCAGCTTATAAAGTCCTTCGCCGATATCTACGACAATCATTGCCTGATCAATGCCTACCTGCGGCGCAGCCAGACCAATACCGGACTGCTCATACATCAATCTGGACATTTTACTGAGTAGCTCGCGCTGGTAATCGCTAATCTCTTTTACTGCTCTGGCCGGTTTTCTTAAAACCGGGTCACCGAATAATCTAATCTGCAATTTGGTTTCTGGCATCAACCTTAACCACCTTGGGCTTAAAATTTCCCAATTCTTCTTCGCCGAGCAAAACATAGGAAAGGATAATTATCTGGTCCCCGACGCAAGCGCTGCGGCTAGCCGGGCCATTTAGACAGATCACCCCTGAGCCGGACTTACCCTTGATCGCATAAGTCTCGATGCGCTGACCGTTATTCAAATTTAACACCTCAACCTTTTCCCCCTCAATAATACCAGCCGCCTGCATCAGCTTGTAGTCAATGGTGATACTGCCTTCATAATAGAGATTGGCCTCGGTAACCGTTGCCCTGTGTATCTTAGCCTTTAGAAACGTCCTCAACATCTTTTCTCCTTTTAAGGTTTAATGAATAAGCGCTTTAACTATTGCGTCACTAAACTCACGCGTTGCTTGAGGCCCGGAAGCGGTAATAATATTGCCGTCTTTGACTACCGGCTTAGCTATATAGGAAGCCCCTTCGTTTTCCAACTGATATGCCTCCGAATCCCAGACTGTCGCCTGCCTATTCTTTAAAATTCCTGCCCTGGCTAAAGTAACGGGAGCAATACAGATTGCCGCCACAATACGCTGATTCCTATCTGCTTCTCTTACCAGTTGATGCGCCAGAGGGTCATCCCAATATTGACTGGAGGCTCCGCCCCCGACCAAGATAATAGCGTCGTATTCTTGGGGGTTGATATCCCGCAACAAGATATCCGGCTTGGCCTTACCCCCTGAGGCGCCTCTTACTTCGCCAAGGGTAGTCGAAGCAATCTTTACTTCTATGCCGCTTTCCTTTAAGGCCTTCTGTGAGACAAAGAGCTCCTCATCGCGAAATCCATTTTCTGAGATTAACATCACTGCCTTTTTCACTTTTACCCCCTCCCCCTGGCCCCAAATCGGAGAAAATGCCGGAATAAAAATTAAAACCAGGGATGATATTATATAAACAATACTGAGCCTATTTTTTTTATTTGCGGACACGGCTTTCCTTAGCTAATCTGTAAGCCTGCCGGGCAATCATTAATTCTTCATTGGTAGGCACTACCAGAATTTTAGGCGCAATCTTAAGGTGAGAGAATAATCTCCGGCAAATCGCTTCCCTGATATCAGCTTTATTCTCACCGATCCCTCCGGTAAAAACCAAAACATCACAACCAGACATAACTGCGCTATAAGCACCGATATATTTTCTGATCCGGTAGACAAAAACATCGATTGCTAATTTAGCGCGCTTATTACCCTGACGGCACTTTGCGCTTAACATCCGTATATCATTACTGATCCCGGAGATCCCCTTTAAGCCGCTTAGCTTATTCAGGAGATTATCTATCTGGAGATAATTAAATTTTTTCTTATGCATGATATAAGTTACCAGCGCCGGATCTATATCTCCGCAACGGGTCCCCATAATCAATCCTTCCAAGGGGGTAAAACCCATACTGGTGTCAACAGATCTTCCCTGATTAATCGCGGTAATACTGCAGCCGTTACCCAGATGGCAGGTAATTATTTTCAGTTTGTTAATCGGCTGCTTTAGGATTTTGGCTGCTTCTGTCGCAACATACTCATGGCTGGTGCCGTGAAAACCATATCTCCTGATACCGAATTTTTTATAATACTCGTAGGGAAGGCCGTATATGTAAGCATCGGGCGATAAGGTCTGATGGAAGGCTGTATCGAATATCGCTACCTGTTTTATTCCGGGCAATAATTTCTTACAAGCCATGATGCCGCTTAATCCTGCCGGATTATGCAGGGGGGCCAGATCGCAGCATTGCCTGATTTTACGGATAACGGACCGGTCAACAAAAACCGGACGCTTAAACTTTTCCGCACCGTGGACAATACGGTGACCGACTAAGTCTACCCGGTCAATCTTATCAAGGATTAATTTCAAACCGGTGTAATGGTCATGAACCTTAGAGCCTACTTCGCCGATATGCTCGATAATGCCTTTAGAAATCAACCTAGCGCGCGGCATAAAGAAAAGCTTGTATTTTATCGAAGAGCTTCCGCTATTAATAACCAGTATCTTCATCTTCTTATTGTGCCCTGATGGCTGTCACCGCTACGCAGTCTACAATATCCTCTACCAGACACCCGCGCGATAAATCACTGGCAGGTTTATTTAAGCCTAACAGTAACGGTCCTAACGCCCTGGCTCCGGCCAATCTCTGCACTAATTTATAACTGATATTACCGGCTTCTAAATTCGGGAAGATTAAAATATTAGACCTGCCCTCCAGGGGACTGCCGGGATATTTTAATTTGACTACTTCCGGGACGATTGCGGCATCTACCTGCAGCTCACCGTCAACTAAAAGTGCGGGTGAAATCTCTTTGAGGGTTTTGATCGCCTCTGCGATTTTCTCGATTGACTTACTCTGGGATGAGCCGTGCGTAGAATAACTCAATAAAGCAACCCGGGGCGTAATCCCCAGAACTTTATTGGCCATCTCTGCCGCAGCCAAAGATATACAAACGAGCTGGCGTGAATTCGGTTCAGGGATAATCCCGCAATCTGCGAATATGAATACCCCGTTTTCTCCATAAACACAGTCCGGCACAGCCATAATAAAACAACTGGAGACTACTTTAAAACGTTCATCTACGCCTAGGCACTTTATCGAGGCCCTGGCTACATCCGGAGTGGTATGGCTGGCGCCTGCGACTATTCCGTCAGCCTTACCCTCGGCAGTCATCATTGCGGCATAATAAAGCGTATCCTCGAACAACTTACGCACTTCAGAGATATCGGGAGTTTTCGCCCTGTAGATCTGATAATACTTCTCGATATACCTATCTTTCTCCTTGTTATCGATCTTATCTTTAGTTAAAAATAATACGTTGGCAATACCTTCCTGTTCAATAATCCGGCTGGCTTCCTTAACCCGCGGATCATAATATTCCGGCAGGACGATCGTCTTTTTATCCGCCTTGGCCTTATTGCGAATCATCTGAATTACATCCATATTATATCCCCCTTAATATGCTGTTTAGATTTACGCGGTCTTTGATCAATTTTATTACCGCTTCAATTTTATTGGTGTCACGTGGCCGGATCTTTACCGTCAAATCATGGATAGTTGTAGCCACATTATAGGTATCGCATTTCGTCAATAATACGGGAACTCCCGATTTACTCAATAAATCCGTAATCGGCTTATCAGGGGTAATCCCTCCGGTTAGAATAAACCCTGAAATCTTTAACCTATTCGGCTCTGACTGCCTAAAACACCCTAAGGCAGCCATGATCATATCCTGCCTATCACCGGGAGTAATTAAAAGGCTGTCATCCAAAATATACTGCAGCGCATCCTCGGGCTCCATTGCTCCCACCACGACATGGTAGACAGAATTTTCGAGGTATTCGATTCCGGAAGCCACCTCAAAATCTGTCTCTTCTAAAATCTGCTCAAATGTCGGGCGGCTGAGTATCGGATCATAAGGAATCACCCCCAAAAGATCAATCCCTTTTCTCTGCAGGCCTTTTCTTACCAGACGATCCACCTTATCGAACTTATTGGGTAAGACCTTATTTACAATCACCCCTAATATCTTGACTCCTTCTTTTTCAAAAAGCGCCTTATTAATTACGATCTCGTCTATAGGCCTGCCGACCCCTCCGGAAGAGATAATAATTACCTTGCTCCCCAGAAGCCTTGCTACAGTGGCATTAGAATGATCAAATACCGAGCCTACCCCGGCATGACCGGTACCTTCAATAACCACCAGGTCCTGGCCTTTGGATACCCTGCCGAAAGAATCTCTTATCTGCTTAGTGATCGGCCTTTTATCAGGGCGGTTGATATATTTTTCGGTAAATCCCTTTTCTACCGCAATCGGGCTCATATCCTTGAGCCCGCATTTTATGCCACAGACCTCTTCAATAAGCAGTGAATCCTCGTCGATTTTTTGGCCATCTTCCTCAAGGTAACGCTGGCCGATCGGCTTAATGAACCCCACATTCTTGAACTTAGTCTGAAAATTACAGATTAGCCCTAAAGAAACCGTAGTCTTACCATCGTTCTGATTGGTAGCGGCAATAAAAACCTTTTTCATCCTGCGGCATTAGTTATGTTTCTAAAAAACCTACTTAAAGATTTTCTTCTATCTTTTTCTTTAATTCGCTTTTAGCCAAGGCACCCACGAGCTGATCCATGACCTTGCCGTTTTTAAAGAAGATTAAGGCAGGTATTGACATTATGCCGTAGCTGGTGGCTGTTTTAGGGTTTTCATCTACATCGAGCTTACCGATTTTGAATTTTCCGGCATACTCTTTAGCCAGCTCTTCGACCATCGGCGCAATCATTTTGCAAGGGCCGCACCAGTTGGCCCAAAAATCCACTAAAACCGGCAGGCTTGACTCCAAAACCTCTTCTTTGAAATTATGATCGCTAAAGTGTGCCAGGCTCATATTGCTTATCCTTTGTAATGATTAATAAATATTAACGGGCGGAGTTATAAGTTATCATAAATAAGCTTGGTTTGCAAGCAATTTTCCGATTTTCAATTTTCAAGACCGGGTCTCGTAAGTTACTGCGGTTAGTGGGGTTCTAATATTAAATCCTTAATAGTCGAAGGAAACGGCTTCCATATGGTTTCTTCCACGAATTTCTTATATTCGTATTGCGGTTGATTTGTATTAAAATGGTGCAGGATGATTTCTTTATCGCAAATTGCACGCTTATTCAAATTAATATATTCGGCATAGCTAGACCAAGGATAATTTTCCAGGCTTAATTCCCGGCTTATAATTTCTAGCGGATTCTGATGAATGTAGCGGGATAATTGTAATATATACGCATCGTCCTTGATATACCTGGCCTTAAATCTGCTTTGAAAAAGATGTCCTACCCGATGGTAATGCTTATTGAAATACATAGCATAGCTTACCATTAGCCTGTGCATGAAACGCGATATGGACTCTCCCGTATCCTGCCTTAATAAAAGATGAAAATGATTCGGCATTAAACAGTAACATATAATACTGACCCGATGGACAATTTGATATTCTGTTAACTTAACTAAAAACCGCTCGTAGTCATCTGCTCTATTGAAGATATCTTTTTTCTCATTGCCTCGATTAAAAATATGTAAGTAATTTCCCTGATAAAATATCGATTCCCTATAAGGCATTTTCTCTAACCCCTTGTAATGCTGTTAGTTCCAAGACCCGGTCTCGGGTCTGAGGATGATTTAAGTTGTTGCGAGAAATAGCCGCCCGTAAGCGCATCTAAGGAGGCGCTTAATTCTTGCACCCTAAGTTCTTTTTCCAACCTTTTTTTGCGCTCTATAATACTTAGGCTATCTAATTCCATCTTTACCCGCAGCCTTTCAAAATATAGCTTGGTTACCTCATCTAAAATATCATCGCGCAGTTGCACCATTAGCCGCGAGCGCACGTCAATCGAGGTCTGGTCATTACTCCAGATCAGCTCGCTTAAATCCCAGCTCAAAGACACATTCCATTCTATACCGTCCTTACCTCTGCGTAGCGTATCGTCTTCTGCCTTGGTGCTAGAACCGCTTTCCCAATGCCAGAGGTCAGTTATATTCCTATCTATACCTACGCTGACTTCCGGCAGATACGCCTTTTTCGCTGCCTGCTTCCTCCATCGCTGAATCTTCTCAGGCGCTACCTCAGCATATTTTATAGCAGCTTGCTGGATATCGTTTATGGCAGGCTCATCTTTAGAATATATAACGACCTGACTATTTTCCCCGTTATCGAAAAATTGAAGGTTTGCTTTAAATAAACCGTTATCGCAGGCAGCATAAAGATTACCGCGGTTATCCAAGCCTAATGAATTAATTTTTCTTGCTGTCAGCCCGAAAGATAACTCGCGCCAACCTTCTTTTCTATATTCAAACACCCCCGACTTTGCTACCGCGTAGATATCTGAATTATCCGATATTATTAAAAAATTCAGCTGTTCGCTGAGCAACCCATAACTAGGAATCGGATTCCAGGTCTTGCCTTTATCCTGGCTGCTATAAGCGCCTCTTTGGGTAGCCAGATAAATACAATCCGCTTTATTTCGGCTCATGGACAAATATCTTAAAAATGAAGAGCGGCTTGTTTCGTCACTATCTTCAATTACATCCTCTTCGATATCATTATTATCTTCGCTGGGATTCGCCACAAAAACCCTCTCCCATCTTCCCCCATTATTCATAGAACTAAATACACCGTCAACACAAACAAGATAAATAGAATTTGGATCATTAGGGCTATAAGTTAATGACAATATATGGCTATTACCTAACTTAGATATATCCTTATTCCAGCTACGGCCATTATCCCTGGAGATAAATAACCCTTTTTTAGTGCCTAAATATATATTATCGGCAACAACTGCCAATGCCGTACAGTCATTCTCCAGGGAACTCTTACCATGAAAGATCTGGCTCCAGTTTTTGCCCTGGTTCTGGCTTAAAAAAAGCCCATTGCCCGTAGCAGCATAAATAGAATTACTCTCTTTGGGGGAAAATATAAGCAGGTTTACCGATTTATTCTGTCCCCTGATTATAAATATATTTCTCCAGCTTTCTCCTGCGTCTTCTGTCTTTAATATTGCGTTACGGGTACCGATATAAATTACTTTTTCGGATAAAGGATCCGCCAACACCGCCTTAATATGCGTATTACCCCTGCCGATATCTTGCCAGTTAACCTCTGAAGCAAAGATGCTCCTCCCGGAAACCAAATAGATCAATTGCACAAGTATCAAAATCAAGATATTCTTTTTCATCTTTCCCACCTCCTCAAATGAAACCCAAACTTACGGAACAAAGTGAACGTAAGTTTGATGGCTGAATTTGACCCTTGACATTTTCCCAAATTATTTCCCCCGTTAAAAATGTCAAGGGTTAGGTTCCGGCATACAAGTTATGTCGCCTCTCTGCAGTAGATTACTCCATAACTTGTGCCCTCACTTAAATTGACGTAAGATGGGAAAAAATCTAACAGGAATTTTTTAAAGATTGTCTTCTGGGGGGGGATCTATGGAGGGCTTTCCTTAGAACGACAATAAATTAAAAAAGAGAAGTTTTAAGCATCATCGAAAGAAGTTCTGCCTTTATGCAGTACAAAATGATAAAAAATATTGTAAACAATATTTACATACTCATCAAGGATGACCTTGGCATCCCTTTCCTTCTTCCACCAAAAGCCAGGATTATAGAGTTCATTGGCCGCTGTAGAATTATAAATCTTTATTCCCGTACCCCTGAATACCCAATTAAAGATCATCAGCGCCCTTCTGGCATTATAGGTAGAGCTAACTATGATCATTGATTTCATCTTTCTTTTTAACATATAGTTCCTGGTGGCTATTGCTTCATCGTAAGTTGAAGTGACTTCTTCGTCAGTAAAATAAACATCTTTAAGGTCCATCCCGAAGAAAGCAAAAGCCTGCAAGGCGAACTTTTTTGCAGAGATATCTTTTGCCCCTAATACCAGGGCCTCAAAATTGTAGTACTCATGGTATTTCTCTTCTTGTTCAGGCAATACCGGAGTAACGATAATTTTGCCATAACCGGCCTTATATAACTCCACTGCCTTTTTAAACCGCCAATACTCATCCCCCCTCAAAGGCACAATACAGTCCACCTTTTTTAGGTTATCATTAACTAAAAGAAATTCTCCCGGTAAAGGAAGCCAATAACCGGATGAATAGATTACCAGCAGTACCAGGGCCAACCATAATAACCCAATTAATATCCTTTTCTTCGCTAATTTTTTCATTCTGCAAACAATCCTTCGACTCTCCGGCTTAAAGGCCGGAGTTTGTCCTGTCTTTCAGATCCGCTTGAGGATTAATACTCAAGCGGCGTATCTTTACCCCATATGCCGCGAACGTATCAATATACCAGAGACGGTTCTGAAGTCAATCTAAAAGTTTCCCTGACCAAGGTACGCTTTTGCTTTGGGTTAAGAACCTCCCCTAAGTATCGAAGTTTAATAGTTCTTTTTTGATTTCTTCGTAATTGGGGTGATTAATCGACCTATAAATTTCCTGGGCCTGCCGAAGATATTCTCTGGCTTTATTCTTGCGCCCCTTCTTTTTATATAAAGAACCCAGGTTATAATATGTCTCTGCCAATTCCGTCCGGGCATTAATTTGCCTGCACAGTGAAACTGCCTGATTAAAATATTTTTCCGCTTCCAGCCAATCATCCATCTCTAAATACAACTCGCCGATCATATTGTAGTCACTGGCAATATTAGACCTATTATTTTGGAACTTATCTATACTTAAGCCGCGCAGGTAATCATTAAGCGCCTTATGGTATTCTTTTTCTAACAGGTAAGTTTCCCCGCGGTTAAAATAACAGTCGCTCAATTCGTTTTTCAGTTTTAGCCTTTTAAAGAGTTCCAGGCTTTTTGTATAAAATTTTCTGGCTGTCGCATAGTCGCCCTTATTCACAAACACCAGCCCAAAATCAAAATAATCGCAGGCCAAATTATGCTTATATTCGTATAAATACTGTCTGAGGCGGTTGATCTCCGAACTCTTAGTTAAAAGCTCAAGGGCCTTATCGTAATCATTATTATCCATATACCAAACCGCTAGCTTCCTCATTGCCTTGGCTTCATTTAAGCTATCCTTATTATTTTTAGCAACAGACATAGCCTGAAGATAAAACTCGTAGGCTTTAGGATATTCCCCCAGTAATTGATAAATCCATCCGATACCGATATAAGCAGAAGCCAGATGTTCTTTATTACGGTATTTTTCGCTATATAAAGCGTAGGTAAAGTAGGTCTTTAATGCCTGGTCTTTCTTACCAAGCCTCAGGTAGGTGTCTGCTGATAGAGGATAGACGGAGAGAAACCCGGGGTCATTTTTAATAATCTTCTCAACGGATACTAATACTTCCTGGTTCTTTCCTTGCTGAAATTGCTTCTGGGTATTTTTAAATAAAAGGTATGAGCCAGTATGGATTATAGGTGATTTCAAAACGAGATAGGTACTTATAATGATAAAAACCGCGGACAAGGAAATCCTAAGCAAATATTTTTTATAAAAAGGTACGCCGCTTTTTTGGGTCTTTTCCCGGTTAACTTCCGGTTTAACGCCTATCAAAGAGAAGGTAGGATCGCCATAAAGAATATAGCTTGCCCAGAGATTAGCAGCCAAACCATGCTCTTTGACTAATTTGAGCCTGGCTAAGCGTATAGAGCCCCCCACTGTTTTACCTGAAACTAATTGCGCATAAAATTCTCTGGCAAATAACCTGCTGGAGGAATCTTCGATCTTACGGGTGGCTCCGATATAATGCCTGACCCCGGAGAAGAGAAATGCCGAAGCGATAGCGTAAGTCTTTTTCTGATAATCTGACTCGATTAAACTGGTGTTCAGCGAAGCAGAATAACAGGCATTGGAAAATATTAATGCCGGTAAAGAAAGCGTCTGCCCCATAAGCATAATATCCTGGGCGGTAAATCTACCGTCGCTTAAAACCCATCCGCTATTTTCCGGGTTATCCGGTTCATGTTCACAGTGGCCGGCAAAATGCACGATATCATAATCACGCAGGTTCTTTTTTACGTATAACCTGTTAATTACGGTCGATTTAAAATCAATACCCAGCATACCGGTTCTCCGGCTGAACTGGTCTTTAATCTCCAGGCCCTCCCGATAGGCAGATTTTAAATCATCAGTAGGATTGGCCAGGATTAACATTTTTAATTTTGCTGGGGAACTCCGGTATTGAGGGGCTGCCGCATGAACCTTGGTAATAATCGACCTGCCTAGATTAAATTTAAGGCATAAAAAATCGTGGCCGTCATGCAAAAGCTCCCAGGGGATATTGATTAGTTCTTCATCGACATAAAGAATCAAATCCCTGATCAGGGTATTCTTCAGCCTGTCTTTAATCGTTTTGGTCAATAGATTATCCCAGAACAATTGCCCTGTTTTTTCCAGCAGGCAGCCAGAACCATCCTCCTTAGGTTTCTTATCCTGCTTATTCAATACCGCTGTCGCTTCTCTGCAGAAATTACCTATCTCCGTTAAGTTAACCGGGCACTGGCTATAATGCCTTAAGGTTGAGGCGAGCTCTTTTTGCTCAAAGAGGCTCATCTTGAGGAAATTATTCTGGAGGGATATCTCTAAAACTAGGGCGTTAGAGTCAAGACCCATGGCCTTGGATTATGTTTTGATATCCAATAAAATCGAGGCAAGTTTATCGTTTAAATTGGATATTTCGACCGTGTACCTGCCTAATAATACGTGCTCAAAAGTAATCTTACCGGAATCAGCGAAATACGACTCCAGCTCTAACTCACCCCTGATCAGCGAAAATCTTAAATCCTTAATCGCTCGCTGGGTATGCTTATCCCTGGCCATCACGATTAAGTCAAAAATACCATCAGCCCTGTTTTCTATCTTAATTTCTACCCTTATATCTTTAAAATCTTTTAAGATGGTAACTTCGTCTTTGAAATTTTCTTTCTTGCGGCTGCGCAAAACCAAAGCCGGTACTAACTCCTGCCCCAACAGGATATCCCCGTTGGTACTAAGCACCTCCCAGACCTTACCTTTTAATTTTAAAATTATTTCCAAGACTGCATTATTTTGCGCCATAACTAAATTTTTTGCCCAAGATTTTAATTCTTCGGGGGCAAAATTTACTAAATCCGTTCCCCTGCTTAATCTTATCTGAACCTCTACCGCTTCTACGCAACTTTGACAACCAATCAAATGATCTTCTAAGCGCTTGGCATCTATCTGAGGCAATCTGCCGTTTAAAAAAGCAACGATGGTCTCCTCTTGAGGATGATCCTGAAGGATCTTTACCGAAGCGCCCTTCCATTTCCTATAGGCCATCTTGATTAAATTATCCATCTTAATAGACATTTGCTTTACTCCTCCCCCGAGATAATAGACGTAAAAAGATCATAAATCTAACGCAAATCCTTTAGACTGAAAGCACTTTTTTAATCTTTCGATAATCCTCGATTTGCGCATATCTATCGCTCCCCGGCTGAGCCTGAGGTGACCTCTTAATTCCTCTAAAGATAAGCCGCGCTCTAGGTGCAATTCGAGAAAGTATTTATCATCGGTATCTAGCATTTCGATGCAATCCTTCAGTTGCCCCAATTTTTCTTCCCGGCTTAATCTCTCTGATAAGGGTTCAGAACTATCACTAAGCACGTCTTCTAAACTAAAACCGCTTTCATCTTCTTCGTTGATGGAAACCAACGGCTTTATCCTGCGGATAGAATCGAGAGTAAAATTAACCGTCACCTGCCTTAACCAACTAGCCAGGCTGCATTTATTCCGTCCCTGAAAACTTTTTAATTTCCTGAAGTCATCTTTGGTGAGTAAAAGAAAGATATCCTGAAAAATATCGCTGATATTCTCCGGGGAAAAAGAATACCCTTTAATTTTGAGGGTGCTATGGATATAGTTATATATCAGGCGGGAATATTTATCTACGAATTCATCCCAAG
>Ga0172369_10006236_pt1 | contig 14273 bp, 11 predicted proteins | sample LakKiv25m_FD_114539 | JGI IMG/M metagenome (GOLD analysis project Ga0172369, IMG submission 114539) | Freshwater microbial communities from Kabuno Bay, South-Kivu, Congo - kab_022012_11.25m | ecosystem: Environmental > Aquatic > Freshwater > Lake | place: Democratic Republic of the Congo...
GACGCCCGTCCGTCGCAAGCGGTCGGCGAATGCCGGTCGTGCCCTGCTCACCGAACATGTACTACTGCCCCTGAGACAGGTCGTAACCCCCGAAAATTCCTCAGGAAACATTTTCGCCACGTGGCGAAAATGTTTCGGCTTCGAGAAGGCCCGGGGACGCCCGGGAACGTGCAAGGGTGCAGTGCTTTTGCCAGCACCGACTTCACGGAGGGCGCCCGCGGCCCTCACCCCCCGACCCCCTCTCCACACGGGCCGCGGTGCGCAAACGCTCGATCCTGCGTGGTTGCTGCCCGGTGGAGAGGGGGAGAAGAGCGCGTCGAGTCGTACGCGTGAGGTGGGACCGCACGGCGCGCGAACGGGAATATCCGCGGCGCCGGCTCGTGAAGCGGCAGCCCGCCCCTCTCCACCGGGCCGCTGTGCGATCGAAGGGGCAGTGCGGTTGTGGCCCGTGTGGAGAGGGGTCGGGGGTGAGGGCCGCGCGACGCTCCGCCCGACGAGCCGGATCTGGCGCGAGCTGCACCCCAAACTACAATCCGCGCGCCGCACGGGCGCGGCCGGAGACGGAACCCATGGCGAGGATTCTTGCGGCCCTGCTGCTGCTCGCGGCGGCGCCGGCGGGCGGCGGGGCGACACGCCGGCTGGAGTGTACCCTCGTGTACGGCGGCGAGAGCCGCGTCGTGGTCGTGCCGCCGGCCGCCGCCCCGTACTCCGTTCCGTCCGTCGACGTCTCCGGGCGCTTCGAGTTCCGCGCCGTGCGCGTGGACGCCCCGGCCGACGAGGCGCGCCTGGCCTTCTACGTGTACGCCTCGCAGGCGGACGGGCCGCTGCTGCTGCACGAACAGAAGCTGCGCCCGCCGTTCGCGCGCGGCGCGGCGCCGGACGGCGTCACCGGACGCAACTTCGTGTACGAGCCCCGCCTCGGGCGCGAGTTCCAGTACGCCTGCGGCTGGAGCGGCCGATGACGGCGGCGGTCGCGCTCGTGCTCGCGGCGGCGGCGGGCGGCGAGGCGGTCGTCGTCTTCGGAGGCGACGTGATGCTGGATCGCCTCCCCGGAGAGGCGATCACGCACGGCACCGATCCCATGGCGGCGCTCGCACCCGTGCTCGCGGGGGCCGACCTCGCGGTCGCGAACCTGGAGTGCCCCGTCGCCGCCGGGGGCGCGCCGGTCGAAAAGCCCTACGCGTTCAGGGCCCATCCGCGCACGGCGGCCCTGCTCGCCCGGCATTTCGGCGCGGTGTCGCTCGCGAACAACCATTCGGGCGACCACGGTCCGGGGGCGCTCGTGGAGACCATGGACCTGCTGCGCGGCGCGGGCGTACACTTCTTCGGCGCGGGTCGCGACCTCGCGGGCGCGCACGCGCCGCTGGTCGTGGAGCGGCGCGGCGTGCGCATCGCGCTGCTGGGTTACGACGAGTTCATGCCGCGGCGTTTCGAGGCGACATCGACCGCGCCCGGCGTGGCGTGGAGCGAGGACGAACAGGCGGTGTCCGACGTGCGGCGCGCGCGCACGGTGCACCGGGCCGAAGTGGTCATCCCGTTTCTGCACTGGGGATGGGAGGGCGAGACGACGCCGGGACCCCGGCAGCGGGACCTGGCGCGTCGGCTCGTCGGCGCCGGCGCCGACGCGGTCGTGGGCACTCATCCGCACACGACGCAGGGTGCCGAGATCGTCGCCGGGCGGCCGGTGGTCTACAGCCTCGGCAACCTCGTGTTCGACGGCTTCGACGATCCCTCGACGACCCGCGGCTGGCTGCTCCGGCTCGTCGTCGACCGGCGCGGCGTGGCACGCATGGAAACCGTCGGGGTGAACCTCGACGCACAGGGAGCGCCTTCGCCCGTGCCGGACGCGGCCGCGCCCTGCTGGCGGCGGGGCGACAAGTCGGTGCGCGCGTGCGTCGGCGCGGCCGGCACGCGATGACGGTCCCGGGACCTCCGTTGCGGCCGACGCGCGGAGGTGAACGCCGAGCCTGGAGAGAAGCGGAGAAAGGGCGGGGCCGGTGCGCGGGGTCCACGCGGAGCCCGTTCTCGCACCTGCCAGCGCCGCGGAGGCCCGGACGGGTCGACGCCGGGTCCTGCCGCCCGGCTGTTCGACCCCACGACGGCCTCGGGCGGGGAGCCTGCGACGTGGAGGCCGTCGCACGGCCATGCGGCCGCGCGCCGGCCGTTGCGCTTCGCCGGCGGGAACTGGCTTCCCGTCGCGGCGCCGCCCCGTTCGTCGCGGCCTGCGCCACGTCCCGGGGCCTGCACCCGCGGCGCCACGCGGGGTCCGGGAGCGCGGGCGCGACGGCTGTCGGCGAACTCCGCGGTCGAGCCGTTCCGCCGGCACGGGCGGGACGGGAGAGTCGGAGGAAACCTCGCCGCCGCTGGCGCCGCAGGTCGCGGCCGCGCTACCCTGCGCGGGGCGGGGCTGGAGCGGCGATGGGCGACGGCACTGCGGCGGGACCGGCCTTCGGCGACGACGTGCCCGCTCGCGACTGCGTCGCCGCGCTGGCGGCGAGCGCGGGCTATCCGGTCGACGCGGCCCGCGCCGTGCTCCAGGCGCTCGACGTCGCCATGGAAGCGGTGCTGCTCGTCGACGCGAATCGCCGAGTCCTCTACTGCAACCGCCGCGCCGCCGAGCTGACCGGCTCGCGCGCCGAGGATCTGCTCGGGCGCTCCTGTTCCGAGGCAATGCGCTTCGTCACCTGCGGCGAGCACTGCGCGCTTTTCGACGAGGGCGCGCTGTGCGGGCGCCACTGCGAGCTGAAGAACCGCGCCGGCGCCTCGGTGCACGTGGTGAAGGAAGGCCGGGTGCTGCGCGACGCGCAGGGGCGCGTGGTCGGCGGCGTCGAGGCGCTGCGCGACGTGACCGACCTTGCGCGGCAGGCGCGGCGGCTGGAGGCGCAGTGCCACCTGCTCGAGGCCTTCACGCGCAGCGTCGATGAGGCCGTGCTGGCGGTGGACCGCGAGGGGCGCGTCACCTGCCTGTCGCCGCACGCCGCCGAGCTGCTCGCGCTGGGCGCCGGCAAGGGCAACGGGGCGGCGCTGTCGGACCTCGTGGAGGACGGAGGCGAGCTGGACGCACGGCTGCGGCGCGCGCTGGAGCAGGGCGAACGCGCCGAGCTGCGCCAGGTGCGGCTGCGGCGCGCCGGGGCCCGTCCGCGCTGGGCGACGCTGCGCCTGGCGCCGCTGCAGGAGCCCGACGGCGCGCTCCTCGGCGCGGCCGTGGTGGTGCTCGCCGAGTCGGAGCTGGCGGCGGCCCCGGCGGGCCCGCTGCAGGACGTCGTCGCCGCCTCCCCCGCCATGCGGCGGCTGCTGCAGGTGGCCGGGCGCCTGGCGGGCGGCGACGCCAACGTGCTCATCACCGGCGAGACCGGCTCCGGCAAGGAGGTCCTCGCGCGCGCGCTGCACCTGGCCGGGCCGCGGCGCGACCGGCCGTTCCACGCGGTGAACTGCGCGGCGCTCACCGGGACGCTGCTGGAGAGCGAGCTGTTCGGCCACGAGCGCGGCGCCTTCACCGACGCGGTGCACGCGAAGCCCGGGCGGCTGGAGCTGTGCGAGGACGGCACGCTGCTGCTGGACGAGGTCGGGTGCCTGCCCGCGGGGCTGCAGGCGAAGCTGCTGCGCGTGCTGGAGCAGCGCGAGTTCGAGCGGGTCGGCGGCACGCGCACGCTGCGGCTGCGTGCGCGCGTCGTCGCGGCGACCAACTCCGATCTCGAGGCCCAGGTGCGCGCCGGTGCCTTCCGCCCGGACCTCTACTACCGTCTGCGCGTCGTGCCGCTGGAGGTGCCGCCGCTGCGCAGCCGGCGCGAGGACGTCGTCCCGCTCGCGCGCAGGTTCCTGCGGGAGCTTCGGGGGGAGTCGGCCGACTTCACCGCCGCCGCACGGCGCGCGCTGGAGGCCTGGCCTTGGCCGGGCAACGTGCGCGAGCTGCGCAACGCGGTGCAGTTCGCGGTCGCGATGGGCGGCCGCACGGCGGTGGACGTGTTCGACCTGCCGCCCGAGTTCCGACGCGCCGCCGCCGGCTCCGCGACGGGGGCCTCGGCGCGCGGGCGCATCCTGGAGGCGCTGGAGCAGGCGCGCTGGAACCACTCGGTCGCGGCGCGCAAGCTGGGCGTCAGCCGCACGACCCTGTGGCGGCGCATGCAGAAGCTGGGGCTCGATCGCGACGGCCCGAAGCGCTGAAGAGCAGCAGGCTGCGGGCCGGAGCCTCTGGCCTGCGGCATGGCCGCGGCCCGACCGCCGGACGCGGCCGGGCCCCGGGGCCATCGTCTTTCGCTCCGCCGTGAGCTACGGGTTCGCGCCTGCGGTCACCGGGAAGTCGTGCGCGTCGGTCGCGTCCGCGAAGGGCGCCTGCGAGCGCACGTTTGCGTCCTGCGTCCAGCCCGCCATGCCGAACTTGAGGTTCTTCACCTTGTGGTAGCCGAGCGTGCCCAGCACGCCCGTCGCGATGCCGCCCGTGTGGCCCGTGTAGCAGTACACGACGATGTCGCGGCCGGTCGGGATCTTCTTCAGGCTCTCCTCCGAGGCGATCTGGTTCCAGGGGATGTTGACCGCGCCGGGGATGTGGCCCTTCGCGTAGTCCTCGGGCTTGCGCACGCTGATGACGAACGGGTCGTTCGCCGTGTCGCCGTCGTTCAGGTTGTCGAACAGCGTCTGCGCGGCGATGGTCGGCGCCATGGCCGGGTCGGACAGGTACGCCTTGGCGGCCGCCTTGACGACGTCCCTCTTCGTGATCACGCCGTCGAAGTCGAGCACGGGCGGTGTCTGGTTCGACTCCGCCGTGCGCGCGGTGGTCTCGACGGCGAAGTCCTTGCTCAGGTCGGGCTCGACCGCGATGGTGCCGCGCGCGGCCGCGTCGCGGGTCCATGACACGATGCCGAACTTCAGGTTCGCGGTCCGGAAGCCCAGCAGGTTCAGCACCCCGGTCGCGATGGCGCCAGTGTGGCCGGTGTAGCAGTTCGCCGCACAGGTCTTGCCGGCCGGGTCGCCCAGCAGCGCGAGGGAGGCGTCGTCCGCCACGGCCTTCCAGCCGATGTTGATGGCGCCCGGGATGTGGCCGCCCGCGTAGTCCGCGGCGGCGCGCACGTCGACGACCTTGAAGGGGTCGTTCGTGGTGTCGGTGTCGTTCATCCGGTCGTGCAGGGCGGTCGCCGTCGTGATCGGCGAGGTCGCCGGCGCCGTCACGGTCGCCAGGAACGCGCGCGCGGCCTCGGCGACGACATGGCTCTGGCACTCCAGGTCGAGCGTCTTCGTCGCGGTCCCGCCCGCGACGACGGTGGCGCTGACGCTGGCCGGCAGGTACTCGGTCCGGCTCACCGCGAGCGTGAGCTCGCCGGGCGCGAGCCCTTCGATGGTGACGCTGCCGTCGGCGCCGGTGGTCACCGCGTTCGCGGTGCCGGGCTTCACGGTGGCGCCCGCGAGGCCTCCGGTGCCGCAAACGTCGTTGACCGTCAGCCTGACCGCGCCGGTGGCGGGCTCCAGCACGACGTCGAGCGTGGTGGTCGCGCCGGCGGCGACGACGACGCCCTCGCGCTCCCTGGTGACGTAGCCGGCGAGCGCGACGACGACCTTGCAGGTGCCGGCGTTCACGTTGTCGAGCAGGTACCGGCCGGCGGCGTCGGTCGTGGCCGCCACGTTCGCGGGAACGGTCGCGACGGCGGCGCCCGCGAGCGCGGTGCCGGCCGCCGACGTGACGGTGCCGGAGATTCTGCCGGTGGCGGCCTTGGGCTCTTCGGTGCCGCACGCGGCGGCCAGAACCAGAGCGGTCGGGAGGATGGCGCTTCTCTTCATGGTGGCTCCGTGTTTCCCGCCTCAGCGGGGCAGCAGGTCGTCGGGAACGACGACGTGCGTGTTGGCGTCGAGCTCGTACGCGGCGAGGTCCGCGGGCGCGAGGTAGAGGGCCCGCTGGCCGTGGCACGTGCTGCGGCACCCTTGGTTCTGGGGCGTGCGGCGCTGGATGTTGTGCGGCGCGGCGAAGCGCCAGGTCGGGACGGCGTCGAACGACTGGAGCAGGTCCGCCCCGTAGTACGCATGGTCGTCCGGATCGGCCGGGACGTGGCGCACCGGGACCCACTTCTGCGGGTGCAGAGCGTCTGGCGCGGGGTTGCGCCCGATCTTGAAGGTGATGAGCGACAGGTGCGAGGGCGCGTTGACCTCGTAGACGGGCATGCCGTTCTCCAGCCGCACATGGCAGCTCGAGCAGTTCTTGTATTCGACCGCGTGGCACACCTGGCAGGACAGTTTGAGCCTGCCCCCGCCGCGATGCATCATGTGTGCCGTCGTGCCCCGGAACCGGGCGTCGTCGGGGTGGCACGTCTCGCACCTGGCCTGCTCGGCGGCCTTCGTGCGGTGCGGCGCGCCGTCCGAGCCCGCCCCGTGCATCTCCGTGCCCGTGTGGCACGCGGTGCACTGCAGGCCCCGGTTGTAGTGCGTGTCGGCGGGCACGCCCGCGTTCAGGCCCCGGTACTCGTCGCCCACGCGGCTTCCGTGGCAGGCGGTGCAGACGAGACCCATGGACGGAGTCTTCCGGAAGCGGTGGCCGTCGAGCAGGCCGCCGCCGGCGCTGCCGGGCACGCTGACGTGGCAGTCGCCGCAGCTCGAGTGGCAGCGCGAGCAGTGGTTCTGGAAGCTCGTCTGCAGCTCGGGGCACAGCGTGCCCCCGCCCGAGCGCCTGACGAGGCTGTTGCGGATCCCCGCGAGCGTGACGTGCAGGCTCGCCTGGCTCTTGGCGACCGTGGCGGCGTGGCAGCGGCAGCCGGTGGTCGCGTTCGCGACGGTCGGATCTCCCTTCATGCCCACGTGCGCGAGCGCGCGGGTCGTGCCGGCCGGGTCGCCGCCGTGGCATGCGTTGCACGCGGCCCTGCCGTGGTTGACGTCGTCGAGGAACGACGGGTGGACGAGCACCTTCTGGTGTGCCGGAACCTCCGGCACGTCGCCCCCTCACCCCTCTCCCGCGCTGCCGGACGGCCCGGTGGCGTCCGGAGGCGGGTCGATGGCGAGGTCCGCGAGCAGCTTCTCCGCTTTCAGGTGGCACTCGGCGCAGGTCGTCCCGTAGGTGACGACCGCGACGAGCTCCAGGTTCACGGTGACCGTGGCTCCCGCGCCTACCGCGGTAGCAGCGCTCGCGCCGGCCTCGTAGCCCAGCGCGCCCGCCTCCACGACGTACGTGCCCGCGGCGACGCAGAGCGTGTACGCGCCGTCGGAGCCGGTCGCGGCCTGTGTCGTCGCCGGCTCGGTGGTCACGAAGGCGCCCGCGATGCCCGCGCCGCCCTGTGCGCGCACGTGCCCGGTCAGCGTGCCCGCGACCGCGTCCGCCGCGAGGTCCAGGTCGACGAGCGCCTGTCCGCCCGCGGCGACGACGACGCCCTCCCTGCTCGCGGTGCGCCAGCCCGCCTTGGATGCGGACAGCGTGTAGGTCCCCGCGGGGACGCCGTCGATGCGCCAGGCGCCGGCGGTGTCGCTTGCCGCGAACCCGGTGGCCGGCACGGTGCCGACCTCGACTCCGGCCAGCGGCGCCCCCGCGCCGGTGACGAGCCCCGATATACCTCCGGTCGTCGGCATTTCGGCCGGCGACGAGCACGCCAGGCCCGCCATCAGGAACAGGGCGCCGCGACGGGCGGCGCCTTGTGTGCCGCGATGTCTCATCCGAGGTCTCCTTGTGGTCTCGTCCGAGGTGTCCTTGTCGGCGTCCCGCCCGCTGCGTGCGCGGGAGAGGGAGCGCCTTCATGCAAGAGGCGGACCGGCCCTCGGCGCGGGGAGAAAAGCGCGTGCGGCGCAGTGGAAACGAACGGGCGCGCGCAGGCGTGCGCAGTGTCCGGAACGCGTTGCTGCACGCCGGGGGCTGCGTCACGAAACGTCGGCGATTGCGGGCGGCTGGAGGCGCGGGAGCGGCTCGACTGCAACAGACTGTTGCGCCCCCGGACATTGTGCCCCCGGACGAAGCACCGAAGCACCGGAAATCCCGTCGGAAGGGTGCGGCTCGCGCCGGACCCGACCGGTGCCGGCCGGAAACGGCCCGCCTCCGACCTCGTGTCGGCCGGGCACGCGGCCGCACGACGCCGTTCGTCGCCGTCCGTGCGAACGGGGCCGACCACGCCGTGCAGGGCTCCGACACGGGCGCCCCTTGCGTCCCGGCGCGCGGGTGCGCAACAAGCGCGGGAGCTCGGCGCCTCAGGGCACCAGCACAACCTTGCCGACATTCGCGCGGTCCTGGATGCGGCGGTGCGCGTCCGCGGCGCGATCGAAAGGCACCGCGCAGTCGACGCGCGGCCGGATGCGACCTTCCCGCCACAGCGTCAGCAGCGCGTCCATCTCGGCGCGCAGCAGCTCCGTCTCGCGCCAGAGACGCCCCATGTGCACGCCGGCGACCGATCGGTTGTCGGTCATGAGCGTCAGCGGCGCGAACAGCGGAATGCCGGCCATGGCGCGCGCCGCGTGCAGCAGGTTGCGCCGGGGCCCGGAGGCGAGATTCGCGAAGCCGTAGGCGACGAGCCTCCCGGCGGGACGCAGCAGCCGGTACCCCTTGCGCCAGTCGCGCCCGCCCAGCGGGTCCAGCACGATGTCCACGCCCTGCCCGTCCGTGAGCCGGCGCACCTCCTGCGCGTAGTCCTGCATGCGGTAGTCGACGGGGTGCGCGCAGCCCTCCTCGCGCAGCACCGCATGCTTCGAGGCCGACGCCGTGCCGAACACCTCGACGTCCGGCACCGTCCGGCACAGTTGCAGCACCGCGATGCCCACTCCGCCCGCCGCCATGTGTACGAGCACTTTCTCCCCGGCACGCAGCGCCGCGACGCGCATCAGCATGTGCCACGCGGTGAGGTAGTTCACCGGAATCGCCGCAGCCTCCTCGAAGCCCATCGCGTCGGGCATCGGGAAGACGTGCGCGGCCTGCACGCAGAGCGTGTCCGCGTGCGCCCCGAAGCGCGCGAGCACGATGACGCGCGTGCCGGGCACCGGTCCCTCCGCGCCCTCGCCCAGCGCGTCCACGACGCCCGCCGCCTCGTAGCCCACGACGCAGGGCGCTTTGGGCGCGTCGGGGTACATGCCCATGCGCGCCATGACCTCGGCGAAGTTGAGGCCCGCGGCGCGCACGCGCACGCGCACCTCGCCCCGCCCCGGCAGAGGATCCGGCGCCTCCCGCACCTGCAGCACCTCCGGTCCGCCGTAGCGCGTGATCCACAGTGCCTTCACAGGACGCTCCTTCCGGCCAGCACGGCCGGCAGCGGCGTTATACCTCTGCGACGCCGTGCCGCATGCGCGTGACCGGCGGTCCGGACCGGCATGGAAACCACCTGGCGTCCACCCCGCGCCCGTATTCGTCGATCCATGCGAGTGGAAGGCGCACCAACGAGCCGTCGACCCCGGGTGGAATGGGCGTGCCCGTCGTGCGCCGCGCCCCATGTGCGACGCGCCGCGGCCACCACGCTGCTCGATCAGGCCCGCCGAACCACGGGACGCCCGTCCGGCGCAAGCGTCCGGCAGCGCCTGTCCCGACTTGCGCAAGGCAGAGTGCCTGCGTCGTGCGCGGAGAAACGCCGGGGCCCGTTCCCGGCGACCTCCCGCGGCAGCGGCGGAAGGCGGCAGGGAAGCGGGCCCCGGACTTCTCAGGCGCCTGTCAGTTGGGCTTCAAGTATCCGGTCCCCATGGAGAAGCGGCCCGGGAGCGAACGGCAGCCGACATCCCCTTGGATGATGATCTGCTGCACGGGGGCTTCCGAATGCAGCAGGAACGCCGGGCGCGCCGCCGTGTTGACGTCCGCCTGGAACGCCTGTCCCTGCGCGTCGGCGGAGAATGCCGTCCACGTGATCGTCGCGTCCACCGTGATGGCGGCCGAGCACAGGTTGGCCGGATTCGCGATCAGCTCGCCGCCCGAGACCGACCCCTTCGCGAACCAGGTCCCGTTGTACTTGAGCGTGATCGCGTCCTGCGCCGCCGACGTGTACGTGCGCCGATCCCACGCGCCTGCCGGCTCCACGGCGTTGGCGAGGCCCAGCCGGCCGACGTGGACCGTGACGCGCGGCAGGGACGCCTGGTTCACGGCCGCGCAGAAACGCGGAAAGCCGGCACATGCGCGTGCGGCGTCGCCGTGCGCCGCGGCGGTGCCGCCCGCCTGGAAGAAGTCCTGCGACGACACGTAGGTGTGGCGGTAGTTGTGCTGCCCGTTGGGCAGCGGGTTCGGACACGTGGGCCGGCTGGGCATGTCGGTGAGCGCGATGAACGGGTCGGGCGGGTTGGCGCAGTTGGGACGGATGAACCAGCCCATCATGAAGTCGGTGTTGCCGGCGGTGAGCGGCAGCGACCAGTTCGCGGGCGGGACCGGCACCGGCGCCAGCGCGATGGGCGCGATCTGCCGGGCGCACGAGGGCGTCGCCACCGCGGTGTTGCTCGTCGTGAATCCGGCCATCGTCACGGCGACGGTGTGGCTGCCGCTGTTGGGGACGTTGTCGAAGAAGAAGCGTCCCGCGACGCCGCCCGCCTGCGAGCCGTCGGTGCGCATGGTGCGCGCGTTCGGCGTGCCGGGGTCGAGCGTGACCGCGGCCCCCGGTTCAGGTCTCGGAGGATTGGAGCCCTGCACGATGACGCTGCCCTCGATGCGGAACACGGACGGGTGCATCGTCAGGCGGAAGAACTCCGGCCCGCCCGAACCGATGGCGCGCACGTTCACCTTCTGCGAACCGGCGACGTAGCCGGCCTTGGTCGTGGTGATGATGTTGGCGCCCGAGGGCACCTTCAGGAACGAGAACGATCCGGCGGGGATGTTCAGCCCGGCCGCGAGCGTCTGCGTGGTGAGCGGCTGGCCCAGCGGGCCCGTCATCCCGACGGTGGCGCCGACGATGCCGGCGGCAGAGCAGGCGTCGGTGACCGCGCCGGACACCGCGGGCACGGCTTGGATGGGCGGGCGCTGCTGCTGCTGCTGCTGGAACTGTGCGGCGGCCTGCACCGGCAGCAGCAGCACCGCCAGCGTGGGCGCAAGTGCGACACGGACCGACATCGGACGGGGGGCGCTTCTCATGGCTGCTGCCTCCTGCGGCGCATCCCTCGGGGAGCGCCGTCTTCTCCGGAAACCGGCGTGCGGGCCGGGAATTCGGTGCCGCGCCTTCCGGAGCCGTTCACGCATTCCAACGAAGCGGGACGCTTCACCCCCAATGTAGACTTTTGCGCGCGCGCCGGTCAAGCGTTTCCGTGCGCTTGCGGTTCACTGCGGCGCGTGAGGAATGTCACAGCTTTTCGACGAATCGGGTCGTCCGGGACCACTCCGGGACGCCGCTGCCGTGGGGCGCGGGCCCTTGCCGACTGGCGCCCGAACCGCATACGCTCCCCTATACGGAGCCCAACAACGATTCGACCTCCGCCAGGGTCTTGGTGCTGGGCAGGCTCTATTCTGGTACGAGGGCCTGCAACAAGAACAAGGCTCCTCGACCGAATCCGTGGGTGTGTCGGGGAGGGGGCCGCGCACACGACGAGCCAGACGCGGCACGAGTTGTCCCATTCTGGACCGCCGATCCGCATCGGCGCCCCAGCTCTTCGCCCACAGATTCTGTCGGAGAGCCGGAACTCGGAACCCCGACCGAAGGGAGGGGACGGAACCCCGAGCGCAGCGAAGGGCGTCAGCCCGGCTTGCGGGCGTGCACGCCTTCTCGGCGCGGTCCAGCTCCCGAGCGGGAACCCGGAGCACGGTCGCGTTGTCGGTGTCTCCGGACCCGCGCCGGCCGTGCACCGCGCACGCGCCCGGCCGCGCCGTGTCCGGAGAATCCCATGTCGCCCGCCGCACCCGCACGGCCCGCTCCCCGTCTGCCCGCGCGCCCGGAGCACCCCGCTGCAGCGCTCCTGGCGGACGAACTCCCCGCTCCGCTCGTCCCGGGTCCGCGCGACCGGCGCCTCGTCGCGGTGCTCGCGTGGCACGACGAGGTACTGGAGGTGCGCGACGTGGACACGTGGCGGCCCTTCACCGTCGGCGTGCAGAGCGGTTCACTGCGCGTCGCAAGCGCTCCTTTTCCGCGACCCGTGCCGCTGCTCCAGCCCGTGCCGGGGGGATCGTTCCGCGTGCTCGTGCCGCCGGGCGTGCGCGCAAGCCTCAAGACCGAAGGCGGGGAGACTCCGATCGACGCGCTTCTGCACGGCGGCCGCGCGACGGTGGTCGAGGTGCCGTTCCGCGGAGCGTCGCTGCTGCTCGGGCTGCACGAGCGCATGACGTGGGAGCTGGGCGGGCTGCGCCTCGTGGTGCGGCACGTGCGTGCACACCCGCGCGAACGCATGCCGTGGCTTTCGCACGTCGACGCCGCGTTCACGTCCACGCTCGTCATGGTGCTGCTGGCGGCGATCGTCGCCGTGCGCATGTTCCTGCTGGACGAAGGCGGATTCACGCTGCACGAGGACGCGCTCGCGAAGCGTCCGGTGTCGTGGAACACGCACGTGCGCCCGCCGCCGCCGCCGAAGGAGCCGCTCGCGCGCGGCGGTGCGCCGAGGCCCGAGGGCGCCGCGGGAAAGCGCGACGCACCCGCCCGACAGGTCGCGCCGCCCAGGCCCGGAGGCGTCGACGCCGCGAAGCGCGCCCGCGACATCGCGACCGTGCGGCAGACCGGACTGCTGGAGCTTCTGCAGCGCGCGGGGCCGGTTTCGGAGCTGTTCGGCGCGGGCGGGCCGACGAGCGGCATCAACGCGGCGCTCAACGCTCTGCACGCCGGCACGCAGCCCGGAGACTCTCAAGGCGTCGAGGGTCTGGGCTCCCGCGGCCCGCACGACGGCGGAGGAGGCAACACGTTCGGTCCCGGAGGAACGGGGCCGGGCGGCTGGGGAACCGATCCGCGCGGACGGCCGTCGCTCGAGCTCTTCGACGCCCCCCGCGTGCCGGGCGCGCCGCGCACGCCCCCGGTGCGCCCGCAGGTGCAGGGATGCGAGCACGCGCGCGAGGTCGTGGGACGTGCCATCCGCATGCGCCACAGCCAGATCCGCTACTGCTACGAGCGCGAGCTGCAGAAGGACCCGAATCTGCGCGGCAAGATCACGCTCGGCTTCGAGCTGACTCCCACCGGCGACGTCGCGACCTCCGACATCCGCGAGTCCACGATGGGCAGCGAGCCCGTCGAGACGTGCCTGCGCAATGCGGTCCGCACCTGGCGCATTCCGCTTCCCGCCGGCTGCGGACAGGTGCAGGTGTCGTATCCGTTCGTGTTCGAGCGGGCGCAGTAGGTCCTCGCAACCAGCCGGAATCATTGAGGATTCTCCCTCGCGACGGCCGCCTTGCACGATTCGGGGGCGTGCGGTGCCACCCCCGGCCGGTTGCGGTGTTACACTCACCGACCGACCGTCAATGCGGCCGCCCTGCGGGGGCCGCGGGGAGTGACACGATGCGTTTCGCCATCCTCGTCGTCGCGGCCGCGGCTGCCGCCTGCCAGCCCGTCAACTCGGATTCCATCAAGACGAGCGGCATGTACGCGAACTTCCTCGCCGACGCCGACGGCAACGGCAGCACCCTCGTCACGGCGCGGCTGAAGGTGGGCGGCGCGCTGTCGAACACCGTCGTGGACCTCATGACGGGCGACAAGCTGAGCGCGACCTCCGATGCCGCCACGCAGAACATGGTCAAGGGCCCGGCGGCGCTCGGGGACATCTACTACGCGGCCACGTTCACGGGCGACGCGGAGGGAAAGAGCTTCACGGTGGCACTCTCCCGCGACAACGACACGAGCGCGCCGAATTCGACGGCGACGCTGCCGGCGCCCTTCGTGCTGGCGCCGCTCGCGAAGACGAGCTTCTCGCGCACCGAGGCCATCACGGTGAGCTGGTCGCCGACCACGGCGGACAAGATCGCGGTGGCGTTCGCGGGCGGGTGCATCCGCGGCCTCGTGAAAGGCAACCTCACCGGCGACAGCCTGGTCGTGAGCGCCGGCGAGCTGCAGCCCATCAAGGACCACGAGAACGAGAGCTGCGGCGTCGTGATCGCCGTCGCGCGCGACCGGGCGGGCACGGTGGACCCGGCCTACGGCGGCGGCGGCACGTTCGTCGGGAGGCACCACCGCACGGCGAGCTTCCAGTCGACGCCGTAGCCGGCCGAAAACGGCGCGCCCCCCGGCCCCCCTGTCCTGAAAGCCCTCTCCCCGACCTCCCCCGATAGAGCCTGATCATTCATCACATCTCCGGCGGGAACCGGCCTGAAGTCGGTAGGGTGCATTTCGCGCCACGTCGAGCCTCTGCGACCGGCCGGCCGCCCTCACCCCCCGGCCCCCTCTCCACACGGGCCAGCGCCGCATTGCTCGTCTCTTGGTGGTTGCGGCCCGGTGGAGAGGGGGAGA
>Ga0172369_10006237_pt1 | contig 14272 bp, 9 predicted proteins | sample LakKiv25m_FD_114539 | JGI IMG/M metagenome (GOLD analysis project Ga0172369, IMG submission 114539) | Freshwater microbial communities from Kabuno Bay, South-Kivu, Congo - kab_022012_11.25m | ecosystem: Environmental > Aquatic > Freshwater > Lake | place: Democratic Republic of the Congo...
CCATCTCGTCTTTCTTCAGAAAGGAATTGTCAAATTCAACGTGGAGGATGAAAGCGAGAAGAATCAAATTTTGACAATTACCCGGGGTCCTTCCTTGATCGGCGGAGCCAATATATTCAACCAGGGGATCAACATGTTTTCGGTATTTGCCATTGAAGATTGTGAATGTTGCCTGATCGAAATTCCAATCCTGAAGGAAATCGCGTTAACCAACACCAATTACATGATGAAACTCCTCGAGATCGTAACCGGGATGTTCAAGACCTCTATCCTGAATTTTATCAGTCTGGCCCACAAACAGGTAAACGGCAAGGTAGCAGATGTGATTCTTTACCTATCGAATTCGATCTATAAAAATAAGAAATTTACACTATCTCTTTCCCGTAAAGAACTTGGGGAATTTGCAGGTTGCTCCACCGAAAATGTTATCCATACCCTGACCAAATTTCATAAGGAGGGAATCCTTATAGTGAGCGGGAAACAAATTGAAATTAAAGATTTAGAACGGCTGGAAAAAATAAGTAAGGTGGGATGAAAGAGAAAAAAAAGTAATAGCTTTGTCTTTAGATCTTACATAAAACCGACTTTATTTATGTCACATAACGAAGTACCAACAGCACATCTTTCGCATGAAGAATTGAAATTCAAGGAACATACGGAGAGAGCCGCACATTTTATCAAGATTGATCTTTTCAGGTCGGCACGAGAAGAGTACAAAGCGGCATTGCAATACAAAAAGGGAGACGATTTTTGTCTGAATCAGATAGATTCCATGAATGTGCAGATTGCACACGACCGCCAGATTGTCATGGTAGTCGTACCGGTTGTGATTGCCATCATAACTGCCGTTGCTATTTTTGCATGATCCTTCGATTTGAGGGAAATACACGGAGTTAAATAAATCAACTTTCCAGATATCGGTTAAGTTCTGGAATTTGAAGATGTGACTGAAGAAAAGATATCGAGTACGACATCTTTTTTGAATGGCTTTGGCAAGTATTCGGTGAAGCCAGTGGAAATCAAACGATCCCTGTCACCGATGGAAGCATACCCTGTCACGGCGATAATTGGAACAGAACGGTAATCCTGGCGTTTACGAATCTCAAGCATAGCCTGAATGCCATCCATTCCCGGACCCAGGTTAATATCCATCAGGATGAGATCAAACTTCTGATGTCGTGTCATTTCAACAGCCGATTTCCCATCTAGTGCAGAATAGATATTGCAATAGTCTTTAAGATAAACCATCAGCAACTGAAGGTTTACAGTATTATCCTCAACAAGTAAAACATCCGGCATTTTTTTAGACCGGTCCCTGTGGATCATTGGCTTTAGAAGTTCACCTACATTAACGGGCTCAGACACCGGGGTGTCAATCACCGCGGGTAAAAAAATCGTAAATTCCGAACCTTCTCCCGGTGTGCTTTTAAGATTGATCTCGCCGTTCATCAAAGTCACTATCTTTTTACTTATAGATAGTCCAAGCCCACTTCCTTCAAACTGCCTGCCATACCCCTCGCTGACCTGACGAAAAGCCTCAAAGATCATTTCATGATTTTCTTTAGAAATGCCGATCCCGGTATCCCTGACGACAATAGAAATCACAGGATTCCCATCTTTATCATTTAGAGAAGCTTCAATTGTGATGCTTCCTTTATCAGTATATTTAATGGCATTATCCACAATATTTTTCACCAAATGGTGAAACAAATGTTCATCTCCCAAGATAGTAAGTCCGACGGGAATTAAGCAATTCAAATCGAGTGTTTTTCTATTAATGCTTGTCTCATATATTTTTAAAACGGATCTCACAATCTTGCCTACAGATACCGGTTTGAATTTGCGGGAAATCTTATCTGACTCGAGGTAGGAAAGATCCATTATCGCATCCAAAGTATCCATCAACCGACGTCCGGAGATCAAAATGTTTTCGGCTTTTGATCTTTTTTCCACATCTTCCAGGTCATTCATCAGTATCTCCGCAAATCCGAGAATGCCATTCATCGGCGTACGTAATTCATGGTTCATGTTTGCAAGTAATGCTGAAGTAAGTTTGCTTGATACGTCAGCCTTTTGCATAGCTCCGATCAGTTCCTGCTGTATCTTTTTACGATGGATCGATAAGGCGATCTGTTCAGACACGAAAGTCAGAATATCTTTTTCCCGCTCACCATAACGGCTTTTTATAGAATAGCTGCGAACGACCAGAACACCGATTGTTTCATTATCGATACGAAGAGGGGTGCCAAGCCAGTCGATCGAATTAGTTTCTGGAGGATCAATAATCTCACGATCTACAAAATACTTAACATCCTCCGGCCTGGCTAACAACGGCTTGCCTGTCCGTAAAACAAATTCAGTCAATCCGTTTCCTTTTCTATGTGGAGATGGTACGGTTTCCTTTTCATCTATAAAATATGGGTAAGTTAAAGTCTGGTTGTCATTTTCAAGCAGTGCAATAAAAAGGTTTTGTGCATCAATCAGTTCACCTATGACCACATGAAAAGAGGTGTACATTTCAAAAAGATCTTTCGAGGAAAGACTAAGTTCAGAGATACGGTAGACTGCATTCCTTATTTTTTCAGAATGAACAAGTTCCGTTATATCTTTATTGATAGTCATGATGCCAAGAATTTTACCATTCTCATCCAAAAGCTGGGAAGTTGAAGATAAAACATAGGCATTACTTCCATCCTTTCGTTTATGGATCACCTCTCCTTTCCAGGAACCTTTTTCTTCAAGTTCGTGAAAAACCTGTTCCTTCGAAGCACCATGAAAATCGACCCTGAGAGATCCTCCTCCGAATTTCCCAACTACTTCCTCTGCTTTCCATCCGTATATCCGTTCAGCTCCTTTATTCCAACTCATAATCATCATATCTTTATCGAAAGTGATCACGGCATCGTTGACTTCCTGGAGAAGTGCATTCATAAAGCGGACTTTTTCTTCGGCCTGGTCACTCTTTGACTGCAATTCAAACTTTGACCGATAATATTGTAGTTGCTGGTTTTTCCAGATCAATACTCCAATAACAAGGATTACGAGGCTAAATCCAAACAAATAAATAATAATCTTACCCGCCTGAGCTTTAAAAGGTGAGTATATCTCGTTCTGATCAATTTGAGAAATAAGCATCCAGGATGTCCCGGGAACGTTCTGGTAATTGGCAAATACATCAACACCTCGGGAATCTTTAGCTTCAATCAAACTTAAAGCGCTGGTGGAAAGTAATTTTCTTGCAAGGTCATCGGGTATTGAATCTCTTTGCAAAGACGCGCTGTCTTCGATAAAACTGTCGGATATATATAAGTAAAGCAATTTATCGTGCTCCAGGCGAGCCAGACAGCTTGAAGCAGTTATACGCGCAAAAGGCCAGGAATCGACAATCGGGTATAAAGTAATTGATGGATTTATCCTGAAAACAACTATTCCGATCTGACGGTTATTTGCATTTATCGGGACAATCATGTTGATAAATGAATTCCTGGTTTTCGTATCCTTTAATAATTCGGAAAAGATGATTTTACGCTGAGAAGATAATTTCAGATATTCTGACAATTCCGATTGTGAATAAAACCAACCGGGATCATGAATCTCAAGAATTCTCCTTCCTATCATATCAAATACGGAAATTTCTGTATAATCATGATTTTTTTTAATTGGTAATAACCATTTCATCAATTGCCGGTGGGTTAAAGAATCTTTTGGTTCCCGTACCAATCTTTCAAAAAGGTCAATACACTGATAGCTTGTCGATATAAAGATTCCGTCCGTCTTCCGATCTTGCAACCATTTGCTGATCTCCGTGATTTTAAAAGAAGAGACAGAAGAAAGCATCATGTTTTGCTCTGTTTTCAACCGGCTTTTTTCATTATTGTAATAAAAATAGCCGAAGAGTAAAAGTATTATTGTAATTGAAATAAAAACGACAATAAGTAGCCAGGGAATTTTGGAGGGATTTATACGGTGGATCATGATAGAGGAACAAAATTGATACTTTTCAAAGATAATGGATTTTCCTGGAAATTCATACATTTCATTATTCCATTATTATGGGTTTCTCTAAAAACTGATTGCTAATAAATACTTAATTATAAACATATTACATATGATAAAATGCGTAATTTAGAAATAAAAACGACAAAATGCGCAATAAAAAATCTCGTGGTCTTTTTGATGATCAATTTCTTCTTGATGAGATTTGTAAACTGAAAGATCCTTTGGAAAAATTGAATCGATATATCAAGTGGGAAGACTTCCGCAGTATAGAGGTATGTCCATAAAGTTATAAAGTTCTTGAATAGAGTCATTTATTACAAATTTGTCAAAGAACGTCAATTGAAAGCATCAAAAAATGTCAAAAAGTAAAAATCGATTTGTAGTTATATAAGCAGATTATTTTGGTTGAACTTATTTTTTTCAAAAATTAGTTAATAGAGGTACCCTTATTTGTTTAAATTTGAAAGTTACAGAGTACTTACTGAATAGAGATGGATGTTCAGAATAAAAAGAAGCCTATCCTTATAAAAAAGGATTCTTGGCTGGAACCTGCTGAAAAAGAGATCGTGGAAAGAACACAACGTTTTCACGACACCCTTAGGGAAATTGAAATGAACTACGGCGCCCTTATCAAATTTTCCGATGCCTATAATTTTCTCGGATTTAATTATGACCGGAAGCGAAAGGGATGGTACTACCGGGAGTGGGCGCCAAAGGCAGAGGATTTATATCTTTTTGGTGATTTTAACAACTGGCAGCGATATTCAAATCATATGATCCGGACAGATCATGGAATATGGGAAATCTTTTTGGATGACCAGAATTATCACGACCGTCTTACGCATCAAAGCAGGATTAAGGTGATGATCCATTCTGTTCTGGGTTGGCATGAACGTATACCTGTTTATATCCGGCGCGTAGTACAGGATCCGGTTACACTTGATTTTTCAGGACAATTTTGGAATCCAAGGAAAAAGTTTGACTGGGAAGGCGACCGCTTTTCCTTAAGTGGGACAGATCAACTTCTGATCTATGAAGCGCATATCGGTATGGCACAGGAACGGGAAGGCATCGGAACATTCACTGAATTTGCCGACTATCTTTTACCTTACATTAAAAACTCGGGATACAACGTCATACAGTTGATGGCGGTAGCCGAACATCCTTATTATGGTTCTTTCGGGTATCATATAACCAATTATTTTGCCGTTTCCTCCCGTTTCGGAACGCCTGAAGATCTCAAATACCTTATTAAAAAAGCACATGAACAGGGCATTGCAGTTATCATGGACATCGTTCATTCCCACGCGGCTAAAAACACAATGGAAGGATTGAACCTCTTCGATGGATCTGAAGATCAATATTTTCATCCGGGTGATCGGGGTAATCATCCTTATTGGGATTCAAAATGTTTCAACTATGGTAAACGGGAAGTCCTGCAATTCCTGCTTTCTAATATAAAATTTTGGATTAAGGAGTTTCATTTTGATGGATTCCGCTTCGATGGTGTTACTTCTATGATCTATTTTGATCATGGATTAAGGGAGGTGTGGGATCTTGATGGCTATTTTAAATCGGGTGTCGAATGGGATTCATTGATCTACCTGCAGTTGGCTAATACCCTTGTTCATAAGATCAACGCAAAAGCTGTGACCATTGCCGAAGATGTCAGCGGTATGCCCGGATTATGCCGGCCCATACGGGAAGGTGGTATCGGGTTTGATTACCGTTTGGGTATGGGGATCCCTGATTTCTGGATAAAGACGTTGAAAGAGAATAAAGATGAAGATTGGGATATGGCCGGCCTCTGGCATGTTATGACCAATCGTTTGTCAGACGTAAAGACAATAGCCTATTGCGAATCCCATGACCAGGCTCTTGTCGGCGATCAAACGATTGCTTTCAGGCTCATGCAGAGCGAGATATATTTTAAAATGAGTAAGCGTGATGAGAGTCTTGTCATAGACCGCGGAATTGCACTGCACAAGATGATCCGGCTTCTGACCATCAGCCTGGGTGGACAGGCTTATCTTAATTTCATGGGGAATGAATTCGGTCATCCCGATTGGATCGATTTCCCGAGAGAGGGGAACAACTGGAGTTTTCATTATGCCCGGCGCCAATGGTCGCTGGTGGAGAACCACGACCTTCGCTACTATTTTCTTCATGCCTTTGATAAAAAGATGCTCAAGCTGGTGAAGGAGTTGAAATTATTTTCGGTTCCATATGGAACCCTGCTGAATATGGACCAGGATAATAAAACAATCGTATTCGAACGTTGCGGATTAATATTCGTTTTTAATTTCCATGTCTCTAGTTCCATTCCTGACTACATCTTCAATGTTAAAGAACCCGGCGATTACAAGATCATCCTTAACTCCGATAATCCTGAGTTTGGCGGCCACAACCGGATTGATGAGAGGCTGACCTTCACAACCCTTTTTGATAAAGAAACAGAAACACACCGGTTAATTATTTACAATACAAACAGAACCGCCCTGGTCTTCATGCGCCTGACGTGAACCGCATTATTTTGTATCTTTGCCGTTCATGCTTTCTATTAATGTATCCTCTATGAAATTGCATTATCTTATGCTACGGAAATACTTTATTGTGATAGTCCTGGCGCTTGGTTACGGTTTATACTCTCTTGCACAGACACCAAACCAGATCGCCAAACCGGATACTATATTTGGATTCAATTTTCAGGTCAACATGACCAAGGCGGTGGAGGAGGGGATATTCCAGCCGGATTCCGATTATGTTTATGTTGTTCTCGACCAGGGGATTTCTCCTATGACGTTGGTTCCCGGTCCTTCTTTCACTTATTCTGCCTTAGTCACCAATGGATTGGATTCAGGTAAGACCTATAACTACAAGTACAGGATAAATGATTCTGTATGGGAAACTGTGGACCGTACAGCTATAGCCCTTCAGGGGATTACAACCATAAAAACTTGGTGGAATATGGATGCATTGAATTATACGGCCTTTGTGGTAAACATGACATATGCTGTCCAATCGGGGATATTCAATCCCGGTTCAGATTATATCCAGGTTATTGGGACGATGAACAATTGGACTGGTTCTCCACACCTCTACAGGATCGATACAACCAATTCTTATTTCATTACCTATACCCTTGATCCGGGATCTGTGCAGCAATATAAATTCAGGATCAATGCCGATTCCAGCGGGCTCGAACTCTTAAATAAATCCAACCGGATGCTGCGCATCCCGGATACATTACTGGAAGTTGTTCACTATTTTAATAACTATAATCCCGCTACCCTCCCGATGAGTTTTAACTGTGATATGGAATATTATCTGCGCGCTGCTCATTTTAATCCGATGAATGATTTTCTCGATGTTGCAGGAAATTTTAACGGAGGGGGACAAAACGATGTGCTGTTTGACGACAATAACGATTCCATTTATTCATTGGTAAAGTTTCTCGATACCGCTTATATCCACAGTGCGCCACTGGAATTTAAATTCCGGATTAACGGGAATTGGGCTACATCCGAACTTTATGGAAAACCAAACCGTATCTATGCTTTTCATGATACGATTAACCAAAATCCCAATGTTTTCAACGCCTGGTACGACGATAAAGATCCAAGCATTCCGACTCCGCCATGGGTCTATAATGTGGCAATCCAGGGAATTCTGATCAACCATCAGTTCCTTTCCGGGATTTACAGTTATGAGGATGTCAATGGCCGTCCTGAAGACAGTACAACTTTTCAATGGTATCGTTGCGATGATCAGCAGATGAGTAATATACAGCCCATTGATTCTGCAAATCACATTACATATACGATTGACACGTTGGATATTGGCAAATATCTTGTATTTGAAGTCACACCCAGGGCCATGGGTGGGGATTCGGCTGTCGGTAATCCGGTTCGTGCAGTTTCTTTATCTAAAATCGGTAGCGTAGGTATTGGTGAATTAGAAAACATCATAGCATCAGTCTATCCCTGTCCCACTTCCGGAATGGTGACCGTTGAGTCCCTGAAGGATCTTTCGGTTATTGAAATGATAAATTATTTCGGACAGAAAGTGATGGAAGTCAATGTCACAGGTCAAAAGATTTTTTCCCTCGACATGAGTTTCCTTCCGCCTGGCTTCTATGTCCTGAAGGTATACAGCAGGACTAAAGAAGTTGGAGTAGCTAAAGTTATCCGGCGCTAATCCAGGAGGAACGAACAATCATTCCCGGTCGCGATTTCCATGGGTTCCGTTCCATATCTGAAAACGCGTAGCGGCCGTAATCCCATCAATATGATCTTTTGACCTTCAATCCTAAAGAGCGAGGCTTCCCGCAGACCTGCAACAAAAACATTCCGGTTTACCGTGAGGAATTCCATGATACGCTGTTCGCGGGTCTCACCACCGTGGCCAGCTGGATTTGCATCGAGATAATGAGGATTTATCTGGAAAGGAACAAGATCCAGACAATCGAAGGATGGTGGTTCGCTGATCGGCATATCGTTGGTAGTCTTCATAGTCGGACAGGCGACATTAGCCCCTGCACTCCAGCCTACGAATGGAATCCCGTTCAGGACGCGTTCCCGGATCACCTTCAACATTCCTGTTTCATGTAACATTTTTACCAAATGAAATGTATTTCCTCCTCCGACAACAATGGCCTCTGCCCGCATAATGGCATGGATTGGGTTCCCAATACGATGAACCGATTCAAGTTTGAATCCAAGTTCATTGAAGACCCCTTTGACCCGGTCTTCATATATGTCAAATGACTTCTCAACGTCTGTTGGAGTCAGGTTCACTCCTGCAAACGGTATAAAAATTACTTTTTTGATTTTATACTTATCCAGAAACTCTTTTATAAACTTCCTGGGCCAGGAAAGATAGGCTTCACCTGCATTGGTCGAATTGCTGATCAGTAAAAGATTCCTAATCATTGTATTTAATTTTATGCGGTAAAAGTACGAGAAAGTTCTTATTTTTGAAGCTCATTGAAAGGTAAATTACTTCCGTATGAAAGAGAAACCAACATTGCGGTTCTGGCAAATATGGAATATGAGTTTCGGATTCCTGGGTATTCAGTTTGGCTTTGCGTTACAGAACGGAAATGCTTCGCGTATTTTGTTAACCTTTGGCGCCGATGTTCATCAGTTAAGTTGGTTTTGGCTTGTTGCTCCAATCACCGGTATGATCATTCAGCCGATCATTGGATTTTTAAGTGATAAAACATGGTGTCGGCTTGGCAGAAGAAGACCATATTTTCTGATTGGTGCACTTTTAACCAGCACCGCTCTGATACTAATGCCCAATGCACCTCACCTGGCATCATTTATTCCTCCAATGATCATTGGCGGAGGTTTGCTCATGATCATGGATGCATCAATCAATATTTCCATGGAACCTTTCAGGGCGCTGGTTGCTGATAAACTTCCTGAGAAACAGCACGCGTTGGGTTTTTCAGTTCAAACGCTCCTGATTGGGATTGGAGCCATCGTTGGATCGTGGCTCCCATACATCCTGGGTAACTGGATGGGAATATCGAAAACTGCTGATAGCATTGGACTAGTTCCTGCAAATGTTACCTATTCTTTTTATTTTGGAGCTTTTGTGTTGCTTTCAACAATTATATGGACAATATTTACGACTTCCGAGTATCCTCCTGAACAACTTGTTCAAAATGATGAGAAAAAGAAAACCAAGAAATTCGTTATTCCGGGGATCATGGTTAAGTTGCTGCTGGTACAGTTTTTTTCATGGTTTGCATTGTTTTCAATGTGGGTTTATACTACACCGGCAGTGGCACTAAAGTTTTATGGAACAAGTGATGCCAATTCAATTGTATTCCAGGAAGCCGGTGACTGGGTAGGGATACTGTTCGGCATTTACAATGGTGTTTCTGCTATCATAGCTTTATCACTTCCGTACGTGGCTAAAAGGATCTCGAAGAAGGTTACACATGCTCTTGCGCTTGGAATTGGAGGATTGTCGTTTTTGTCGTTCTTTTTTTTCAGTGATCCGCATCTCCTTATCATTCCAATGATTGGTATTGGTATTTCATGGGGAAGTATACTTGCTATGCCTTACGCCATGCTGGCAAGCTCCATTCCTCCCAAACAGATGGGTGTTTATATGGGTCTATTTAATATGTCTATAACAATTCCACAGATTATTAGTGGTATTACCAGTGGACTAATTCTGAAATATTTCTTTGCCAATAATCCCGTACTTTGTATTGTAATGGCTGGTGTTAGTATGTTTCTTGGTGCAATCAGCTCACTATTTATAAAGGAGAAGCAGTTATAGTTATTAAAAGTAAAAAAGAATACCTGATGTATAAAATTATCAATTCGTTTTTTAAGGGGGCGGGTTTTATGGTTTTTCTGGTGGCTATAAGTTTTGTATCCTGCCGGCGCCCAATACCTGCCCCTCCTGTCGCAAGAGAAATTCCTTCGAGGATTGTCATTCATAACGAAACCCTGATGGATCCTTACAAGTGGATGGAAAATAGCAAGGATACCAGTGTGTTAAATTATTTACGGGCCGAGGACGATTATGCACAGGCATATCTTAAGAGGGTGGATGACCTACAAAATAAAATATACAATGAGTTTGTTGAACGGAACAACTTAAAATCCAATCAGGAAATCATTAGGTCCGGAGAAAATTCCTGCAGCACTCCAGATGGGAAGTATATTATTTATGTTGACGACCACAACTCGGTCTTAATACATCTTCAAGGGAGTTCATCAACAACTGACTCACTTATCTATTCAGAAAAAGATAAAGGTGCTGTGGTCATGGTTGCCCTTTCAGCTTCAAAAAAATTTATTTTTATAGTCATTGAAACTTTAGACATGTCGGAAACCCGGTTCCTTCCTGGAGATCTTCATAATTTGAAGCCGATAATTATTCAGCCCCGTGAACGTGGTCACCGGTATCATGTTGATCATTACGGATCGGATTATTTCTGGATCCAAACAAACCAGAATGCACCAAACGGCCGACTTGTTCAGGGAAAGGTTGCCCACCCCGGATCAAAGTTCTGGATCACAACAATTGTTTATCATGATAGTACTTTCCTGCAAGGCTTTGCTCTGGTCAACCAGAAATACCTTGTGTTGCTGGAACGGAAATCTTTGAAAGCGAGTGTCAGGATCGTTGACCTTTCAAGTAAAACACGAGAGGAAATGAACCGAATTACCTTTTCCGAACCGGATGGAGGTCTCAAGTCCGATGGATATGATTCGATCGAAGGAAAGCTATTAATTCGTTATTCCAGTATGTTGACTCCCCCTACCCAGTACATTTATAACCTGAGTTCTCGCAGACTTGGTATCCGATGGCAGACGAAAATCAAGAATTATAATAAAGATGATTATGGTTCCAGGCTATTATGGGCTAAATCTAAAGACGGGACTGTCATTCCGCTTACTGTATTATACAAGAAGGACTTTGACAAGCAGGATGGAACCAACCCGCTCTTACTTACCACTTTTGGATGTTATGGATTAACCGATACGGTTAAGTTCCATACCTCATTCATAAGTTTGCTCGATCGCGGATTTTATGTTGTATTCGCACATATCCGTGGAGGAGGAGAATTGGGACAAGTCTGGTGGGAAGAAGGAAGAGGATTAAAGAAAAAGAATGCCTTTAACGATTTCCTTGATTGTGCTGAGTTCCTGATCTCCCGGAAATATACTTCAAAAGGTCTGATTACTGCTCTGGGAAAAGAAGCAGGAGGGCTGATTATAGGTGTGGCAGTCAACGAACGACCTGATTTATTCAAGGCGATTCTCTTTCAATCACCCCTTATGGATCCTCTGTCCCTGACACTTGATTCAGCCGGAAACCGGTTATATGCCAATGATCGGCTGGAGTTTGGGAATCCATGCGAGAAACTATATTACGATAATATTCTTTCCTATTCTCCCTATGAGAATATCAGAAAACAGGATTATCCCCCGATGTTCTTTTGTTCGGCAGAAACAAAAGGAAACTACTGCGATTATGAAAGCATAAAGAGTGTTGCCCGCCTGCGTAAAAATAAAACCGGTGACAACATTCTTATCTTCAGGATCGGGATGAATGAATCCCCGCCGGAAAACCGGTACAAAAGTCTGGCAGAACAATGGGCATTTATCCTGAATTTGTACGACATCAAACAATGATTTGCGAATCCTCATAAATAACCCTTAAACTGTCTTATGACACTTAAAGAAAGAGCCTCCGGAATTTTATTGCACCCGACTTCACTTCCTGGAAAATATGGAATTGGAACCTTAGGATATGAAGCTTTCAGATTCATCGATTTCCTTGTAAAAGCCAAACAAAAGTTTTGGCAGATATTACCGCTTGGACCTACCGGATTTGCAGATTCACCCTACCAGTGTTTTTCTGCACATGCCGGTAACCCAAACCTTATTGACCTGGAATTTTTGGTTAAAAAGCATCTTTTAAACCAGGAAGATCTCAATAACATTTCTGAACTTGGTGATAATAGTGTTGACTTCGGAGTTCTGCATAATGTCAGGGCTCCGTTGCTGGAAAAGGCTTTTGAGGCATTTCCGGAACGCACCGACAATACAGAAAAACTTCGTTTACGAAATTTCATTAAGAACCAAAACCATTGGATAAATGATTATGCCCTCTTCAGGGCTATTAAGGAACACTTCCAACAAAAACCCTGGTATCTTTGGGATGAACCGGTAAAAAGAAAGGAACCCGACGCCATTAAACATTTCCAGTCTGTTTTGCAACGCCGGATTGATTATCACAAATTCATCCAGTACCTTTTCTTTATCCAATGGATCGATGTCAAAGATTATGCACATAAAAAGAAAATCCGGATCATTGGCGATATACCTTTATACATAGCTCTCGATAGCGCAGATGCATGGTCTAATCCCGAACTTTTTGAATTCGATGAAAAGAGGAATCCTCTCCGGGTTGGTGGCGTTCCTCCCGATTATTTCAGTGAAACAGGTCAGTTGTGGGGAAATCCACTCTTCCGTTGGGATATCCTAAAAAAAACCGGTTATAAATGGTGGATCGAACGGATCAAAACAAACCTCTTCCTGTTTGATTTTGTACGGATCGATCACTTTCGGGGTTTTTCAGCATACTGGGCTGTACCTTATAGCGAGAAAACAGCCATCAACGGTAAATGGATAGCGGGTCCCGGTAAGGATTTCTTTGAAACCTTAAAAAAGGAATTGATCGATTTGCCTATTATTGCAGAGGATCTAGGCGTTATCACACCCGATGTGGAGGAGTTGCGGGACGGTTTTAACCTGCCTGGAATGAAAATCCTTGAATTTGCATTTGACTCATCGGAAGCTAATGATTATCTTCCGCATAATTATCCGAGAAACTGCATTGTTTATACAGGAACCCACGACAACGATACAGTTGTTGGATGGTTCAAAAAATCGAAAGAGGACGACCGGGAATATGTACTGGATTACCTTAACAGCGACGGGAGGGATATAAACTGGGCATTTATCCGTCTTGCATGGGCTTCAGTGGCAAACACTTCAATTGTCCCTATGCAGGATATCCTAGGCCTTGATTCATCAGCACGTATGAACCTTCCCGGAACAACGGTTAACAACTGGACATGGCGTGCAAAGACTGGTGATTTCAGCGACGAGATCGCAGAAAAACTGGCTGCTATAACAATCCTTTACGGGCGAACAAAAAAACCAAAAAAATAGAATGCCATGAGAATCCTTACTACATTCCTCCTTTTGCTGATCCAGGTTAACCTGTTTGCACAGGAAGTTACACTTCAGCGGGTTGAGCCCCCCAACTGGTGGATCGGCTTTAAAAAGCCTGACTTCCAAATTCTTGTTTATGGAAAAAATATTTCAACTTCTACCGTTTCAGTTGACTACCCTGGTTTTTCCATAAAAAGGATCAATAAAGTCGAAAATCCAAACTACCTGTTCCTCGATGTAGTTATAAGTCCTGCAACTAAATCCGGTCTTGCTCCCATTCTTTTTAAGGTTAAAGGTAAAGTTGTGGGTAAATATCTTTTTCAGCTAAATGCTCGTAAAAAGGGATCCGCCGGAAGAAAGGGTTTTGACGCTTCGGATGTGATATACCTGTTGATGCCCGACAGGTTTGCTAACGGTGATCCGGGTAACGATAACATGGAGGGAATGATCGAAAAAGTGGACCGTTCCAATCCCAATGGCAGGCATGGTGGAGACCTGAAAGGAATTAATGATCATCTTGATTATCTGAAAGACTTGGGTGTAACTGCAATCTGGATCAA
>Ga0172369_10006240_pt1 | contig 14267 bp, 12 predicted proteins | sample LakKiv25m_FD_114539 | JGI IMG/M metagenome (GOLD analysis project Ga0172369, IMG submission 114539) | Freshwater microbial communities from Kabuno Bay, South-Kivu, Congo - kab_022012_11.25m | ecosystem: Environmental > Aquatic > Freshwater > Lake | place: Democratic Republic of the Congo...
AACGCGGGCACCCGGCGCATTCGCGCACGCCCGCTACCGAACGCGGGCACCCGGCGCATTCGCGCACGCCCGCTACCGAACGCGGGCACCCGGCGCATTCGCGCACGCCCGCTAGGAGGTCTCATGTCGAATCTGGATGCTCGCGTCGCGGAGTTCGCCGCGAAGTACAGGCCGCTCGCGGCCTCCATCCTGGCCGAGGTCGTGCGCATCCCGGCCGACTACGTCGACAGGTCGCCCGAAGAGGGCGGTGATGCGCGGTGCGGACTGTCGAACCACGAGGGGCCGAGACTGCTGTGGCTCAAGCAGCGCATCGTCGAGATCGGTGCCGTGCGACGGCCCGAGGACGTCTTCGTGGACGCCTATGGCAACCTCGTGTGGACGGTCGAGGATCCCGACGATGGCATACCGCGCGAGAACAAGAAGGTCATCTACCTCGACGGTCATAGCGACACGGTGCGTGCGCTCCGGCCGCAGTGGATCGAGAAGATCGGCGGCGGCATCGACTCGTACGACGGGCTGGTCGACCCCTCGAAGGTGGACAAGGAATTCCTCAAGCGCGAGCTCGGCCACCTTCCGCCGGACGAGGACTGGGGACACCTGCTCTTCGGGCGCGGCTCCGCGGACCAGCTTGCGGGCGTGGTGTCGCAGGTCGTGGCCACGAAGATCCTGCTCGAGCTCGCGCCGGAGGGGGCGCTTCGCGGCGCGATCGTCCGGTCATATGCGACCGCCGCGGAGGAGGACAACGACGGTGCGGGGCCGATGTTCATCGTGCAGAAGGTGCTGCCCGGCGCGGGCCCCGACGTCGTGCCCGACGTGGTGGTCCTCACGGAGGGCACGGGCGACGCGAACAAGGGCGCGCTCGGCATCTACCGGGGCCAGCGTGGTCGCATGCAGATCGAGGTCGCGGTTACGGGTCGTTCCTGCCACGGATCGATGCCCTGGGAAGGCCTCAATCCGCTCGAGTACGCCGGTGCGATCGTCTCCGAGGCGGCCGAAAAGTACCGCAAGCGCGAGGGCTTCCTCGATCACGCGTTCCTGGGTCATGGCACGCGTACGGCATCGTGGGCCCAACTCGACACGCCCTCGGACTGCGCGGTGCCCGATCGTTTCGTGTTTCGCTTCGATCGCCGCCTGACCGTCGGCGAGACGCCTGCGCAGGCCGTCAAGGACATCGAGTCGCTCGACGCCGTTCGGGTCGCGCGCGAGGCCGGGCTGAAGGTCGACGTCGGCGTGCCGCGCTACAACCAGCAGACGTGGACCGGCTACACGCCCGACAACCCGCAGATCTACATGGGCTGGCTGACGCCGGACGATCACCCGGCCATCCAAGCGGCGGTCACCACCTATCGCAGCGTCGTGAGCCCGCACGTGCCCGAGGGGCCGGCGACCAAGGGCGCGCTGCGCAAGGAGCCGCGCGTCGATCGGTGGATCTTCTCGACCGATGGCGTGGGCTTCCCGATCCCGTCCGACGACACGACGATCAAGTCCGAGGGCAAAGGCTGGATCGTGGCCGGCGCCTTCAAGCACCCCGCGATGTTCGGCCTCGGCGCCGGCATCGAGCAGAACACGCACAAGATCGGGGAGGTGGTCGACCTGCGCGAACTGCAGCACGCCATCGCCTTCATCGCGCGCTTCCCCAGCGTGTTCGTAGCCGGCGCATAGCGCGCCCTCTGTCCACCGACGATCCCCGCGGATCCGTCGCGGAAGTGCACAAGCCCCGTTCCCTTCCACCGTCCCGTTGCTTATGCTCCGCCCTCCACGGTGGAGCACGCTCATGTCGAACGCGTACGACTTTCAGCGAATCGCCATCCTCGGAGCCGGCACGATGGGCCACGGCATCGCCCACGTCGCCGCCGTCGCAGGAATGGAGGTCACGCTCTATGACGTGCGGATGCACCTGGCCGAGCGTGGCGTGGATCGCATGACCGCGAACCTCGAGGAGTCGGTCCGTCGCGGCAAGCTGTCCTCGGAGGCGGCCGTCGCCGCGCGGGGGCGTGTACGTCCGACCGACTCCATGGAGGATGCCTGCGCGAACGTTGACGCGGTCATCGAAGCAGCGCCCGAGCGCCTCGACCTGAAGTGCGAGATCTTCTCGCGCGTCGCGCAGATGAGCCCCAGTGAAGCCCTGCTCGGGACCAATACGTCGTCGCTCCCGATCACCGAGATCGCAAGTTCCTGTGCGGCGCCGGGCCGCGTCATCGGGCTGCACTTCTTCAACCCCCCCTACGTTCTCACGCTGCTCGAGATCGTCCGAGCCGTCCAGACGACGGAGGCGACGATCGACGCCGCGGTCGCGCTGGCGGAGCGTCTCGGACGCGACTACCTCGTCACCAGCGACACGCCCGGATTCGCGACGAGCCGCCTCGGCGTCGCGCTTGGACTTGAGGCCATCCGCATGCTCGAGACCGGCGTCGCGCACGTCGCGGACATCGACCGCGCGATGACGCTCGGCTATCGGCATCCGATGGGCCCGCTGATGCTCACCGATCAGGTTGGCCTGGACGTGCGGCTCGCGATCGCGGAGCACCTGCATCGCGAGGTCGGGGAGCAGTTTCGTCCGCCCGCGCTGCTGAGGCAGATGGTGCGTGCCGGGCTGCTTGGGCGAAAAACCGGCGAAGGCTTCTATCGCTGGGTGGACGGCAAGGCGGTCGCGCGCTAGCGACCGAGCTCAGTTCGTCGAGAGCGCGGCCTTCAGCGCGGCCTCCACGTGTGGAGTGGACCAGCCCCACTCCGCCATCACGATCTTCCCCGACGCGTCAATCACGTACACGATGGGCATCGCCGGCCCCGGCGATCCTTGCTGCGCGAGCAGGTCGTCGAGCAGATCCGACCAACCGTGGTTGTCCTTCGTCGTCAAGGGCGTGTAGAGCACCGCCAGCGGCTCGTCGATGCCGGTGACCTCGATGTCGGTCGGCTTGTCCCAGGGGTCCAGGATCATCGCGCCGATGGTCCCCGCCGCGACCTTCGGAGCGAGCTCCGTGGACGCGATCGCCATTGTCTCCAAGCCCAGCGCGCCCGAGAACGCCGCGAGCAAGATGACCGCCGGCTTGCCCGCGAGCTCCGCCTTGACAGCGTGCAGCTTGCCCGCCTTGTCGGCATAGGTCAGCGTGGGGAAGAGCTCGCCGGGCGCCGCTGCGTAGACCTCGCTCAGGTGGATCGAGGTGACCGGCGACTGTGGATCGTTGCTGACCACCTCGAGCGTGTGCTCCGGCGTCGGCGCGCCGACCTTGGGCACGCTGACGGGGATGACGACCTGCGCACCTGGCGCCGCCGTCCATGGGCCCTGCAGCGTCAACGTGACACCGCCGATGGGGCCCTTCTCGCGGTAGTCGATATGGCTGACGACGAGCGGCGCGTTGCCCGCGTTGTGCAGGTAGAGCGTCGACGGGATCGACTCGCCGATGAGCGTCTTGGGCGCGTACACGATGGGGCGCGTGAGGAGCACCGGTCCGCCCTTGCCGGCCTCGGGCACGGTGTGCATGCGGCGCAGGAGCCTCGACTCCGACAAGAAGAGATCGCCGGCGGCCGCGTGCACTCCCAGCGCGTAACGCGGGCTCGTGGCGGCCGCGCGCGCTCGGATCGTCGTGGAGCCTGGCTCGGAGATGGGATCGGCCGCGACGATGTGGTGGCCCGCAGCGACGATCAGCACGCCCTGATCCCATGCGACCCCGTACGATGGATCTGCGAGCGCGAGCGTGCCGACGAGCTTTGGCACCTCAGGCGTCGAGAGATCCACGACGTGCGTGCCGCCCGACAGAGCGCCCACGGCGAGCAGCGTGCCGTCGACGGCAAGGCTCGTCGATACGCCGGGCAAGGTCAGCGCCCCTGTCTTCTGCGGCGCGGTCGCGTTCGTCCCGGACACGTCCAGCACGACGATGCCCTTGGCGCCGTCGGCGACGACGAGGTGATCCGGACCGAACGTCAGCACGTTCCAGGCATCCGTGAGGCCGAGCGACGCGTCGAGCGCGACCGGCGTGTGAGGCGCCTGCGAGCTCACAGCGACGAGGCCCTTCGCGTGCGCCGCGACATAGGCAAGATCGCCACGCCGCACGAGCCCCTCGGTGTGGTCCGCGCCCAACTCCGCGACGATCGAGACCGCTGGCTTGGCGGCCTTGAAAGGCAGGGCGCGAAGCGTGTCGAGGCGGGTCGAACACAGGATGTCGTCGCCCGAGGCATCGATGTGGAAGCACTGCTTTCCGCCCCACAGCTTCCAGCCTTGATAGGGACCCTCGCCGGCGCCGGGGCTCGACGGGAATTCGAACGAGACGAAGCCGTCCTTACCGCCGGCGACCCAGAGCCTGTCGCCAACCTTGTGCGCACCGAGGAACTCGTTGTCGCCCTTGCCCGCCTCGGGCGGTGAGAGACTCTCCTCCACGTCGAAGAAGAGGGGCGCGGCCGGGCCCTTGGCGATCACGACGTCTGCGTCGATGCAAGGGCCTCCCCAGACGCAGTTGGGTGGCGTGATGAAGATCGACGCGTCGGGTGTGGCGCCGGTCGTCGCGAGTGCAGAACCCACGATCGTGGTGATCTGGCCGGCGATGCAGGCAACGCCGTGCGCGTGGACCTGCCCGCCGGGCGCGCTCCACAGGATCGCTCCGAGGCCCCACTCACCGGGAGGCACGTCGACGGCGTGCCAGGACGGGATCGTCGGGACCTCGCCGCTCCACAACACGATCCCGTCCGGCGTGGTTGCGTCGAGCGCCTTTGCGGCGGAGGGTGGCAGGGCCACGATCGTCAGGTAGCCGGCGTTGACGAATGGCGGCGCGACCAACACGACGTTCACGTCCGCAATCCCATCGGGCCATGCTGGCGCTGCATCGGCGCCGGAGAGCACATCGGGGAGCGCATCTTCGGAGGCTGACACGTCGGTCGCGTCGTTACTCGGCTCGATGTCGGTGATGTCGGTCTGGCCTGCGACCCAATCGTCGGCGTCGATCGCGCTCCCGAGATCCGCCTCGCCGGCCTGCGCGACGGCGTCCGCGCCGGAGTCGTCGGGCGCCTGAGCGTCCGCGGGCGCCTCCTGTGTGTCGAGAGCCTGCTGTTCGAGATCGGGATCGCTGCGCGCTGCGTCCACACGCGCCGCACCCAAGTCCTTCGCGCCCGATGACGCCACGTCGAGGTCCACCACACGGCCAGTCGCCGCGTCGCTGGCCGCGTCCGTCGCGAGCGTCGAACCGTCGTCAGCGGCACCGGTGCATGCCGCTGAGCCGAGCGCGAGCAAGACACCGAGCGCCCGCGCGCCCCGCGACACCCTCAGCCCCCGATCGTTCCTAGCGCTCATGGCGAAGGAGTGTGCCACAACGTCCGCCGTTGGCTAGACCGAAAGGCGATTCGGGCCGGATTGACCTCACGTGCCGCGCGCCCTACGCTCCGCCCCATGCAGCCCTCGAGCGACATCGCAGTGCGTCCGCGCGTGGTCTTGGATGACCCGGCCCGCACCGGCCTGCTTGCGTTGCTCATCGGCCAGATGCTGGATGCGCGGATCGAGGCCACCGGATCTGAGGCGCTGTCCGGTCTTGGCGGCGTGACAATGCTCGACGCCGGTGGCCAACGGGTGTGGATCCGCGTCGATGATGAGGTTCGCGTCGGATCGGGCGATCCTCCGTCGGCGCCTCGCGTGGAGGTCCGCGCGGCCCTGCACGATTGCGTCGCGCTCGCGACGAGGGGCGGTATGGCCGGCGCGTTCCTGATGGGACGGGTGCGCGTGCGAGGCAGCCTCTTCGGTGCGCTAGCGCTCGCGCGCGTGCTCAGGAGCTGAGATGACCCACCTCGACCCGGCGACCCTCGAGGCGTTGCGACGGCTCCTCGGCGCCGATCGCGTTCGCGACGACGCAGACACCCTCGCGCGTGTCTCCGGGGACGTGACCGAGAGCCCACCGGGGGCCGCGGCCGTCGTCGTGATGCCTACTACCGTGGAGGAGATCTCGGCGATCGTCCGTATCGCATGCCGCGCGCGCGCTCCGATCGTGGGCCGCATGGCGGGCCTCAACGTGGGTGGGCTTACGTTGCCCGCGCCGGGCGCGATCGTCGTCGACTTCGTGCGAATGAACCGCATCCTCGAGCTCAACACCGAGGAGATGTACGTCGTCGTCGAACCCGGCGTCACCTTCGGCCAGCTCTCAGCGCACCTCGCGGCCGAGGGACACGCGCTCATCCCGAGCTATCCGCTCTCGCCACCGACCACATCCGTCGCGATGAACTGCCTGCTCGATGGCCTCGCCAACCTGTCCGAGCGCTGGGGCGCGATGGGCGATCTCATCAACGGCCTCGAGGTCGTCATCGGCGATGGCAGCGTCATCCGCACGGGCGCTTGGGCAGTATCGGACGTGGGCTTCTCGCGCTCACCGCTGCCGGATTTGACGGGCCTGTTCCTCAGCTGGCAGGGGACGACAGGGCTCGTGACGAAGTGCGTCATGCAGCTCTTCCCCAAGCCCGCGCTGCGGCGGCGCTACTTCGTGATGTGTCACGCCGTCCCGGCCCTGGTCACCGCGATGAGGCGCCTCACGCGCCGGGGATTCTGCACCGACATCGGCGGCCTGTCATGGCCTGCGGCCCGCATGATCCTGGGCGTCCACAAGCCGCACGTGGAGCCCGTCGCCGGTGAGCCAGTCTTCTTCCTCTACCTCGACTTCACGGCCGAGGACGAAGAGGAGTTGACCTTCCGCGAGCGCCGCGCCTTCGCGATCCTCGACGCCGTGCGCTCCGAGGCGGGCGGGCTCGAGCGTCCGATCGTGCTCGACGATCTGCTGCGCATCGCGCCAGGCCTGAAGAAGTTCGCCGAGTTCCCGACGACGCTCGACTTCCTGCTCGAACACGAGGGCAAGGGGCTCACTTGGATCGGCACGTATGGTCCGCTCAGCCACCTCGATGAGGCGTGTGCGCGCGGCATGGAGATCATGGTCGAGGAGGCCACGCCACCGCTCGTGGTCATGCGCCCGATGAAGGCCGGTCACTTCAGCGTGCTCCGCTTCATCACCCTCTTCGACAAGCAGCAGCCGTCGGATGTAGAGCGTGCGCGTCGCGTCAACGTGCGCCTGGCCGACCATTGCCTTGACCGCGGCTACGTTCCGTACAAGTGTCCGACGTGGCTTGCCCCCAAGCTCCTGGAGCGGATGGGCGAGCCGACCGTGCGTGCGATGCGTTCCCTGCGCGATTCGCTGGATCCCCATCGCATCTTCAACCCGGGGCGGTGGCTCTTCCCGGGGCCCGAGTCCACGGCGAGTTCGGTCACCCGTGACGAGGAGCCCCGCACCACGTGATGAAGCCCGATCGCCGGCCCCGTGACACGAACGCTGCGCGCGATCTGCGCGGGCGGCGCCTTGGCCAGCGTGCCGAGGGGCGCGCGCGTCACTTCGCCGCGTCCTGTCGCGGGTGTGGGCATGCCTCCGTCCCCGAGGATCTCGTCGACGTCCTGGTGCCGCAGCCGTCCCCGCTGCACGTCGAGATGGACGCCTTGAAGGACGCAACGCTCATCGATCTGCTCGCCTACGTGGAGCACCGGCAGGCGCAAGGCCGGAGCGATGCGGCACTTGGGGACACGGCGACGATCGATGCATCGACCTCGTCTCCGGTCGCTCGGCTCATCCTTCGCGTGTTGCCTCGCGTGCTCCCGGTCATCGGCGCGGTGCTGCTAGCCAGGCTCCTTCTCCGCCCAACGGCCAGCGAGCACGACCGCGCACACGGAATCGATCCGCTCGCGCCACCCGATGGAGGTCCACGTTGAAGGTCCTGCTCCCCGCCGCGTTCGATACCTACCGCTGCAACGAGCGTGGCTGTTGTTGCCGGTCCTGGCCCATCGCGTGGACGAAGGGCGATGTCGTTCGCACGACCAAGGCGCTTGGCGACACCGCACTCGGAAGGCGTTTTGCGCAGGCCTACGAGGTCGTCGACAAGGAGTCGCCGGAGCTTTCCGATTTCGTCACCGGCGCGCCCCGTCCCCGCTTCGAGAAGACGTACGGTCGGGTACGTCTCGACGCGCGAGGGGGGTGCGCGATGCTGGAGGACGACGACCGCTGCGCTGTTCACGCCGCGGTCGGTGAGCAAGCGTTGCCTGAGCTCTGCGTGAACTTTCCGGTGGTCGCGTTGGAGACGCCCGGCGGCACCGAGCTCTACTTCGAGCCGTTGTGCCCGGAGGTCCGTCGTCCTCTCTACGAGAACCCGGAGCCCTTCGCCCTCATCGAACGGGAGGGTGGGTGGCGACGCGGCGTTCACGCCTTTCGCTATGCCAAGCCCATCAGCGCGGTCAGCCTCGACGCCAACCGCACGATCCCGTGGGACGACTATGTGCGCTACCGCGAGGAGGCCATCGGCATCATCGCCGATCGCGCGGTGTCACTGTTCGGGCGGCTCGCGCGGCTCGCACACTGGACGGCGGAGCTCGACATCACGGGCGCGGTGCCGGCGCAGCCCCCGATTCTCAGCGCGGAGCGCTACGTCGGCTATCGTGGATGGTTCGAGCAGGCCACCGCCGAGGCCCCAAACGAGCTGCTCGCGCTCCGCTTCACACAGGCCGATCACCTGCTCGTCGACTTTGCCGTGCGCGCCGATCGCGTCGAGGCATTGCAAGCCGGCGTGACGGATTGGCGCGAGCCGTACCTTCGCTGGGTCGTGCCGGCCGAGGACGAGGTCGCCGCGAGCGTGGAAGCCTACCTCGGCGCGCGCCTGTTCTCGATCCCGTTTATCGCCGACGAGCACCTCATCCGTGCGCACTGGCTGCTGCACCTCGCGTTCGGGGCCGCGCTGCGCTACATGGCGTCGTTGTGCGCAATCCTTGAGACGCCCTGCACGCGAGAGGTCGCCGCGACCGCGCTCGCCCTCGGTGAGTTCACCTACCGCCAATGGCAAGGAGACGTCCTGATCTTCATGCCGCAGCCTCCGTCCCATATTCGCGGACCGCGCCTCGCCGAAGTGGATCTCACGTTCGGCGCGATCGCCTGAACCCGCCTCGGATAACCGTGCGCGTCTTCGTCGTCGCCCCGCCCGGATTGGAGTCGCTCGTCGCGGACGAGATGGAAGGCCTCGACGGCGTCTCGCGGTTGCGCATCGAATCCGGCGGTGTCGGCGCGGACGCCACGCTCGAGGGCGTGCTTCGGATCAACGTCTGGTCGCGTATCGGCACGCGTGTCCTCATCCGACTGGCGTCGTTTGCCGCGCACACCAAGGAGCAGTTGACCCAGCAGTCGAGTCGTGTCGACCTCGACCCCTTCGTACCGGCAGGCGCGACAATCGGGCTCTCCGCATCCGCACGCTCGTCGCGCCTGTACCACACCGGCGCGATCGCAGAGTGCGTCTCGCGAGGTCTCGGCGTGACGTTCCAGCCGAATGCCGATGTCACGTTGTACTGCCGCGTCGACGACGACAACGTCACGCTCTCGATCGACGCGACGGGCGATCGCCTGCATCAGCGCGGGGTGCGCGTCGACGGCGGGAAAGCGCCGATTCGCGAGACGCTCGCCGCCGCCATCCTGCGCCTCGCGCGCTACGATCCGTCACGGCCGCTCGTCGATCCGATGTGCGGCTCCGGGACGTTCTGTGTCGAAGGAGCGCGCGTCCTGCTACGGAGCGCGCCGGGTAAGGATCGCCAGTTCGCCTGTGAGGCGTTCCCCTGCATGCCGCGCCTGGCGATCGAGGCGGTGCGCAAGCAGAGCTCGGCTTCCCGTCGCACGCCGCTGGAGGTCAACATCTTCGGCTTTGACCGTGACGCGAGCGCCGTAGCGCGGGCGACTACACACGCCGAGCAGGCAGGCGTGGACGATGCGATACGGTTCCAGGTCCGCGCGCTCGACGTGCCTCTTGAGGGCGACCATCCGCTGCGCAGTCTTCCGCCGGGACTCGTCGTCGCGAATCCCCCGTACGGCGTCCGACTGAGCCACCCAGCCGCCGTCGGTGGGCTCTATGACGCACTCTGCACTGCTCTGCGGAAGGACTTCCCGGGATGGCGGGCAGCAATCCTGGCGCCGCGGCCCGACCTCGTCGCGCGGCTCCGGCTCGCGCACTTGCACGCGACCACGTTGCGCAACGGCGGCCTCCGCGTCCGGCTCGCCATCGGCGAGATTCCGGGTCATCGCACGCGTCCATCGGACGTTGACGCGCCGCGCGACTGCATACGAAGGTAGAGGCGGGGCGCAGACTCCGCATAGAGGTGGGCGTGTCAGCGCAGCGATCGATCGAGCGAAGTGCGTGGGCGAACACGCTCGCCGCGGGGCGGGGCGTGCTCGTCACACGGGAGATCGCCGCCGACGTGACGACTCCGGTCGGCGCGTTCCTCGCGCTCGACGCGCACTTCGGATCGGACCAGTGCGCGTGCCTGCTCGAGAGCGCGGAGGGGCCGGAGCGCTTCGCACGATACTCGTTGCTCGGATTCAGTCCCCGACTCGCGGCCTCGTGGACGCCTGTCGCTGGTGAGTCGGACGGGCGGTGGGTGTTGCGGCACCTCTCGGGGCCGCGCGCAGGGACAGAGCTTGCATGCAACGAGGGTCAGCCCGCCCGCGCGGCGGCCGAATTGGCGCAGCGCTGTGGGCTCGACCTGCCGCCTGGGATGCCTGCGCTTGCGAGCGGCCTCGTCGGGGCCTTCGGCCACGATCTCGTTCGCACGATAGAACCTCGACTCGGTCCCGTATCGGCGACCGGCGCGTCTGTCGTCTCCTTCGCGGCGTTCGACGCCTGCGTGGTCTTCGACAGGCGCCTGCAGCGCCTCGTGCTGTGCGCAGCGATCCGGCCGGAGGACGTCGCCGGCGGCGCGTTCGACGATCGATTCCGTGCCGCCGAGCGCTTGCTCGACGAGATGGAGGCGCGGCTCGACGCGGGGATGGCTGGGTGTCTCCTGCGGTCGCAGATCGACACGTCGCCGCTTTCGGTGCAGGTGGATCAGGACGGCGCAGCGTTTCGGTCGGTCGTGACCCGCGCGAAGGAATCGATCGCCGCGGGGGACATCATCCAAGTCGTGCTCTCCCGCGCCTTTCGCGCGCCCGCGGGCGGCCTCGATCCCTTCGACGTGTACCGCGCCTTGCGGCTCACCAACCCCTCGCCCTACCTCTTCTTCCTCAGGCTGCCCGACGTGACGCTCGCAGGTGCGTCGCCCGAAGCGCTCGTGCGTGTCAGCGGAGATCGCGTCGTGACGCGGCCGATCGCGGGAACGCGGCGGCGCGGGGCGGACGAGGTGGAGGATGGCGCGCTGGAGGCCGAGCTCAGGGCCGACACGAAAGAGCAGGCGGAGCATGTCATGCTTGTGGATCTCGCGCGCAACGATATCGGTCGCGTCTCGCGTCCCGGTACGGTCGAGGTGACGAAGTACATGGATGTCGAGCGCTACAGCCACGTCATGCACCTCGTCTCACAGGTCGAGGGCACGCTGCGCCCCGATCTGCGGGGCAGGCCGGACGCTGTGCTCGCGGCCACGTTTCCTGCGGGTACCCTCTCCGGCGCCCCGAAGGTCAGGGCGCTCGAGATCCTGCACGACCTGGAGTCCTCGCCGCGCGGCCTCTACGGCGGAGCGGTGGGGCGCCTGTCCGGCGACGGAGACGTCGATCTTGCGATCGGGATTCGGATGGTGGAGTTTCGCGGGGGCGAGCTCGTGGTGCGGGCAGGTGCCGGGATCGTCTTCGACTCCCAGCCCGAGGCGGAGTTCGCCGAGACCGAAGCGAAGGCAGCCGCGACGCTTCAGGCGGTGCGCATCGCGAAGGCAGCCCGGATGTGCCGGGACAGGGACCCTACACCATGAAGCTCCGCCTCTTCCTGTGCGACAACTACGACTCGTTCACCTTCAACCTCGTGCACGTGCTCCACAAGGCGGCGCGGGAGCGGGACACGACGCTCGAGATCGACGTCGCTCGCAACGATGCGACGACCGTGGACGCCGTCGTGAGCGAAGGCTACGACGCGTGGATCCTTTCACCGGGCCCCTGTACGCCTGCGGAGGCGGGCTTGTCCGTTCCGCTCGTGCGCGCGGCGATCGACCGCGTCCCGCTCCTGGGTGTCTGCCTCGGGCACCAGTCGATCGGCGCTGCGCTCGGGGCCCGCATCGTGCGCGCACCGGCGATCGTCCACGGCAAGGCGAGCCACATCCGACATGACGGGCTCGGCATCTTCGCCGGCCTGACTCCGGGATTCCCGGCCATGCGCTACCACTCGCTCGTCATCGATCCCGCGACGTTGCCGGCACAACTCGTCGCGACGGCATGGACCGGTGCCGCCGCGGACGGGAGCGGCGATCCTCTCATCATGGGCGTACGCCGGTCCGGTGTGCACGCAGTCCCGCTCGAGGGGGTACAGTTCCACCCCGAGAGCGTTGGCAGCCCAGACGGACACTGCATCCTCGGCAATTTCCTGACGCTCGTCCTGCGACGCGTCGGAGGAGGCGAAGCGTGAACGAGGCGACAGCGCTCTTTCGAAGTGCGCTCGGGCAGGTCGTCGACGGGGCCTCCCTGAGCGCCGAGGAGGCCGAGGCGACCTTCGGGGCCCTCATGGAGGGAGGCGTGCCGGAGGTCTTGATCTCCGCACTCCTCGTTGCGCTGCGCATGCGCGGAGAGACCGAGGACGAGCTGCTCGGAGCTGCGCGTGCGTTGCGCGCCCGCATGACATCGGTTCCGCACGCCGGTCCTGTGCTGCTCGACACCTGCGGCACAGGGGGGGACGGCGCGGGCTCGCTCAACGTCTCGACCGCGGTCGCCTTCGTCGTCGCGTCTGCCGGGGTCCCGGTCGCGAAGCATGGCAATCGAGCCGTGTCGTCGCGCGCCGGTAGCGCAGACGTCCTGGAGGCGCTGGGCGTCCGCGTGGACCTGACGGCGGAGGCCGCCCGAACCTGCCTCGAGGACGCCGGCATCGCATTCCTCTTCGCACCGGCCTATCACCCCGCGATGCGCTTTGCCGCGCCGGTACGCCGCGCGCTTGGTCTCCGGACCCTGTTCAACCTCGTCGGACCCCTGGCCAATCCGGCACCCGTCACGCACCAGATCCTCGGCGTGTACGATCCAAGACGCACCGATCAGATGGCGCGGGTGCTCGGTCGCCTCGGGCTGAAGGCCGCGCTCGTCGTACATGGCACCACGCATGCCGGTACCGGGCTCGACGAGATTGCGCCAAGCGGCCTCACCACCTACGCCAGGCTCGAGGCGGGTCTCGTGCACGCGGGGACGCTCGACCCCAGCGCGTTCGGGCTCGCACCGTCGATGGACCTCGCCGCGCTGGAAGGCGGCGATGCGCACGCGAACGCCCGGCGCTTGCGAGCCATCTTGCGTGGTGAAGAGCGATCGGTCGCGCGGGACACGATCGTACTGAACGCGGCTGCGGCGCTCGATCTCACAGGGGTGGCCACATCTCTCGTGGATGGCGCGCAAATGGCGGGGAGCCTGATCGACGCCGGGGCGCCATGGGAGCGCGTCGAAGCGCTCGCGACGCTCAGCACGCGGATCGCATCATGACCGCGAAAGGGACCTACCTCGACCGGATTCTCGCCTACGCACGTGCCCGCGCCGCACGGTTGCGCGCTTCAACTGAGCCCTCTGCGCTCGCGTCGCTCGCCGCAAGTGCGCCGCCTGCGCTTCCGTTCACGGATGTGCTTCGTCGGGCCCCCTACGGTGCGCTGCGTGTGATCGCCGAGGTGAAGCGGCGCTCACCATCCCGTGGTGCGATCGACGAAACGTTGGTGCCATCCGTGCTCGCACGCCGGTACGAGCGCTCCGGCGCGGACGCGATCTCGGTATTGACGGAGCCCGTTCACTTCGGCGGGAGCCTCGATGATCTCGTGTCGGTACGCGGCGCGGTCGGCGTGCCGGTGTTGCGCAAGGACTTCCTCACCGATCCGCTGGAGCTGTGGGAAGCACGCGCCTCGGGCGCAGACGCAGCGCTACTCATCGTCGCGGCTCTGGACGGAGCGTCGCTCGACGAGATGATCGTCGCTGCCGGTGAGGCCGGTCTCGGAACGCTCGTGGAGGCGCACGACGAGGCCGAAGCCGAGCGGGCGGTTCGTGCAGGCGCCGCCGCTGTCGGTGTCAACGCGCGCGACCTCCGCAACTTCCGCGTCGATCTGTCCGTTTGCGAGCGCGTCGTGAAGGCGATCCCGTCAAGCCTCGTTCGCGTCGCGGAGTCCGGCATCCTGAGCGGCCCCGACGCGTATCGCATGTTCGACGCGGGCTTCGACGCGGTCCTGGTCGGCGAAGCGCTCGTGCGGGCCCCCGATCCCTCGGCGCTCGTGACCGCGTTTCGCGCGCGACCGGACGCAGCATGATCGCCACCGCCCCCCGCATCAAGGTCTGCGGCGTGCGCACTGA
>Ga0172369_10006242_pt1 | contig 14263 bp, 18 predicted proteins | sample LakKiv25m_FD_114539 | JGI IMG/M metagenome (GOLD analysis project Ga0172369, IMG submission 114539) | Freshwater microbial communities from Kabuno Bay, South-Kivu, Congo - kab_022012_11.25m | ecosystem: Environmental > Aquatic > Freshwater > Lake | place: Democratic Republic of the Congo...
AACCTTTCAGTGGTCGCTTCTTTTGATTCACTTTGGAGTATCCCAAATTATAAAATGAGTGAAAAAATTATCCAAATACTTTCATCCATTATCTCCAAGACAGAAAGAAAAATAATTATTGAAACAAAAAATGAACAGGACCCGGCCCTACTTGCAATAAAAAATGAAAACTTGCTTTCTTTTGTTCGCCAAGAGCTTGAAGACCGAAAAATTTTAGGCTATCCTCCTTATAAAAGATTCATAAAAATAACCCATCTTGGAGATAAAGAACAGACGCTAAACGCCAAAAAATTCTTAAATGAATTCCTAAAAGATTTTGAATTGGAAATTTTTAGTGGTTTTATTGCCAAACAAAAAAACAAATATATAACTAACGCCCTACTTAAAATTGATCCAAAAAATTGGTCCCTACCTGAGCTTTCAACTAATTCTTCAATCGATGAAAATTTATTAAAGAAACTTCAGTCCTTGCAGCCTTCTTTTTCAAAAATAGTTGATCCGGAAGATTTACTCTAGGTTTGTGGATAACTATTTGAACTTTTTTATGTTTATGCTATCCTCTTAATAGGTATGTCACAAAATTACCAACAAAAACAAAATAAGAGCATTATTGCTATTATTGGCTTCATTAAGAGTCCGGTTTTTGTTGATAAAAGTTAAGAGAGACATAAAAAACTCTAAAACACAACCAACAAAGACCGGCCTAAAAGCCGATTTTTTTTGTTTTAGAAAAGCTCTTTGAAAAAATTTAATAAAAAATAAATATTAACCCAAATACTCAAATCATGAACGCAACAATTCTTATTTTACTGGTTTTTTGGGATATTGAAATATCCCTTGACCCGAAAGACTTCCCTGGTGCCAGCTTCACAACGGGCCGTATTGGTTTTGGTTCAAATTTTTATGAAGAGGCGTCTAAATTCAAACGCATCATTGTGTTGATAAATAAAAACTCTACACTAAATGACAAAGGTGTTGGGAATATTAGTTTAACAGCTATAAAAGATTACTTGGTAAGTAATGAAAAACTTTTTGATTTCTTGGAAATTACTGAACAAAATTTTATTGAAATAATCAAAAAATCACCAACCTTCAAAAACTAATTCATCATGAAAAATCCATTTATCTATTGTAATTCCCTAGCTCCTGCATGGGATACAAATCCAGAAACTGAAAAAACAGCTGAACCGGAAAAGACAATCCAAATATTTTCAGAAGGGCCTTTTTGGCCTGAAATGTCCCAGGCTGACCATGAAGATTTTCAAGCTGTGGGTTAAGTCATAATATTTATTAATCAAACAAAAAAGCCCTTCAATCACGAAGGGCTTCTTTTTATTAAATTTTTATAGACTTTCTTCCAAAGAAACTTGAGAGACAGGTTCTTGTTTTGAGTTGATGATATTTACTTCTTTATTTTCTACAACTTCAACAACCTTGTTTACATTTTCAGATGGAGTTAAATCAACAGAAATAACTGTATCTATTGCTTTAACATCAGAAACGATAACTATTCCTTTAACACTAGTGGCATCTTCTTTTTTTACATCAGAAGAAATAACTTTCACTGCTGTATTACTAATCTTTTTATTTACAACTCCTTTTGCTTTTATTTTAAAAGTGTCATATATTTCTGGATAAAATGTTTGGAATTCACCATTGGCTGAACCAATTATGTTTGTTATATTATCGCCATTTATATCTTCCGCCACAACACCTGCATAATCAATTTTAAAAGAATCACCTTGGTTAAAATTACCTCCCAAATGTTTTATGTCTGCGTATACAACAAACTCGCTTGTTACACCAGATGGAATAACAATATTATCAAGAGTAAACTCATAAATTCCATTTACACCAAGATTGGTATCATTCACAGCATACACACCCCCATCAACTCTTATTTTTACACTACTTGCTATTTCAGCGGGAGTTGCACCAACTCCTGTTAGAGAAAGAGATATTTTCTTTATTTTTGCATCCAGCCCCTGATCCTTAATTTTGAATTTATTCATCAAGACATCCAATGTTGAATTTGTCTCAGAAATTTGAACATTCCCAGCACTTGGACTACTTGAACTTTTTGAAACAGTAAGTACTGTATTTTCTGTAATATTCACTACTCCTCCAACATAATTAGCTGGGATTTTTGTACCATAAATATCATATAATGAAGATTTCAATCCCGGTGCAGTTGTTTTGAAAGCTAGATTGGTAGTAGTACTTGAATCGGCAAGAACAGTAAAATCAAGAGTTGCAATAACACCATTATTTAAGTCAAAGTTCTCATCCACCGCAGCAAGATAACTTATGTAAATTAAATTTGAAGAATAGTGTTCATTAAACAATGGATCAGCAAGATTAGGATTTTCTATTACTGAATTAATAGCAAGTTTTGTTGGATCATAACTTACTAAAAGGTCCATCGCGGACACGCTGTTATTAAAATTACTTGCGATAACTGGGACAATAATATGAGAACCTGCTGTAGTAGTAATAGAACCCAAAGTTAGGGTTGGACCAACAACTGCTTGTGCCTTTGAAGTAAAGGTAAAACCTGAAATTAATACTAATAAAGTAAGCACGTAACTGACGACAATTTTTGATATGTTTTTCATATATTTATTAAAATTAAACTTATAATATAACGATTTTAATCAGCACATGGAGTACTAAATTAGCCCCCAGTGTATACAAATGACAGTTATTTGTCAACCCCTTAAATTATAAATACTTTATGCAATTAAAACAGTAAATTCCCCTTTTTGTTTAACAGGATTTTTAGTTAAATATTCTAAAAGTTCTTTGGGGGATCCTGTTTTAAATTCTTCATAAATTTTTGTAAGTTCGCGAGCGAGACAAACTTTTTTATTCGGACAAAATTTATTTAACGATTCAAGTGTTTTCAAAATACGATGTGGAGATTCATAACAAACCATCGTCCTTTTGGAATCTTTTATCTCTTTAAATAAAGTTTCTCTCCCTTTTTTGTGAGGCAAAAATCCAAGAAAGGTAAATTCATGCGTTGGCAAACCTGAAGCTGAAAGCGCTGTAATGAGAGCTGTCACGCCTGGTACGGGGATCACACTTACAATATCATTAAAACGTTCTTTAATTTGAGACACAAGCATTGCCCCTGGATCAGAAATCCCGGGTGTCCCTGCATCTGAAACTAAAGCTAAGTTTTTACCTTCTTCTAGAAGCTCAAAAATTTTATCTGTTTTGGACAATTTACTTTGAGCATGATAACTCATGGTGAGCTTGTTTATTCCATACTTATCAAGAAGCTTTTTGGTAACTCTGGTATCTTCACATAGTATTAAATCCACCTCCTTTAGGATTTCGATAGCCCGATAAGTTATATCTCCCATATTTCCTATTGGTGTTGCCACTACATAAAATTTTGACATAAATAGAGTATAGCAAAATAATTCTCAATAGAGAATTATCCATGAAAGAGTAAAATAAAAAAACCACCCGAGAAACACAATGTTTCTCGAGTGGTAAATTAATCTACGTGGGTGAAATAATATGAAATACTTTTTTGTTCAAGAAATAAATTCTGGTTTTGCCATAAACCCATATTTCTTTTCCTGGAAAGTAATCAGTAGGGATCACATCTTTAGGTTTTCCGAGAATTTCTCTTACGTCATCCATTGAAGACCCCTCCCTGATCTCTTTTTTAACAGGTTTGAAATTTTGAGCTCTTTCTCGCATAATTTTATTAAAGGCTTCAATGGAATCTTTATTGGATAAAAGAGAATCCACTTTTGCGTCTTGCAGTATCTGCTTAATACTTACAATCGTAGCGCTGGCAGACGTAGGTGCTCCTACCTGCGAAAAACATTCCTGTGCTAATACCAGCACAAAAATGCAAAAGATACTTTTTTTCATGATTATTTCTTAGGTTTATTTGAATTACTTTAGGCTCACCAAAAGCACAAAGTAACTCAAACAAACCACTACAGTTAAAGAGCAAACTGCGTATAGTATACCATATATTAGTACAAAAGTCAATATAAATACTCTTTTACAACATCTGCCAAGATGATAACGTTCGATTTTGCTCGGACTTCGAGTACGCCACCGGAAATTTTAAATTTTTCATTTAATTTACCTTCAATAGTTTTCACTTCAATCTCCCCTGCCCTAAGTGCCGAGACAAGTTGCATGTGCTCCGGCAAAACTTCGATTATGCCAGTTTGTGTTGGCACAAATAAAGCGACAGCTTCGCCATCATAAGCTATTTTATCTTTCGCGATAATTACTACTTTTAGATTTGTCATCTCGTTTTTTATTTAACTTCTTCTGCCAACACGTCTTCAATATTTCCTTTCATGTAAAAAGCTTGTTCGGAAATATGGTCATATTTTCCGGCCAAAATTTCTTCAAAGCCTTTAATCGTTTCTTCAAGAGGGACATATTTACCAGGTCGTCCGGTGAACTGTTCTGCCACGAAATTTGGTTGCGAAAGGAATTTTTGAATTCGACGAGCTCTAGACACAGCCAATTTGTCATCATCAGAAAGTTCATCCATTCCCAAAATAGCGATAATGTCTTGCAAATCTTTATACTTCTGTAAAATTTTCTGAATGCTTCGAGCCACATTGTAATGTCTCTCTCCGATAATATTTGGATCAAGAATAGTAGAAGTAGAGTCAAGTGGATCAACGGCTGGATAAATTCCAAGTTCTGAAAGTGGACGAGAAAGCACTACCGTAGAGTCAAGGTGTGAAAATGTAGTAGCCGGCGCAGGGTCAGTCAAGTCATCTGCTGGCACATAAATAGCTTGCACAGAAGTGATAGAACCTCTGTCGGTAGAAGTGATTCTTTCTTGTAAATTTCCCATTTCAGATGCCAAAGTTGGTTGATATCCTACCGCGGAAGGCATACGGCCCAAGAGTGCCGACACCTCAGATCCTGCTTGAGTAAAACGGAAAATATTATCCATAAATAAAAGTAAATCTTTCCCCTCTTCGTCTCTGAAATGCTCCGCCATAGTAAGAGCCGAAAGCGCTACTCGAGCACGAGCACCTGGCGGTTCATTCATCTGTCCGAAGACCAGCATTGTTTTATCAAGCACTTTGGATTCTTCCATTTCACGATATAAATCATTTCCTTCACGAGTTCGCTCTCCCACCCCGGCAAACACAGAATATCCTCCATGCTCTGCTCCGATGTTTCGAATTAATTCTTGAATCACAACCGTTTTTCCAACTCCTGCACCACCGAAAAGTCCCACTTTTCCTCCTTTTAGGAAAGGGCACATAAGGTCAATCACTTTAATACCGGTCTCAAGCACTTCCGTTTTTGGAGACTGTTCAGCAAAAGTTGGAGCTTTGCGGTGAATTGGAAGTCTGCTTGCTGTCTTGGGAGCTTCTTTCCCGTCAATTGGATTTCCAACAACATCAAACATTCTACCGAGAGTTTCTTTCCCGACTGGTACGGAGATTGCAGTCCCCGTGTCGATAACTTCATCACCACGAGAGAGTCCATCTGTTGAAGACATGGCAATCGTTCGTACTTCATTCAACCCTAAATGTCCTGCCACTTCTAAAATTAAATCTTCCTTCCCTGCTCTCTTGATTGCAAGTGCATTTAAAAGTGCTGGAAGTGCACCTTCGAATCTGACGTCCACGACCGCTCCAATAATTTGTGATATTTTTCCTTTTTGCATTTTATTTATAATTTATTAATAATAATTTTTAATTTGTATTTAAAGCTTCTGCCCCGGCGACTATTTCGGAGAGTTCTCTTGTTATTCCATCTTGTCTTGCGTGGTTATAAGCAAGGGTTAAGGAATCCAAAATGGTAGTAGCACTATCTCCGGCATTCTTCATGGCAAACATTCGGGCAGAATGTTCTGAGGCAAATGCTTCTGCTAATGTCTGGTAAAAAACAATATCTACCAATCCCGGTAAAACATTTTCTAAAATGGCATTTACATCCGGCTCAAATTTATAATCGACAAAAACTCCTGACTCCGTAGTCGAACCACCGAGTGATTCTTCTCCCGAAAATGCTTCAGCTTGTCCGGCTTCTAAAATGTTTTCAATCGTACCTACATTAATCGGGAAGATTTCTCGTAAAACCGGCTTGTAGGTAGTTGATTTCAAAAATTCTGTATATAAAATTTTAACACTTTGATAATTTCCTTCTAAATATTCCTTGATTACTAAATCAGATAACTCCTTTGTCTCTTCAATAGTAGAAAATTCAGAGAAATTATTAAAACCGGCAAAGTTCGCCAATTCTAATTTTCTGCAAATTTTTTCGGCATATTTACCGACGGTGATAGTCTTTATTTCTCGTTTAATAGCTTCACTATTTTGTGATTTTAAATATGAATTCAAAGCCTTAAATAAATTGGTGTGATATCCGCCACAAAGTCCTTTGTTGCTCGCCACTAACACAATTAATTCTTTATTTTCTTTTCCAGCCACCATTAAAGGATTGGCAATATTTTTATCTTTTGAAAGATTCACCAAAAGTTCAAGCGCATAGTGCGAATAGGCACGCGATGAAAGTGCTTTGTCCACCGCCCGGCGCATTTTGGAAACCGAAACCATCTCCATGGTTTTAGTTATTTTCTTAATGCTTCCAACTGACTTTATTTTTTGTTTTATTGCTTTCTGTTGTAATGGCATAAATAAAATTAATTTCCCATGAATTCTTTGATCGCTTCTTTTAATTCATTCTCTAATTTTTCATTCCAATCTTTTTCAAATTCGGCAAGCATTTTTTTCTTGGATCTTTCAAGAAATACATAAAAGTTTTCTTCCCAAGCTTTGATTTCGGAAATTTCTAATTCGTCCAAATACCCTTCATTTACAGCATAAATTGAGGCCACTTGTTTGGCTACTTGAATCGGAGAATACTGACCTTGTTTCATAAGTTCGGTCACTCGCTGGCCACGGTTGATTGCTTTTTTGGTATCAGCGTCAAGATCAGATCCGAATTGAGCAAATGATTCCAATTCACGATATTGTGCCATCGCCAATTTCATTTTTCCAGCCACTTTTTTCATTGATTTAATCTGAGCAGACGAACCTACACGAGATACTGAAAGTCCCGCATTAATAGCTGGACGAATACCTTTGTTGAATAATCCTGTTTCCAAGAAAATCTGTCCATCGGTAATCGAAATAACGTTGGTCGGAATATAAGCCGAAAGGTCGCCGGCCTGAGTTTCGATAATAGGTAGCGCCGTGATCGAACCACCACCATAATTTTTATTTAAACGACATGCACGTTCCAGTAAACGAGAGTGCAAATAGAAAACATCTCCCGGATAAGCTTCACGACCCGGAGGTCGACGTAAAAGCAAAGAAATCTCTCGGTATGCTACTGCATGTTTAGAAAGATCATCATAAATTATTAAAACATCGCGTCCTTTGTCCAAAAAATATTCTCCGAGAGCAGTACCAGAATAAGGGGCCAAATAAGAAAATGCTGGACCATCGGAAGAACCAGCCGAAACAACAATAGTATAATCCATTGCCCCAGCCTCTTTTAACTTTGAAACGATACGAGCAACTTTTGATTGCTTCTGAGCAATAGCAACATAAATACAAATTAAATTTTGTCCTTTTTGGTTGATGATAGTGTCTATCGCAATTGCGGTTTTCCCGGTCTGACGATCGCCGATGATCAATTCTCGTTGTCCACGACCAATCGGTATCATCGCATCAATGGATTTGATTCCAGTTTGCACCGGAGTCTTTACCGGCTCACGAGTCATAACTCCCGAAGCAATTTTTTCCACAGGATAAGAAACGTCCGACTTGATCGGACCCGCTTCGTCAATCGGAACTCCAAGCGGATTCACTACTCGTCCGATAAAAGCCTCTCCGACTGGAATCGAGAGAATTTTATTGGTTCTTTTTACTGTCTCTCCTTCTTTGATGCGCGAAAAATCTCCAAGCACGATTACCCCAACAGAATCTTCTTCCAAGTTAAGTGCCAGCCCTAAAGCTCCCGACTCAAACGAAACCATTTCTGACGATTGACATTTTGCCAAACCAGAAATTTTTGCAATTCCATCCGAAATCGACAACACTGTGCCATACTCATAACTCTCGGCTCCACCTTGAAATCCTGCTATTCTTTTTTTTAAATTTTCTATTGTTGTATTCGCGCTCATCCCGCTTAGAAACAGGTCGCGGTCTTACTTTTTCAAAATAAAACCCTGCCTGTTATATAATTAAATTTGATAATGTAATTTGTCCTGTTATCTACTGCGACCGCGGTTTCTAACGGGACTCATAATTTTATTTTTATAATGTTAATTAATAATTGACTCTTCTAATTTTTTTAATCCTGTTTCAATACTCGAATCATAAATCACCCCACCCAATTTTGCCCGGAAACCACCGATTAATTCTTTCTTAATTTTTACCACTTCTGGTAAATTTTCAGCTTTCAAAAACTTCTTGATTCCACTGATTGTATCTGTTTTTAACTCATGGGCAGCTTCAATTTGAATTCCCTTTTTCTCTCGATCTAATTCTGCAATTCTCTCTAAATGATAAAGCACAGAAGGCAACTGCGCTTTCAAATTTCTTTGCTCAATAAAGGAGAAAAATCGGGCGTCTAAATTTTCCGTCTTCTCTTCTCCTAATTCAAATAGTGCTTTTGCCAATTGTTTTGACTTTATCATGTTATTTTATCATTGCCTTAATAAGCTCGTCTCCTTTTCCAGCAGCCACATATCCTTCCACTACTTTTTTAACTCCGTCTTTTACCAGTAGAGCTGCCTCGCGACGAACTTCTTCTTCGGCACTCTTTTTTTCTTTCAAAGCATCAAGTTTGGCCTGTCTGATTATCTCTTCTTTTTCAACATCCGCTTTTTCTTTAGCTTCCTTGATAACTTCTTTACCGTCTGCATGGCTCGCATCTAAAATCTTCTTTGCGTCATTTTTGGCCTCCCGCACAATTTCTCCCTTTTTTATATTGGCATCGGCAATTTCTTTCTCGGCCTTTTTTGCATTTTCAAGACCAGTAGTAATCTCCTCGGTTCGGTCTTTTACCAATTTACTCAAGGGCTTGGCTGCGAGCAAATAAATTGCCCAAAAAACCAACCCAAAGTTTACTACTTGTGCGAGCATCAATTTCCAATCTATGTGAAATGTTGTTATTAATTCTTGCATCCCGTTAGAAGCAGGTCGCGGTCAGCTTTTTAAAACAAACCTCATCCTGCTAATTTTATTCTTATTAATTCTAATTATTTTTATCCCGATTTGAAACTGCGACCGCGGCTTCTAACGGGATTGCATACTATTTGATTGAAAACGCAATAACCAAACCGTAAATTGCCACCGCTTCTGCGAAAGCAGAAACAATCAACATTGGGACCAAAATCTTTCCAGTAGCTTCTGGATTACGTCCGATTGATTCCATGGCTTTGGCACCTACCATACCGATACCGAGAGCTGCACCAATACCGGTGAGTCCGATTGCCAATGACTTTGCTAATGGCACTAAATTTACTACATTACTTGCTACTTCTGCTACTTGATTTTCCATAATATTTTTTTACTTAACTTATAATTACTAATAATTTTTCGACTAATTTTTATAATTTTAAACACTTGCTAATAATTCTTCTTTCTCGTGATCTTTTGATTGATGTTCTTCATGCCCTTCGGAATGGTCTTGTGATGCAATCGTAAAGTAAACTGTTGCCAGTAAACTGAAAATTAAAGCCTGAATTAATCCAACGAAAACTTCCAAAAACAAAAACGGCCCGGGAACAATAAAAGCAAAAATTGCTCCCATTGAAGCCAAAAGGACTTCTCCCGCAAATACGTTACCGAATAATCGAAAAGAAAGTGAAGCTATTTTGGCCATTTCTCCAATGAGTTCCAAAAGACCAACAAAAACAGAAATTGGTGCTACGATAAGCACCGATGGATCCTGTCTAACCTTTGTCACCATTCCTCCGATTGCCGACAGATTAACATATTTATTGAAAAGTTTCCAGAAACCAATAGTGAGTACCCCAAAGAAATTGGACGCCAAAACAATCATAATAGACAAGGCTAGGGTTGTATTTATGTCAGCAGTTCCGGAACGCAAAAACGGTATCCAAACACTTTCAGCTCCCTCTTTTGCTACCAAGCCAATAGAACCCAAAATCGGCAAAAGTCCGAGCCAGTTGTTTACTAAAATAAAAACGAAAAGTGAAAATACAACAGGGAAAATTTTATTGGAAATTTTTCGATCATTAGTGACTTGATCTACTAGAGATAAGGCCCCTTCCAAAATCACTTCAAAAATATTTTGCAATTTACCCGGAATCTTTTTTAACTTTAAGCGGATAAAAATAGAAAAGATTAATACAATTAAAACTACTGCCCAAGAAGTAATCAACGAATTCGTAACTTGAAAATTTCCGATATGAAAAATGGGTTCGGCATAAATCGTCACTTCATGACTTATTTCTCCGGATGTATTTTCTTGTATTTCACCATTTTCCATTTATTTATCTAAATTTTTTTTATAATTTTTAATTTCTCGGTAAATTCCAAAACAAGTTATTAAAAATCCGAAAACCACACAAACAAAGAAAAGAGATTGACTGCCAAAAGATTTCCCGACATATTGGCCTCCCCAAAAGGCCAGAATTAAAGGAATTATTATCCAAGAAGTTGTCTTAGCATAAAATAGAGCGATCGGCTTCCACCAACTTGCCCCGCCTGGGCGTGGGTTATCGTTTTTAGCTAAATTCTCTTTGTTTTCTTCCATCCCGTTTAGAAGCAGGTCGCGGTCCTTTAATATAATATTGTCCCTCTTGTTAGAAACGCGACCGCGGCTTCTAACGGGATCCATCACGAAAATAAAAGCCATTTGGCTTTCCATCCATTATAAACGATAAGCCCAAAAGACGCAAATGTTAATAAATTTAACCTTTTTTTCTAAAAATAATCAATTTTTATAATGTTACTCCTATTTTTTCTCGAATTTCCTGCATCTTTGCACTAGCTATATTCTTTGCTTTTTCATTCCCTTCTTTCAATATCGCCAGTACTTTCGGCATATCTTTTTCTAATTCTTTCCTCCTTTCACGCATAGGTGCAATAAATTTTTCTAAATCTTCAATCAACGATTCTTTCATTTTTTTATAACTGCCATCCATTTCTTTGTACATTTTTTTAATCTCGTCTTCCGATCGCAAAAGTTTATGAATTGCAAAAACATTTTCTGGGATATCTTTGCCTGAATCGGTAACAATTTTCATGACACATTTTTTTATTTCTTCATATTCGGCAAAAAGTGGAATTGTATTTCCATAACTTTTTGACATTTTTTTGCCATCCAATCCCGGCACAGTGGCCACCTCTTTCATTATCATCGGTTCCGGTAATTTAAAAGTCTCTCCGAAAATTCTATTAAACTTTTCTGCAGTGTCTCTCGCATATTCCACATGCTGTTTTTGGTCTTGCCCGACTGGCACGATGTCGGTGTTATACAACAAAATATCGGCTGCCATCAGCATCGGGTAATTGAAGGTACCAACATTTATTTCTTTATCTTTTGCCACTGCATCTTTGTAGGCATGTGCTCGCATTAAATACGGCATCGTGGTAAATGTATCGAAAATCCAAGCAAGTTCGGTGTGCTCAGAAATATCTGATTGTTTAAAAATTGTGACTTTTTTAGGATCAAGCCCTATCGCCAAATAATCAAGCAGTACTCCCAGTATTGCTTTTTGCATTTCTTCCCTGTTCTGAATTAAATTAAGTGCATGATAGTCGGCAATAAAAATATAATTATCGTAGTCTTCTGATAAATCTACAAATTGCTTCATCGCACCAAAATAATTACCTATATGACATAGTCCGGTTGGTTTTACCCCTGACAATAATACTTTTTTACTCATGTTTAAATGATATCATACTTCGGTAAATTCAGCATAAATATTTGTCCACATTTTAATAACATGTTTGCTAACTTTTTTGCTTGGCGCTTTTTTTTGTTGTGCTAGAATGCAATTACTTGTCCCGTACTAAAATTAGCGCGGGAAAAATAAAGGCGAAATTATAAAATTTTAAATTTTTAGTACTGGGATGGTAAAAACAACAAAAAACAATGTTCGCATTCCTCCTCAAAGTCTTGATTCAGAAAAAGCAGTTTTGGGTTCTATTATGCTACGCAAGGATGCTATGCATGAGGTAGAAGACATGTTAATACCGGATTCTTTTTACGCCGAAAAACATAAAATAATTTTTCAAACAATGCTTGACCTATCTGTAAAGAATGAACCGATTGATATGCTCTCCCTCTCGACCAAATTAGGAGAACGAAAAATGCTCAGTGCAATCGGAGGAAACCAATACCTAGCCGAGATAGTAAACGGTGTTCCTTCTTCCACCAACATTAAATATTATGGAAATATTGTACAGAAAAAATATATCTTACGTAGCTTGATTGAGGCTGCTGATTATGTTTCCGAACTGGCTTTTGAAGAAGGCGATGACCATATGGACGACATTTTAGATTTAGCGGAGAAAAAAATATTTAGTGTTGTTTCCTCTCCCAAGAATCAAAAATTCACCAGCTTGAAAGACGCCTTACCGGAAGCATTTGAACGCTTGGAAAAGTTACATGAACACAAAGACGCTCTGCGTGGGGTACCGACAGGATTTCGAGATTTGGACAATATGCTTTCCGGTTTCCAAAATTCAGATTTAATTATCTTAGCAGCCAGGCCTTCGATGGGTAAAACCACCCTTGCGCTCGATATTGCTCGTATGGCCGCTATTTCCCACGACAGATCAGTTGGAATTTTTTCTTTGGAAATGTCCTCACAACAATTAGTAGACAGAATGCTCGCCGCCGAGTCGCGAGTAAATGCTTGGAATTTAAGAACTGGACGTCTCACAAACGACAGCGAATTTTCCAAACTCAGGGATTCGCTTGATAAATTATCCAAAGCAAAAATATTTATTGATGACATGCCCGGAAATTCCATCGTTCGAATGAAAGCAACTGCCCGAAGACTAAAAGCAGAAAAAGGACTTGATATGATCATCGTCGACTACCTCCAGCTCATGACTACTTCTAAAAATTATGATTCGATGGTCAACCAAGTAACAGAAATATCAAGATCTCTCAAGAGTCTAGCCAAAGAACTAGACGTCCCAGTGCTGGCTCTTTCTCAGCTTAATCGTGCAGTGGAGTCGCGCGGAGGTAAACCTCGCCTTTCTGATTTACGAGATTCAGGTTCGATCGAACAAGACGCCGATGTGGTCATGTTCATTCACCGAGAAGATAAAGGGAAAGATGAATCAGAAAAAACAAACATTGCCGAGATTTTGATTGAAAAACACCGCAATGGTCCAACCGGAAAAGTCGAATTATATTTCGATGAAAAAACCACCACCTTCCTCTCGCTCGAAAAATCAAGTATCAGTGAATTTTCTTCTGCTCAAATCGCCGACTCTTTGGATGAATTTTAATGCTATAATAGGATTGTGGACACAATAGATAAACTAACTGAAATATTTAAAGAATTCCCGGGCATTGGTGAACGACAAGCCAAGCGTTTTGTGTATTTCTTGATGGCTAAAAATGGAAGCTACGTCGAAAACTTGTTGCTTTTGGTAAAAGACCTCAAAAAAGAAATAGCGCAGTGCGAAGAATGTTTCCGATTCTTCATTCAGAATAAATCCAAAGAAGAATCGAAATGTGACATTTGCGCCAATCCTCATACCGATCATTCTATTTTAATGGTAGTGGAAAAAGATTCCGATCTGGAGAGTGTCCGAAAAAGTCGAGTATATCACGGAAAATATTTTGTCTTGGGTGGGTTGGTGCCAATCGTCGAAAAAAATACCAAAGCTAGAGTCCGCATCAATGAACTTATTAGGCAGTTAAAAAAGGAAGGAGAAAAAATCCAAGAAATTATTTTGGCATTTTCATTAAGCCCCCAAGGCGACCACACCGATCTCTATGTCCGAAACGAAATCAAAGAAATCGCCACATCCCTTGGCTTAAAAATTTCTTCCCTCGGCCGGGGGCTTTCCACCGGCACTGAATTAGAATACTCAGATAATGAAACAATTAAGAATGCATTAAAAAATAGACAATAAAATAACCCTGTAGTTTGTGAACGACAGGGTTATTTTATTGAAACTATTTTTACTTTAAAAAATGGTTGTCGATGACCATTTCTTTTTAGGTATCGAGATTTTTGTTTGTATTTTACCACTAAAACCTTTCGTGTTCGTCCGATCTCCACAATCTCAGCATTGACTTTCGCGCC
>Ga0172369_10006243_pt1 | contig 14261 bp, 8 predicted proteins | sample LakKiv25m_FD_114539 | JGI IMG/M metagenome (GOLD analysis project Ga0172369, IMG submission 114539) | Freshwater microbial communities from Kabuno Bay, South-Kivu, Congo - kab_022012_11.25m | ecosystem: Environmental > Aquatic > Freshwater > Lake | place: Democratic Republic of the Congo...
CCCGCCACGTTGGAGCCGGCGTTGGCCTCGGTCAGTCCAAAGGCGGCCAGCTTCTTGCCGGCGGCGATGTCCGGCAGGTATTTTTCCTTCTGCTCTTCGCTGGCGGAGACGATAATGGGGATGGCGCCCAGTCCGGTGGCGGCGAAGGCCAGCGAGATGCCGCCGCACTCCCTGGACAGCTCCTCGGTGACGATGACCATATTCATAATCGGCGTCTCGCCGCCCAGCCCGCCGTATTTTTCGTCAATGTAAACCCCGCACAGGTCCGCCGTCGCCAGTGCCTTTACGATATCCCACGGAAAAATCTCTTCCCGGTCATATTCCGCCGCGACGGGGCGGATTCTCTTTTCAGCAATCTCGCGCGCGCAATCGCGAATGAAAGTTTGTTCTTCAGTCAGTCCGTAGTCGAGCATTTGATGTCTCCAAGGTGACGGCGATGCCGCCAGGGGTGGGGATGGTTTGCGATTCGGCTTAGTATAGCGGATGGGGGTAGGGAACGTCAAAAAAGTGGCTAATGGCGATTGACGAGTGGTGAGTGATGCTGGGCATACCTGGACAGGGATGATCTGGAAGTATACAGCAACCGATTCTTCAACAGGCATGATTTGGCAATCAAGAAAAGTTGTTTTATCATACCTTGCCTGGTTTTTTAAAATTTCCGCTTGCCAATAACACTCACCACTCGCCACTCGTCACTCGCCACTATTCCCGGTATAATGCAGACCGAAGAAAGGGCTGCCATGAAGATCATTCGTTATCAGGACTCATGCGGCAATATCCAATACGGCGCGCTGCGGGCGGACGGGAGCGCGCGGCGTATCGAGGGAGATATTTACGGCGAATTCGCCGTTATCGACCGGACGGCGGAGGTAGTTAAACTGCTGGCGCCGGTGGCGCCGACCGGGCTGTTTTGCATCGGGTTGAACTACCGGCGGCACGCCATCGAGACGAACAAGCCGATTCCCGAGTTTCCGGTGCTCTTCATGAAGGGCGTTAATGCCGTGCGGCATCCGGACGAGTCCATTCTGCTGCCGCGGGCGCTGCGCAGCGACGAGGTGGATTACGAGGCGGAGCTGGCGGTAGTTATCGGTAAAACGTGCAAGAACGCGCCAAGCGAGCGCGCGCTGGATTATGTACTCGGCTACACCTGCGCCAACGACGTGAGCGCGCGCGACTGGCAGGGGCGGTGGGGCGGCGGGCAGTGGTGCCGGGGGAAGACCTTCGACACCTTCGCGCCGCTGGGACCGTGCCTGGTGACGCCGGAGGACATCCCCGATCCGAACACACTTCGACTCAGGTGCATCATCAACGGCGAGACACTGCAGGATTCGAACACCTCCGACATGATCTTCGACGTGCCGCGGCTGATCGAATTTTTAAGCGGCAGCGCCACGCTTTATCCCGGCACGGTGATTCTTACCGGCACTCCGAGCGGCGTGGGCATGGCGCGCACCCCGCCTCGTTGGCTGCGCTCCGGAGACACGGTGACCATCGAGATCGAGGGCATCGGCCGGCTTACCAATCCGGTAGCGGAAGAGGCCGGCGCGTGAGCACCCCTTTGTTCCGCTATATCAACAAATTAGCCTCAAATTGACTCGTTCAGAGCTATCGCGCCATCAGCGAATCGTCTTTATTCTATGGAACAATAGTAATAGTCGGCGTGCAACGGAAGCAAGCCATCATTCAGCAAACCCGAGCAATCTGCGGGTAATGACGGGGCGGATACGTGAGAGACAATATCGAAATCCTGATCGTCGAGGATAGCCTGCCCCAGGCCGTCCGATTACGCTATATTCTCGAGCAGGAGGGTTATCGCGTTCAGGTTACCAATAATGGAGCGGAAGCCCTCGCCAGTCTGGAGATTTCTAACCCGGCCATCATCATCAGCGACGTTATGATGCCGGAGATCGATGGGTACGAGCTCTGCCGGCGGATAAAGGCCGATGAACGGTGGGCAACTATCCCGATCGTGCTGCTGACCGCGCTCAGCGACCCGGAAGATGTCTTTCGGGCATTGCAGGCGGGCGCGGATAACTGCATAACCAAACCTTATAAAAATCACTCCCTGCTCTCCAATCTCGATCGCATACTATCTAATATCGAGCTGCGCAGGAATTTTACCGCGGACGCGCTTACCGATGCTGGCCCTCGTCTGATCGAAGTATTTTTCGCCGGGCAGAAGTATTCCCTTGATGTGTCGCGACTGCAGGTGGTGGATTTCCTGCTCTCGACTTACGAAAGCGCGTTATGGAAAAATCAGGAGCTTGATCAAAAGAACCAGCAGTTGAAGGAAGCGCTGGAGAGCATCAGAACACTCCAGTCCAACTATCGCCAGTTGCTGGATACCAATGTCGATGCGGTGGTAGTGGTGAACAGCGATCGCATCGTGCAGTATGCCAATCCGGCCGCCGATGCCCTTTTTGCCGGCATCAATCAGGAGCTGCAGGGTACCGAACTGCCTATCAATATCGTCAAGGGCGATCGCAAAGAGATAGACCTTACCCGTGTCAACGGTGAGCAGGTGGTTGCTGAAATGCGGGTGGTGCAGACCAATTGGGACGGCCAGGCCGGCTACCTGGCCGTGCTGCGCGATATTACCGATCACGTGCGCATGCGCGAGGAGCTGCGCCAGCTTTCGCTCAACGACGAGCTTACCGGCGTGTATAACCGGCGCGGTTTCTGCCTGATCGCCGAGCGGATGTTGAACCTGGCCGCCCGCGAATTGCGTACCCTGTTCCTCATGTATATCGACCTGGACGAAATGAAGCGGATCAACGATACCTACGGGCACCAGGAAGGCGATATCGCGCTCGTCGGGCTGGCCGGGATTCTACGCGGCACTTTCCGCAACTCCGATATCATCGGGCGGTTGGGCGGCGATGAGTTCGCCGTGCTTGGGTTCAACGATGGCGAACCGATAATGCCGTCCCTGGAAGGGCGCTTCCAGCAGCACATCAATGCATATAATGCCGTGCGCACCGGCGCCGTTCGGCTGTCCGCCAGCATCGGAGTGGAATATTATTCACCAGATCAGCCTCCCGAGCTGGAAAGCCTGCTGGAACGCGCCGACGCTATAATGTATGCCCACAAGCATGAAAGGCAGCAGATGAAGTAGTGACTAAGTCCCAAGTTCGAAGTTGGATGCAAGGCCCGGTCCAGTTTTTGTTTTGAGGTTAATGGAGTGAAAAGCTGATTTGCCTGTGCTGGCCATTAACTTAAAACTCAAAACTAATCATCCCCACCGGTCTGCCTGGTCCAGCAAACGGCGGGCTTCCTGTTCGGTTTCGCAGCCGGTGCCAACGTAGGTTCCTCGCCAGCCGAATTCCTTCACGAACGCCTCGACCATGTCCGGCGGGTTGCCCAGCACATGCGCGCCCTTGCCCGAAGTGTAGACGGGCCGCCAAATGGTGTCCCACCAGAAGGGATCGGCAGGATGGATATGCGGGTTGCCGGCGCCCGGCACCCACTGGATGGCATCCAGGCTGGGCACCAATTCGAGGATGAGCGGCAGATGGCGGATGCAGTCCGGGCCGTCCAGGTGATAGAGCGAGAAGTCGGCGCGTTGGCACTGCTTTTCCATGTGCGGGCAGACAAACTCGGCAAACATATCCGGCCCGATCAACGCGGCGAAGTCGCACTGGGTCTTCAACGTGCGGCCCGGTCCCCATATCTGGAAGGCGATGAAGGCGTTGCCGCCGCGCTCGTCCTTCACCATCTCGTAGAGCGGATTGAACGCCTCCCAGTAAATCGTATCCAACTGGTCGAGCAGGCGGTGAATCTCCTCCGGGCAGTCGAGCAGAAACATGGAGAGATTCGCGTTGCCGAAAAGGCCGGCGAGGATGTCCAGCCCTTCGATGATATCCGGCACGCCGACGATGAACTTCCCCCGCGCGTGCCGCAGGTAGTATTTCGTCGTCTCCAGCGTCCACTGCCAGTATTCGTTATCGGCCGACAGCTTCAGATCCACCTTGGCCGGGTCGTCGAAGACGTGACCATACCAGACGGTGTCTGGCATGAAACCCGGCCTGGAGCCCAGATACAGGTTCAGATTGCCCGGTCCGAGCGACGGCGTGATATAGGGGAAGGCCATGCCGCCGTGAAAGGTCCGCGCGCAGTGCTCCTCGAAGCGCGCCAGGTTGGCGGCGGCATCCAGCCACTGCTCGCGCGGCGTGGCGGGCGGCGGCGGCGGTTCCGGGCCGGGCAGCGGTTTCTCGCGCGGCGCCATCACCGACAGCGCCGGGCGCGACGGCTTCTCGCGCCGCCACCAGGCGGCATACACGTCGCGCATTTCATCCCAGTTGTCGTCGTAGTAGAGCAGATCGGTCATGATGCCTCCTGATATTATTTTGCTGCCAAGGCGCCGGTCATCGCCGTCGCGAAGGCCTTTGCCTCCGCCATCACGCGAGCGTGATCGGTCAGCGCCGGCTCGGCGAAGTATTTGCCACCCAGGAAGAGGCAGGCGGCCGGCAGTTCCCGCAAGGTAGGGCCGGCCCAGAGAGTCTGGCACATGCCATACAGGCCGGTTTGCGCGGCGTAACGGCTGAACTCGGCGATGGCGCGCGGGTCGTGCCAGGTGGCGCCCATCACGCGGAAGCCCTTGTCGCGCAGGTATTCCGTGCCGCCATAAGACTTCACCGGGCTGTATTCCCAGTCGATCATGATAATATCGCGCGGCAGGCGGTCGATGGCTCGCCACATGCCGGCGCGCAGGCCGTGAACGAAGTTCTGCTCCGGTTTGTAAAAGAGCATGTCGGCCCACATCATCACTTCCTGGCCCTGCCCGATGAGATGCTCGTGCAGGCCGAGGATGTGGTCGGCGAACAGCTCCCCACCGTCCGCGCCTTTGCACCTCGGGCAGATGCAGAAGGTTTGCGGGCGACTGGGCACATCCACTTCGTCCAGTCCGATGTGCGTAATCTTCGGTTCGAAGGCGTCGATCAACTCGTCAAAGAGGTCGCACAGGGTGGGCATTGTCTTCGGATGTTGCGGGCACAGGCACCAGCCGCCCGCGTCCTCGCGCAGCTCCGGGTAAGCGGCCGTGAGGCCGGACTCGCCCATGTGCGCCAGCGCGTTGTATTGCGGAATCAGTTCAAAACCAAGACCGAGCGCCGCCGCAATGAACTCCGCCCACTGCGCCCGGCGCCACGCCCACGCCGGCGCCACTGCCGGGTGCGAGCGGTAAGGGAAGGCGCGGTCTACCTCCACCATGAGCTGGGTGTAGCCCAGCGGCGCGACGATTTTTTCCAGCAGGTCGATGGTTCCGCGCAGGTCGGAGGGACCGTATTGCAACGTCAGGTGCAAGGCGCGTTTGGCGATGGGGGTGGGCGTCGCCGGCGTTGCCCAATCGCGCAGGCTGATGGAGCTGTTGACGAAGGTTTCGGCCTTTGTCCGCTCCTCGTCCAGCGCTCGTTCGGCGCCGGCGATGTCGAGCGGCCAGCCCCGCGCCTGCGTGAAGGCCAGTGGAGCGATTTCGAACTCGGCGGTCATGCGCTCGCCCGACGCCAGGTGTTTCCGCTCGCCATGCGGGCCAAGGATGAACATCTGCCCATGGATGCCGCTGAAAAATTGTTGAGTACCCCCGACCGCGCGCAGCGCCACGCCGTCATTCGTGCCGCGCGTCCACCAGGCGGCGCAGGTATCAGACTTGTCGCCGGCCTCGTAGCGAATTTCGCCGAAGGGGTTGAGCTGCGCGGGCGGCAGGCCGGGCACGGCGACGGCAGTGTGCGTCCATGCCGTGGCGGGGACGTGCCATCCGAAGAAGCACTCGAACTGAAAGTCATCCGCCGGAGCAGATTCGTTTATCAGCGTCAACCGGCAGGTCAGCGGCGCCGCGCCCGCCGGCAGAATCCAGGCGATCTCCAGCGCCAGGCCATTGGCTTTTGCATGCAGGCAAAAGCCGTCGTCGATCTTCTCAACCTCCAGCGGCTTGCCGTGTATTCCGGCGAAGGTGCTCAGCACGCCGGTGTTGAAATCGGGGATGTTCCCGCACTTCGTCCACGGCTCCAACCCGAAGAACGGCTCGTGGCCGCCTTCGGCGACGTAATCCTCGGCCAGCGCGGGCTTGATCACGCGGTCAATGCCGCTCACACGGTCGGTCAGCTTCGTCACCCGGCCTTTGACGGGCGAGACTTCGATTTCCCAGAGGTCGTTCTGCAGTTTTATGGTTTCCATGTGATCTCCCAAATTTCAGACCGGTCTTAGACTAGTCTGAATTATCGGACATGTCCCACCAGTCCGGCTTGTCCGACAATCTGCTCTACGAATTCAGCGTCTTTCTTCGCGTTGGCCAAAATCGGCGTCACATCGAATGGCCGGTCATGCTGGATGCAATCTTTAACGAATTCCAGCGTCATCGTTGCTTCGGGATTCGCTCGCAATATGTGCGGCAGCAGGCGCCGGTAATCCAGCGTGCCGTCCTCCAGCAAGTCATACATGCCGCCGCGCTCCGGCGATTGCGGGGCCTGCAGGTGGATATGCGTTATACGCCCCGCGAAGCGGTCGGCCAGCGCCATCGCCTTGCCGGTATCCAGGAAGTCGTAGGGTTGGTAGCAAATGGTGAAATCGAGCTCCGGGTACTGCTCCATGAAGGCGATGCCGGCGTCCACCGGGTCGAACATGGTGCCGCCGTGCAGCTCGACGCACATGCCGATGCCGCGCGCCTTCGCCTCATTATACCAGACGCCGAAGCGCTGCGCGGTCAGCCGCGCCTGTTCCGGGGTGGCGTCGCCGCCCTTCAGACCAAGGCCCAGCATCACTTTGAGCGTCTTCGCGCCGAGAATTTCCGCCTTGTCCAGCACGTCGGCGCGCAGGCGCTGCTGCTCGCGTTCATCCGCGCCTTCCAGGATAAACCAGGGGTAGACGCCGAGGTAGGGGAAGCTGACGCCAACTTCGTCGCCCTTCTCCCGGATCGCCCGCACCGCGTTCAGCGAGCGCGTGGTGACGTGCCACTGCCATACTTCAACTCTGTCGAATCCCGTCTTTTTAGTGAGGGGCAGCAGGTCGATCAGATCGACCTTCGGGTCCTTGAACCGCGACCAGCGGTTGGGTTCCAGCGTGATTGTGCCGAGGATAGCGCGCATGTCAGTCCTTTCGGAAATCAATTCATCTCCGCCGGGGCGGCTTTCTTTAGATCGATAGTGTCGAGTACCGCGCCGTCGTCATCATAGACAACGAGGTGCAGGCCGGCCGGTGAGAAATCTACCATGGCATAATTATATTAACCTGTTCTGACCAGCGCCACGCCGTATGGCGGCAGGTCGGATATTTCTTTTCCGGTGATCAGATCCTGTACCGTGCTGACCAGTGTGCGGCCAACGGGCCGGTCGTTCAGCAAGAAGGTCAGCGTAGCCTCGCGCGATTTCCAGGTGACGCGCCGGTAAGGGAATTCGTGCCGGTTCATGCCCAGCAGCGTATGACGGTAAAACAACACCGCCGCATCGGTGTTGGCGGGTACGGCGCCGAGGTAAATTGCCTGGCCGGCGCCGACCTTGCGCCGGCTGAGGGCGGGCTGGCCGCGATACAATCCCTCGGTATAGGCGCCGAGCATTTCGGCGTCTTTCAGCTCCAACACTTCGCCATGGCGGACGTCGAAGAGGATGTCGATACTGCCGACCTGTATTTTAGCAATGGTATGGTTAGGGTCCGCGCCGGTTACCGTCGTCGCGCGGCCTGCCTGGTGATCGAAGGTCGAGCCGCAATCCGGTTCCAGCGGGTAATAATCCTTCAGCTCGACGCCGAACAATGGCGCCAGGATGCCGGGCGGCGGCGCGTCGCGGTGCGCGCCGAATTCGTCCCGCTCGCCGGCTCCGGGGAAGCAGACCAGCGTTCCGCCGCGCGCGCACCAGTCCGCCAGCTTATCAACCAGCTCCGGCGCGCAGATATCCAGGTCCGGCACGATGAGCAGCCGTCCGGTATCCCACTCGTCGGCTTCGTTCACCATGTCGATCGTCAATCCCAGGCGGCAGAGCGGATTGTAGATCGCGCGCAGCGTTTCCCGCGTCCACAGCGGCAGCCGGTGCCGGTGCGCGTCGGGAAGCTGGATATCCATCCAGAAGCTCGCCTCGCTGGAGCGGTCGCGGGCGAGAGCGTTGTCCAGGCTGAACAGCACCTGCGCGTCGCCGGCCACCTTGCCTCCCGCCAGGTACGGTTCGATGTGCCGGATCTCGCGGATGATCGCCCGCAGGCCGCGGTAAACTTCGCGCGGTTTGCGGTCGCGCTCGAGCACGGCGGTATGGCGCCATTCCGGTCCGGTGCGGAACCGCCGCCAGTGGAACCACACCAGCGCGCGCGAGCCGTGCGCCAGCGTTTCGAAGGCCCACAGCCGCCGCACGGCCGGGTTGAAGCCGCCGGTGGTGGTGTGGCCGGAACCGAGCTGCAGCTCCAGCGTCAGGTATTCACGAGATGGGTGCAGCGAGCGAGCGAAATCCAGCATTATCTGCATCTGCCCAGGTTGCTCGAAGAGCTCGGGATAATTATGCACGGTGACGGCATCGACATCTTCGGCGCCGCGCTCGCGCTGCAAGCGGTAGAGGGTATGCAGTACCGTGTCGATGGCGCAGGCAACGATGAACTGGCGCCGAGGGGCATACCGCCGCACCTCCGCGGCCTGCAACAGCAGGAATTCGGCCATCCCCTCGTGCATGAAGCGATTGTAATCGAGCAGGTACTGCGGGTTGCGCGTGCACATCATCTCGGTGGGGGCCGGCGCCTGGTCGAAGCGCTCCACCTCCTGATTCCAGAAGATCAGCCCCCAGCGCCGGTTCAGCTCCTCCTCGCTGCCGTATTTCCGCTCGATCCAGCGGTGGAAAGCGGAGAGCGCGGGCGGCGAGCAGTCGATGGTCGAGTAGCTGCCCACTTCGTTGTCGAGCTGCCAGCCGATCACCGCCGGATGCCCTCCGAAGCGCTCGGCCAGCGCGGAGGCGATCTCCCGGCAGTTCTCGCGGTATCCCGCGTGGAAGACGCTGTAGTGCCGCCGCCCGCCGAACAGGCCCCGGCGTCCATCCGGCGCGATGCACGGCAGGTCGGGATAACGCTCGACCAGCCAGACGGGCGGCGCCGCGGTAGGCGTGCAGAGGATGGTGCCGATGCCGTAGCGCTCGAACAGATCGATGCACCGCTGCAGCCAGTCGAGCGTAAACGCGCCGTCAGGCCGCTGCATGCGGCTCCAGCAGAACTCCCCGACGCGGATGGCATTCAGTCCCAGCTCGCGCATCAGCCGGGCGTCCTGCTCCCATTCCTCTTCCGCGTCCTGCTCGGGGTAGTAGGCGACGCCGAAGAGAAGGTTGTTTACGCTCATGATCGTCACTCATCTACTTTCACCGGCTACTATGACCACTGTCTGCTTTCCATCGACGGTAATTTCCGGCAGCGCGCCTTCCTCCCGCGCCACCACCACTTCCCGCGGGTCGAGGGCGTAACTGTGCAGGTCCACCCGTCCGCCGGAAGCCGTTATTATCTTCCCGTTCAATACGGCGATTCCCTCCTTGCCGAGGCGCAGATACGCGCGGTGGTAGAAGCTTTCCTCCAGCGTGATGAAGACCTGGTGCGCCTCGCAGGATTGGCGTATCTCATCCGGTATTTTGATATACTCTTCGCCGCGGTGCTGGCTGCCGAGGCCGAAGTAGTCGTTCCAGTGCGGGTCCACCGCGAAGCCGAAATAAAAGTCGCCGGTGTCCAGATCGACGGACTGCAGGCAGTTGGCGATCGTTGAATACGAATCCAGCAGGTAATGCCACTCGCCGGTGGCCAGGAAAAGGGCATGGGAGAATTGCGCGCTCCAGCAGGCCCAGCCGTGGCCGCCCAGCATGCACTGGCCCAGGCCCATTGCCCAGTAGGTTTCCCAGTGGCGCAGCGTGCCGGCGAAGATGCGGCTGTCCGGCACGCGGGATTTCAGCATGCGGCGGCGCTGGAAGATGCCGCGCGCCATCGCCAGATGCTCGGGATCGCGGCCAAAGTGCGGCCAGAGGGAGGCGATCTGGTTGCCCGCGCAGGCGGTCATGCCGTCCTCGAAGTGGTCGGAGCCTTCGGTCATCGAGTCGTCGCCGGCATGGGCCAGGCTGCGGAAGGCGCGTTCGGCGCTCGCACGCACTTCGTCCGCTTCGGCGGTCAGGCCGTGCTCGCGCAGGTGCTCGCTCCAGTCGAACAGGCTCTTCACCGGGTGGCCGACATTGTTGTAGATGTTGTGGTGGTTGTAGAAGTTGCCGTCGGACCGCTGCAGGCTCATCAACTGCCGCGCGCTTTGCTGCCCGACCTTCAGGTATTCGGTCGAATTGAAATACTGGTGATAAATGCGTAAGACATCGAGGAGATTGCCGTAATTCTGCAGGCGGTGGTGCTGAGATTTGCTACGGCCCGTCTCGCGGTCATAATGATCGGTGAAGGCTTCCTCGATCACCTGCCGCGCCCGCGCCCGGCACACGTCGTCGCCCAGCAAACCCGCCGCCTGGCTGATGGTGATGGAACCGAGCATCGTTTCATAATTATGTCCGGAAGCGAGCTTGACCTTCGCCGCGTGATGGGCGGCGACGCGCAGCGTCTGCGCCCAGTCCTCCTGCTGCCACACTCGCGCCTCGGTGCTCCAGCCGCCGGCGTCCAGCTCGATGATCCTGCGGCCTGTCTTGCCTTCCAGCGGCAGCTCCAGCCGATCCTTCACTTCGACGGTCCGCAGCAGCTCGCGGCTCTTCTCGTCGATGATTTTTGCCGTGACGGTCTTTCCCGAGGGAGCAATGACCGGGAAGACCAGCTTCTCACCCACGAAGCCGGAGCAGCGCTCGGGATTGAGGAAGGCCACGCCCAGCACGTCGGCGGCCTTTTGCCAGAGCTCTTCCAGCAAGCCGAACCGGCCTATGTAGAAGGCGCCGCTGTAACGCGGGTTCATCCGGTTGAGCACGATTGCCTGGTGATGGTAACGGGGCGGGTGCAGATCGAGAGAATTGACGAAGTCAATGCAGGCGGTGTGGATGCGCTGGCTGCCGTGCCCCTCATACCAGGCGCTCCAGCCATCCACCTTGCCGGCGGAGAAGTAGCCGATCACGTCGTGCGCGGTGGAGACCATGCCCGCCCAGAAGAAATCCTGCTCAACGCGCATGTTGGTCGGGAAGGGGCGATGCGCCCAGTCGGAGGAGAAATTGGTGAAGGAATTGACGCCGGTGCAGTAGCGCAGCCGCCGGACGGGCATGGCGGAGGTGACCCGGCCTTCCGCGGCATCGATCTGATTATCGCTGCCGCCAGGCGACCAGTTCTCCAGCGTGAAGTCGCAGCGCAGCAGCCCGTGCTCGATACGGTAGCGGCGCGTGAAGTCGAACCCCCACCAAACGCACGAGTCGCGATACTCGTTTCTCAGCGTCAGCACGCCCGTGTCGAAGTCGTAATGCCGCTTTGTATCTTCCAGGTCGAAAAAAATATCGTGGTCGCCGCAGTTCACGTACCAGTGCCCCTCGCGGATGGGTCCGGTAAGGTGGAAGCAGGTCGGCTGCTCCCGTATGCGATCCGGGTGGCCCAGGTGGGTCAGCCGCCCGTGCGCGTCGAAGCGAGCCTGGAAATCGCCTTGTGTAAGTTGGTGTGCCATGATACTCCCATAACTATATTACTATTCATTATATATATTAATAGATCTAATTATTTAATCGTATGTTAGATCAGATGATAAAGCCGCTTCAGGTTTATTATCTATTACTTGTAATACGTTTTAATTCTTTGGTGAGCCTATCAACAAGAGCATCATGCAAATCCCATACGCTACCTTTATATATTATATGCTGATAATGCAATACATCAAAAACAATATCTTCAGCCTTCTGGGTTATAAATATTATCTTTTTTCCCAACGCTTTTGCATACCCCGTTTCGTAAAATACATTTGCGTTTTTTCCGGTCATATCTGAAATGATGATGTCAGCTCGCTTTATTTCCTTATAGACTTGCTCAATAATGGAATCATCGACAACTTGTTCGTCGACTCTTTCGCAAGCTGCATCTACAGAATTACAGGCACTTTTAATGCCAAAATAAACATCTCTAAAATCGTTACTAAATGGCATAAGAACAAATATAATTGCCTTTGGAGATTTATTTATATCATCATTTAATTCGTTTGGTATGTCATCATCTACAATTATAGAAGGCATTTTAAATTGTAATTTATACTTAAATTTCTTAGTAGTTATTGAATCTTGGACTGGTAGATAATCTTTAAAATCGGGACTTTGTAAAATGATACTGCTGATATTTAGACCTGTGTTAATGTCAATTATTTCATTAAAATTTGATACTGTGATTTGATTATCAGCTAACACTCTCGAAAGATGATATGGATTGATTCCAAGAAGATCAGATAAATAAGCAATAGAAAATTATCATTATCAAATAATAATCCCTTTGTAATTGTATCTAGATGCCTAATAAAATTTCGTACTATAAGAGCAGTCTCTTCATCTAACATTGAAGATGTACTTTGTACCGCAATCCCATTGGCTGCGAGTATTTTTTGTAACAAGACTGGTCTTGTTACAAGTTCTTGCGCAAGTTTGAAAAAATGAACTTTTGGCATTATCATCACCCCTTCGTGTATTACATTCGCGATTCGATACAAATATCCTTCTAAAATATAATATTTTGAATGATAATATTGCTTTACGATAAACTTGAAACTAATTATATATTAATATTAATGCGATAGACCGTTTTAATATGGTTATCGAGTTTTGTAACCTTCGCGAATCACCGGGCAGGGTTCCAGATAGGCGGCGGTGAAGCGCTCGATCTTTTCCGCGCGCAGGCCGGGCTCGGACCACAGGCACAGGCGGAAGCGGTGCTCGCCCTGGTCGGTCAGGCGCTGTGGATCGTCGGGAAACAGCATATTGGGATCGTGGTAGCCGTAGATGTTCGAGCGTGCCAGCGTCAGGCGAAGGCGGCCATTCTCGCAGTCGCAGGCGAAGGCGCCGTCCTGAATCACCGCCACCTGCCCGCGCCAGTCGTCAAAGCTGACCCAATGGTGCAGCGGCAGCTCCGCGCCGTCCGCGGGCCGGCGGATGACCCCGCCCGCGCCCTGCATGTTGATTACCGGCAGGTGGAATCCCTGCGGCTGCAGCTCCATCTTCAGGATTTTGCGATCCTCCGTCCAAACCACGCGCAGATCCAGGTATGTCTGCGGCAATCCGTGGTAGATGGTGTAGACCGCCTCGATGCGCGAATGCCCGTAGGACCAGCGCTGGTAGAGGCTGCCCGCTATTTCACCGGGGAGAATGGCGGCGGAATCGAGCGCGAAACTGCCGATCACGTCGTCATACGCGCGCACGGAATGCCCCCAGGTGTCCGACGCGTCGTTCAACACCAGGAAGCGCGCCGGATAGTCCAGCAGCGGGCGGCGCTTCTCCTCCAAGCCGATGAAGATGTCGCCGCCGGCGTGCACCGCGGACAGTTCTGTGGAGACCAGGTCGCCGGGATGGTAATGCGCCTCCTCGGCGGGCGGGCGGCTGACAATAGTATCATTATCGAAGTTATAGGTTTTGAACCCACGGGCGGGCAGCGTGTCGATGAAGGTCCAGCGGCGGTTCGAGCAGCGCACGCTCGGTTGGATCTCCTGGATCTCGATCCCGTTGCCATCGCCGTCGCGGAAGGCCGCCCCTTCGCGGTAGTACATGAACGACTCGATCTCCAGCGGGCGGGTGATGGGGTAGGGGAGGGTGTTGAAGATGCGGAATTCGCCTTCCGTCACCGTCACCGGACGCGCGGAGGCCATCGACTTCAGCGCCGCGTAGCTCATCGCGCGCGCGGCGTCCTCCACGCCGCCCATCTCCTGCCGCGCCTGATCCGCCGCGTGCGGGGCGCACGAACCGGGTAAGATATCGTGGAACTGGTTGAAGAGCACCTTCTTCCACAGCGGATCCAGCGTTGTTTCCGGCTGATTGTTCATCGCCAGCGCGCGGCCCGCGAGCTCCAGCAGGTGCTCGTTCTTCCGCACGGCGTCCTTCAGATCGCGCACTACCGAGTAGCAGCCCACCGCGTGCATGTGCAGATCGCCGCGGTAAGTCGGGATGTCCGGCGTGCCCTCCGCCTCGGTGAAGAAGCGCTCGCAGGAGCTGTAGCCTACTTCGCTATTTCCGAATCGCTCGATCCACTCGTTGTAGTAGTTGATCTCGCGGATGCTCGGCCCGCCGCCGTGGTCGCCCACGCCGAAGAGGTAGCAATTGACCGGGCGCTCGCGGTACTCGGCAATGCTCAGCGGCCCCTCCTCCAGCGCCGGTAGTTCTACGCGGCGGCCC
>Ga0172369_10006246_pt1 | contig 14256 bp, 11 predicted proteins | sample LakKiv25m_FD_114539 | JGI IMG/M metagenome (GOLD analysis project Ga0172369, IMG submission 114539) | Freshwater microbial communities from Kabuno Bay, South-Kivu, Congo - kab_022012_11.25m | ecosystem: Environmental > Aquatic > Freshwater > Lake | place: Democratic Republic of the Congo...
AGCATTACCAAAAACATCTTAAAGAAAGAAAGTCAACCAAACTCACTGATTGATGTCTTTCAGCATTTCTTTCGCTTTTTCGTTGGCCGGGTCGATTGCCAGCACCCTGTTTAATGATTTTCTTGCTTCGGCGGTTTTGCCAAGCTGCAACTCGACCATCGCCAAATTGACAAGAACTACCGAATTGTTCGGATTGATCTCGGCCGCCTTACGCATGTTTACCAGCGCTTTCCCATAGTCCTTGGCATACCAGTAAATGGCTCCCATGTTTTGATAGCTTTGCCAAATGGCCGGATTAAGCTGCGCCGCTTTCCGGTAATTGGCTAAAGCCAGATCCATTTTATTCTGCGCCCGGTAAACATTGGCCAGATTGTGGTAGCCGTCGGCATAAATCGGATTGATCTGCGTCGACAGCTTGAATTCCGCTTCCGCTTTCGCGAGATCGCCACGGCGCATATAAACGTCGCCCATGTTGTTGTGGATGTTGGGGCTTGAAGGCGAAGTTTTAACGGTCGCAAACCATAGGGTATCTTCGTTTTTCCAATCGGCGTTGCGGGTGATCGTCCTGACGATCAAACCGATAATTATTACAATGAAAATAATGTAGCCTGTCATTTCCTTCTTCTTGTTGCCGATAAGCTTATCCAGGTAATAAGCGAAAACAAAAAATATTCCGATACTGCCCATGTAAACATATCTTTCCGCAACAATCCAGGCAATCGGCAGCGGAGTGAGCGTCGGAAGCAAACTGATAATGAAAAAACTCAGGAAGAAAAATAGCTTCCGGGCATTTTTATAGGCATAATAAATCCAGGCGAAATAAAGCAATGTGATCAACGCAATCAAAAAATGCTGATAACGATCGACAAATAATTCCGTTTGATAAAGACTCAATCTGTCCGGCCAAATTATAAGCTGTAAATAACCGGAAACCGCCAAAGGAATTTGGATCGCGGGGTTATTATAGTTGGCTGTCATATAATAATCTTTTCTTAAGCCTTCAAGTCTTATGAAAATGCTCGGCAAAAAGATTATTCCGAAGATAACCCCCGAAAGAACGATTGTCTTCAACAATATTTTGACTCTTTTATAGTTACGGTTTGCGATTTCCCAAAAAAGAATTATCAACAGAAAGACAATGGTTTTATTGGAAGAAAGCAAAGCCAGAACATATGCCAGTCCGGAAACGATATAAAACTTCTTTTCGCGTTTGGCCAAAATATAAGCCAGGAACGAAAGCAGGCAGAAAAAAGTATAAACGACATATGTTCCTCCGGAAATCCAAACGATCGCTTCCGTTATTATCGGATGAACGCTGAAAATGGCAGCCGTCACAAACGCAATGGTTTCGGAAAACAGCAAAGAAATGATGATGAAAATCAAAAAAACCGTTCCGAGATGAAAAATCACGTTATTCAAACGAAACCAGAAAGGATTCAATCCGCCGATCTTGAAAGCAATAAAATCCAGGAAAGTAATGACGATGTTTGTAAGGTTGCTGAAAATATATTTGATATTTCCTATTTGGGGATTGTTTTTAATGGCTCCGATATCATCGGATACGAAAGCATTATTTAAGGAATTGAAATAAGCGATAAAAACCAATATGGTTAAAAAGGCAAACTGTATCCAGTTCTTCTTAATAAAATTTTTCAGGTTAAACGGAGGATTATTTTGGAATTCGTTATTATTTTCCGAATTTTCGATTTTGAGGAATTTCTCATACTTCTCAGCCCCCCATTTATCTTTTAAATATGTCTCGACTTCTTTTAATGGAATATCCAATCGGGTAGAAATTTCTTCCAAAGATAATCGGTGGACGTTTTTTTTGATAAACTTTTTTTGATTATGCGTAAAGTCCATGTTATGTTCTATAATATCATTAAATTGCCAAAGTGAACAACCTATGTTTAACGGACCGCTCGTTTCGATTATTATCACTACCAGAAACGAAGAAAAAAATATCGGGAATTGTCTTCAATCGATCGGGAAGCAAACATACCCGATGAACGGATTGGAAATCATCGTCGTCGACAACCACTCCACGGACGACACAATAAATATTGCAAAAAATTTCGGCTTTCAAACCCGCTTCGCGAGGCGAGTTTCGGATTTCGGATTTTATTCTTATGGCCCTGAAAGATCAAGCCAGCGAAATTTCGGCGTCAATAAAGCAAAAGGCAAGTATGTTCTTTATTTGGATGCCGATATGATTCTCTCTCCAAACGTAATAGAAGAATGCGTCACGATGTTTGGAAATTCTGCCTTGGTAGGCCTATATATCCCCGAAATAATCATGGGTGATAGTTTTTGGTCCAAAGTTCGCCGTTTCGAAAGAAGTTTCTACAATGCAACGGTGATTGATGCCGTCCGTTTTGTCGACAAGGATATTTTTCTGAAAATAAACGGTTTTGACGAAACGATGTCTGGCCCGGAAGATTGGGATTTGGATAAAAAAATCAGGCAACAAGGAAATACGTCTGTTATCAAGTCTCCCATATATCACAATGAGTCGGATTTCGATTTGAAAAAATATCTTGGTAAAAAACTTTATTACAGTCAAAGCTTTGACCGATACATTCATAAGTGGGGAAAATCTGACCCTGATATAATAAAACAGTTCGGCCCCGCTTATCGTTATCTGACTGTTTTTATCGAAAACGGTAAATGGTTGAAATTGATTCACCATCCCGTTTTAACCGGCGCTATGTTTTTTCTTAGATTTTTGGTCGGGATCAATTATTTGTTCGGCAAAAAAAATTAATTATGTGTGGTATATTCGGCCTGGTTGGCGATCAACACGACCAATCGATCGACAAATCCGTCGCCGCCATAAAACACCGGGGGCCGGACGACTCCGGAATTTATGCCGATGATTGGATAAAACTGGGATTTCGCCGCTTAAGCATTATCGATTTATCAGCCAAAGGTCATCAACCGATGACCAATGAAGACGGGAATATTTGGTGCATTTTTAACGGTGAAATTTATAATTACCAAGATAACCGTAAAATATTAATTGACGATCATCATTTCCGATCGAATTCGGATACCGAAATATTGATCCACGGATACGAGCAATGGGGAATCGACGGACTACTGAATAAAATCAACGGTATGTTTGCCTTTTGTCTTTATGACAAGCGTAAACGCGAGGTCTATCTGGCCAGAGACCGTATTGGTAAAAAACCGTTATATTATTACAAAAATAATGATTTCTTTGCATTCGCGTCCGAAGCCAAAGCTTTTTTTCCGCTGACCGGCTTCGATTTTCACCTTGACGAAGAAATGCTTGACTTATGGTTCGGATTTCCTTACCTTCCGGTAAACGACCGGACGATTATAAAAAATATCCTTAAACTGCCGCCGGCCACTTATCTGAAAATAAACGCCGAAAAAAAATTGACTTTTAAAAAATACTGGAGTCTTCCAACCCGATCTTCCCGCTTAAGTTTCGAAGAATCCCAATTCAAACTGGAGACCCTGCTTGTCGATTCCGTCAAAAGACGGCTGATGGCCGATGTTCCTTTAGGTATTTTATTATCGGGAGGTATCGATTCTTCGCTCATTACGGCCATCGCCGGCCAAAATTCTCAAAAAAAATTAAAAACGATCACCATTTCTTTTAAAAATACCGTCATTGATGATGACAAAGCGGCAAATTGCGTTGCCAAACATTGTCAAACCGATCACACCAACGTTTTTCCCGATATAAAAAATATCTACCGGCAGTTCAAAGATCATATAGATATTTATGACGATCTTTCCACAACAGACAGCGGTCTTTTCAGCGAATACCTGCTTGCTCAAGAAATCAGGAAACTGGGAATTGTCGTTGCGTTGGTAGGGGAGGGAGCCGACGAAATATTCGGCGGCTACAGCTGGTTTCAGCTTTCCCAGTTTCCTTTCAGTTTCCTTCCGCAGCGCGTCAATGCGTCATTGTACTATTATGCGCTGATGCGCGTCTTACCCAATAAAAAATATTTAAGATATTATGATTACCTGTACCGCCAACTGAATGAAGACAAAGGATCAATCTTTAAAAAAATCCAACGGTTCGAAATACTGCATTCGCTGCCCAACCATTATTGCATGAAAGTGGACAAGGGAACGATGGCTTCCGCAATCGAAGCAAGGGCGCCCTATATGGATTACCGGTTGGTGGAATTGGCAGCTAAATTACCGGATCGGTATCTTTTGAATTCCGGTTTTTACCGGCCTGACAGAATCAACGAAAAGTACATTTTAAGAAAGATTGCCGAAAAATATTTACCCGGGGAAATCGCCTACAAAAAGAAAAAGGGCGGAATGATGCCGGTTTATGATGTTCTAAACCAAGGTTTGCGCCGCGACAAACGGTTGATTATCGATAATCCTTATCTGACCGAATTTTTCGGACGCGATTTTTTAATCGATCTGATAAACTCGGCTCCCAACCTGTCGGTTTTCAAATGGCAAAGGGAATGGCTGTTATGGAAATGCCTGGTCTTTGCCTTATGGCACAACCATTATTCCGGAAACTCTTTATGAAAAACAGGAAGATACTATTTATCGTTCACCGGGTATATTTTGAGAACGTCGTTAAAAAGGGCGGCGTGGACAGGATAATTGATTTTCTCAAACAGGATAACGAAACCTATCTGATCGAACATCCGCTGGACGGAACGGACTATCCTTCGGTGTTTTCTCTGCCCCGATTCAAAAAAAACTATTTCTTCCGTTTCACACCTCCCTTGCGGTGGATAGAGGAAGTAATCGTCAATTTTTTATGGATAAAAAGAGCCGCGGCCAAGTTTGACTTGATTGTTGCCATCGACCCTTTATGTTTTTTATCCGCCTATCTTATCAAAAAATCAGGGTCGGCAACCAAAATCCAGTTTCATTCCACGGATTATTCCCTGCCGCGGTTTGGAAATTTTGTTCTGGAATTTTTTTATCAACGGCTTTATCTGCTGGCTTTAAAAAAAGCAGACATCGTCACCGTCGTCAGCCACAAAATGGCCAAAAAAGCCCGCCAGCTCATGAACGGCAAAGCCGACAATTTATTCATACTCCCAAACTCGCCCGAATTCCAAACGATTCCCAAAACCCCGATCGAAAAAAGAAAAATAAACCATTTCGCCATGTCGATCGGCATTTTCGAAAATCAGGTCGACATCAATAATCTTATCGACGGTTTGAAGCTTCTTAAAAATTCAAGTCCCGACTTCGTCCTGGAAATTATCGGACACGTGGATAAAAAACATATCGATATTTTTTATCAAAATAACCTGAAAAAAAACGTAATTTTCCATGGAATTTTACCGTATGCGGAAGCGGTCGAAAAAATGAGCCGGAATTATATCGGCCTTACCTGTTATTCGTCCAAATATTCATACGTTCATTATGCCGATTCCCTGAAAATCCGCGAATATGCCGCCGCCGGATTGCCGGTTGTTTGCGATAATATTTATGACACTGCCCAGGAAGTTAAAAAAAATAAGGCCGGACTTGTCTATAATAATAGTCGGGAAATGGCCAATTGCTTGATAAAATTAATTAGTGACAAAAATTTATACGGGCAAATGAGCGCCAATGCCCTGGACTGGGCAAAAACCATGGACAAAACCAAATTGTTAACAAAACTCTATCAAAAATACCAATGACGGATAACCGCGTTAACCAGCTTATCGGGCTTGTTCCGATAAACAAAACCGTCCTTAATGTTGGCTGCGCCCAAAACCCGCAACTGCACCATCTTCTTGCCGGCAAAAGCGCCGGCGCCGTCGGCATAGACATCGACGCCAAAGGAATACGGGCACTTAAAAAGAAAGGCTATCGGGTTTTTACGATGAACGCGGAAGAAATCCGTTTCAAGGAAAAGTTCGATTGCATTATTGCCGGCGAACTTATCGAACACCTCAATAATCCGGGTTTATTTTTGGAAAAAGCATATGAACATCTCAATCCCAAAGGCAAATTAATCATCACGACGCCGAACATATCTTCAATTTTTTTATATTTACTGGTCGTCTGTTTCGACAAAACCCAGGATCCGACGCACGTTTATTATTTCGATGAAAAAAATTTAAAAGCCCTGGTTCAGAGATACCGTTTTAAAATTAACCAAACATCATACGTCCCCCCGGAAATTAAATTTCATGGTCAAACTCTTTTGTTTAAAATAGTCTTTTTCATGACCACCGCTTTGAGCAACCTTGGTTTTTTAGTCAGCCGGCGCCTTTTTGGCTCTTATTTATTACTTGTCCTGGAAAAATGACCAACAAATTATTTGAATTATTAGCTTGTCCTTTTTGCCATCGATCATTGGCGCTTAAGAAAAAAAATCTTGCTTGCGACGGTTGCCGGAAAAAATACCCAATGGATAGTGGAATACCGGATTTTTCCCAGGCAACCATAGACGACGATTTGAAGCTTTCCCGGGAAAAATGGGACAAAAAATACGAAGCCGATGCCAAAAAAAAGATCGCTGATGAACTCGATTATTTGGAAGACAAATTTTTTAAATCGACTTTAAAACAAATAAGCCGGCATACAAAAATCACTCGCCAATCATTGTTCCTGGAAATCGGCTGCGGAACTTTTTATTTAGGCCGCGCCTTGGCTAAAAAAGGTATTACGGTGATCGGCATCGACATGTCAATGGAAGCGTTGAAACTAACCCGGGCGATTTTCGAAAAAGAAAAAATCAGCAACTACCTGCTTGTCTGCGGTAATGTTTTGAATATGCCATTTAAAGATGACGCGATTGATCTTATATACGGAGCCGGCGTTATCGAACATTTTAAAGACACATACGCTTCCATCAAAGAACTCTACCGAATCCTGAAAAAGAGGGGAGTCGCCTATAATACGGTGCCGTATTTGAATATCGGCTCTTTAACGTATAGGCAGGTTTGGGGCAATATTCCGCGACTACCTATCCTTGAAGATATATTTGCTTTTTTTCACATGAAAATACTCGGCGCCAGGCATATGCGTTTCGGTTATGAACTTTCATTTACGCGATCTTATTTGGAGAAAATTCATAAACTGGCAGGCTTTTCTCAAACAAAAACCGGGAAGTTTGAGTGCAAGCTTGATTTCGATTATATAAAAAACGCCGGGATAAAAAAATTTGCCGTCGCTTTAGCCAAAAATTCTCCATTATTTTGGCCGATGATTTATGTCGCCGCTAAAAAATAATCTTAATGACCAAGGTGCTTATTTACCCTCAACGGTTGAATTCTATAAGCTTTTTTTCAATTTCATCAACAACAATGATTATGTGCTGGATCTTGGTTGCGGCGGACTTTTTATTTTTGAAAAAGAATTGCATTATTTAAAGCATACGCATAATTTTTGCGTCGATGTTCTTCCAAATTTAAAAAAACCACCCTATGTTGAAAAATTGATCGTTCAGAATGTGGAAATGGAATTCAACCTTAATAAAAGGTTTGATGTCATTACTTGTTTTGAACTGATAGAACACATAGACAAAACAGATATGTTATTGAAAAATTGTTATCGTCATTTAAAGAAAAACGGTTGTTTGATTATTACAATTCCGAATCTTTCATCTATTTTCAGCCGGATCGAGATATTGCTTGGTTTTCAACCCCATATCCTGGAAATAAGCAACGAAGGGGCAAATTTCGGTGGAGGAATATTTTCCAAATTAAACAATAAACGAAATCAAACGGTTCACCATATTAGAGGAATTACCCGAAAAGCAATGGCCGAATTGCTTAATTACCATAAGTTTAAAATCGTGCATGAATTTGGCTATTTTCACAAATTGGGATTAGTATTTGAAATTTTCCTAGCTTTCGCCCCCGTGAATATTTTTATTTGTAAAAAAACCTCTTAACCGAAAAACTACTTAAGGTGCTTTGCGATTTTGCTTTTCCAATAAAAATACGCCAAAAGAAAATATCAAAAATAACGGATTAATAATCATCATTATTTTAGTGATTGCCGGATTATATCTAAATATTACTTTATGATTTCCAGACGGTACAGTTGCTCCCATATATAAACCGTTAATGATATAAATATCCGCTTTTTTACCGTCTACCGTCGCCACCCAATCACGGTTGAATATATTTCTTATAACGAGTAACGAATTTTCTTTCTTAGATGTATTAAATATTATTTCGTCTGGTGTATCTTTTATTACAGTTAAGCCAGTTCCTTGATACAAGTCTTTTTGGTAAAAAGCATAATCTATTCTATAGTCTGAATCAATAAAAGGACTATCAATAAAGTTTTTATATATAAAAAAAATATTATTATTTAAGGAAAAAGATTCTGAATCTGTATTAGTCGAATGCCATTTTACTTTTTGATTAGTCTTCAAATTGGTCACGGAATATCTTTTAACAAATTCACCGAAATAAGAAGGAATGTCGGATAAATAACTACTGAAAATGGTTTGTGTGGCCGTTCCTCCTTTTAAGTATTTTATTGTTCTGATCTTGATATCTTTTTGTTTAGCGATCTGTTTTCCTTCTCTACCGAATTCTGTCTGACAATTATCATTATATCTATATTTAAAGGCGGTATTTTTATTGTTATCCAATCTGATAAAAAGATTTAATTTCCCATTAGAATCGGGATAGATTGCATAGAAATTATTATAAGACACAACATATTCACTCTCGCTGATTGTAAAATTAAAAATATCATTGCTTACCGGATAGTAATAAATGCCATTAGCGTCTATCAGTTCACCACAGATCAATTCCATGACGCTGTTTTCCGTTATTAAACTATCATTTTGAGGTAGTTGGCCTTTATAAAATAATACTTTTTGTTTTTTATCGCTTGAAATAACGGCAAAATCATCAGGCTTCAAATCCAATTGCCTCCAGTTAGCTGGCCGATTGGCATCTTCCAAATATTTATCTTCGTCGGTGTAAAGTTTAAGATTCCTTGCATCGGGTATTTTAATATTTGAAGTATTAAATGACTTGTTTTCACTTTTGCCAATAATTACCGGATTCGCAAAATGCCAGGAATTTGTCCGATACAATTCCTTTAATTTAGGAAGAATGTCATTGGTGTTGTTAACCAACAAAGCGCCATCGGAAAAAAAATATCGTCTTTTTGTAACGCCTAAAATTTGCAGCATATTATATAAATTGCCCTTGTCTTTAAAAATATCGCCTATCATTAATTGTGAAAAATAAAGCCTCCGATTGGGCATAAACCCACCCGATACTGCCGCGGTTTCCCGATATAATAATGGCCCTAAACCAAAATGCATTCCGGGGTACTTTTTGGACATGGAATAATTGAAGGTAAAAGGCATATTGAAAGAAGTATCGTTATTAACATGATAAGAAGTAAAATCATAACTGAATGGCCGAAGGGCATCTGTACCCGTATACGGATATGATCTTGACAAAAAGAAAAACAAATCAAACATCAGTAAACCGATAAAAATCCATTTTTTATTCAAAATAACCGAAATTCCATACGCCAAACCAATTATTAACGAATAAGAAAATGTATAAAGCAAATAAGTCGGATAATCATTTAAACCTTTGCCAAAATTTTTAAACAAGAGCATGATGAGCAAAGCCAGTACCCAAGAAACAACAAGCAATAGTATGAAAACACATTTTAATAAAATATTAGAAAGATACTTAAGTGAATTTGCAAACAGAAAATTAAAACCAAATCCGGATAAAACCAATATGGAAAAAACCACCAAAACTCTTGAAAATTCAGGATACTTCAACGACATGTTCAATTGAGGAATAAGATGAAGCACGGCATGACCCTGGGAATATAATAAAGCAAATATTGTTGCCACCGTTAAACCGAAGAAATAACTAAACTTTCGTTTTTCTTTGGCGAAATAGATTACACCGACCAATGATAGAACAGCAGAAGCAAATCCTAAATAAAAAAACTGATTAAACCATAAACCTTTATTTCCATACTTACCCCATAAATCTAAAAAAGTATTTGGGATATATGTATTAAAAATCCATTGGATATCTATATTGGAATTAAAATATTCAGGTCCAAGACCAAGAAAGAAACCGGACAAATCGCCGGCGCTTTTTATCCCGTCTTTCATGTAGTTTAAATATGTAAAAAGATACCCAAGGTTTAATAAAATAACGGAGAAAACCAATATGATTAAGTTAGGAATATATTTTTTCAAGTCATTGGATTCTTTTAGCTTATATACGAAAACCGTTGCCAGAAACAGTATGACATATAGCAATATTCCGACCGATATTGTCGAATAATTTAGAATAACGATAAAAATAGCAAATGAAAAAAATAAGTAATTGCTGGTTTTATTTTCATAGATACCATTCAAGCCAAAATAGATACAGATCGGTAACCAAGCATAAGGAAACATATAATTCATAATCGGAGTATTGGACACAAAATATCCTGATATGGCAAAAACTAAAGCAAGATAAATTGACGAAGCTTTATTTTTAAAAAAATACTTATAACCCAAAAGATAAATAAATATTGTTCCTAACCATATATTCAACAAGATATAAAAATAATACGATTGATAAACCTTAAGCTGAATCAGCTTGCTGATGAATAACCACAGATAGATAAATGGATTTAAAGGAGAAAAACCGTTAAAGATATAGTTTGTCAACAAATCTTCTCCGCCGCCGAGCGAAAATGGATTCCAAAGAAAAATTTTACCGAAATTTATAAAACTGCTATAAATATAGGAGTAAGCACTGACAGGTATCATTCCATCACCAACCGGAACAACAATCTTAAAAGTCAACATCCAATAAAAAAGAAAGATTATCGGCAAAAAAAGCAGTATTATCAAAATGTGTTGCAAGTTTCCCTTTTGTTTTAGCATTTCTTATGGTTTTTAAAAAAATACCACCGGATTGTTTTTTTGATCCCTTCGTCCAGGCTTGTTTGCGGTAGCCAGTGATAAGTTTCTTTTAATTTATCCACGTTCATAATTTTATAAGGAGCGCCGTCCGGTCTGGCTAGATCAAAAATTAATTTACCTTTATAGCCAACGACTTTTTTTATCTTATAAGCAAGATCGGCGATCGAAATCCCCTGACCCTGGCCAAGGTTTATCGGATCGATATGGGCCGGCAAGTTGAAGGAGCGGATGATTGCCTCGACCGCGTCGTCGACATAAAGCCACTCCCTGACCGGTTTGCCGCTTCCCCAAACAACAACCTGCGGCAAATTATCTTTTTTGGCTTTGGTGATTTTCATGATTAGCGCTCCAAGCGCATGCGAGCGGATTTCGTCAAAATGATCGTCGGGGCCGTACATATTCGGTATCAGGAAGTTGGAAAATTCCATGTCGTATTGTTTATTGTAGGCATATGTTTGCACCCAGCTTGCTTTCCTGACAAATCCGTAAACGAAAACCGTATAATGCAGCGGTCCGTCCCACCATTCGTTTTCCTTGAAATCTTTTTGAACCACGTCGGGGTAGGAACAGTTGGAAATGGGGTTGACAAACCGTTTGACATCGTATTTGCGGCTGGCTTCGATTAAATAGGTGCTCATTAAAATATTGTTGTAAAATATTTCACCTTCATGATCGAGCGCAAATTTTATTCCGCCCACATAAGCCGCACAGTTGATAACCACCCCGGGCCTCTCTTTGGCAAAAAAGGCGTCGGCCTGTTTCTGGTTGCGAAAGTCTGTCCCCGATGTTTGGGAAGCAGTTACGAAATCAAGTTTTTCTTTTTTCAATCTTTCCACCATTCTTTTACCCAAAAAACCGGTAGCGCCCGCAACCAAAATTTTAGTTTTTTTAAGTTCGATTTTTTTCCGCGGCATCTTTTTGTTACTTGAATTTCATAATGTTCTATTATAGAGTATTCTATAACAAATAAATTTATTTATGAAAAGCCTTAAGGACGTAATGATTGACTTCTATGAAAAAATCGACATCCGCAATCCTGAAAAATTAAGGAATAAAACAATCCTGGTTACCGGCTCAAGCGGCTTGATCGGATCGAATATTATTGCTTTTTTGGATTGTTTAAATCAACAAAAATCCCTTGATTTAAAAATTATCGGCGTTTACCGCTCTGACATTTGCAGCTGGATGGCCAAATCACCAAATATTGAATATATCAAGCTTGATCTGGCAGAAAAAAATCTTCCCGAAAACGTAAAATTTGATTATTTGATTCACGCCGCCACATACGGTCAGCCGAAAAAGTTTATTTCTCTTCCTCAGGAAACCGTCCGGCTAAACATAAATGCCCTGACAAATCTTTTGGAATACGGTAAAAAAAACCGGGCAACTTTGCTTTATCTGAGTTCATCGGAAATTTACGGCGATGCCGATAAAAAAAATATTCCGACTCCGGAATCTTTTTATGGTTATGTCAATACTCTTTCCGATAGGGCAATTTATGCCGAAGCAAAAAGACTGGCCGAAACGATTTGTTACTTTTATGGCAAAACCATGCCGGTTAAAATAGCCAGAGTGTTGATCGGATATGGCCCGGGCGTTAAATTCGACGATCAGCGGGTCATACCGGAATTCATCAAAAAATCCTTATTGGAAAAAAAGATTGTCATGATGGATAAAGGTAAAGCGCAAAGAACTTTTTGTTTCATTGCCGATACCGTGGAGATGCTTTTGAATATAATGCTAAACGGTAAAGAATTGGTTTATAATGTTTGCGGCAATAAAACCATTACCGTTGCCCGCCTGGCTAAAATGATTGCCCTTATCAACAAAGCTAAAGTAAGTTTGCCTGTCAGGAAACAAACGATTACCGGCACACCAAACCGGTCCGTCCTGGATAATCGCCGGTATGTCAAGGAGTTCGGCAAAAAAAGATTCGTCGGTTTGAAGGAAGGATTGACAAGCACGTCCCTCTGGTTTAAAAATTTAAAGTCAACATGAATAACGCGACCCTGGCCAGGGAAATCAGAAAAACCGTCTTAAAAATGATCTACAATGCGCACGGCTCCCACATCGGATGCGCCATGGGAATCGTGGAAATCCTGATCGCCCTCTATTTCAAAGTGCTCAATATTGATCCGAAAAACCCGCTGATGCAAAACCGCGACCGGTTTATTTTAAGCAAAGGCCATGCCTGTGCCGCTTATTATGCGACTTTAGCCGCCCGAGGGTTTTTTCCGAAAACAAAACTGGATCAATTTATGGCCGACGGTTCGCCGATTGCCGCCCATGTCACTTATGGTTCACTGCCGGGTATCGAAGCGACTGCCGGTTCGCTGGGTCACGGTTTACCGATCGGGCTGGGAATGGCAATCGCCTCCAAACAAAATAAAACCAACAATAAAATATATGTCCTGACGGGTGACGGCGAGATGGATGAAGGCTCCGTTTGGGAAGCGATTGCTTTTGCCGGTTTTCATAAAATGAACAACCTGATTATGGTTATCGACAATAATCGTTTTCAGAGTGAAGGAACAACGGCATCAATTCTAAATCTTGAACCTTTTGAAACCAAGTTAACCGCTTTCGGCTGGTCGGTTTCCAAAACGGACGGACACGACGTTGAAAAATTGAGCAGGACTCTAAAGAAAACCCATTCATCCAAACCGTATGCGGTTATTGCCAGAACAACCAAAGGTAAAGGAATTAAATTTATGGAAAATGATTATATTTGGCACGGCAAAAGCCCTTCGGAAACAGAATATTCGGAAGCATTAAAACAATTAGCCTGATCTATGCGATTCGCCGTAATCAATACTATTTATGAATCGGCCTTAAAAAACAAGGATATTTGTTTTTTAACCGGTGATTTGGGCCACGTTTTTCCTGAAGAATTCAGAAAAAACCTTCCCTATCAATATTTTAATATGGGAATTGCCGAGCAGAATATGCTGGGAGTTGCCGCCGGATTGGCCCTGTCGGGCAAAAAAGTTTATGTTTATTCCATTATTCCTTTTGTGACCCTGCGCGCCCTTGAACAAATTAAAGTTGACGTTTGTTATCAAAATCTTGACGTTAACATCGTCGGTATCGGCAGCGGTTTGGTCTATGGCACATACGGTAATACCCACTGCGCAATCGAAGATATCGGCGTCATGCGCGTCCTCCCCAATATGAAAGTTATCTCTCCGGCAAATCCCCTTGAGGCACAACAGCTGGCACAACAATCACTCAATATCAAGGGGCCAACGTATTTTAGAATCGGGCGGGGAAAAGAACCGATGCCTTTGAATCCGTACCGGGTGACTTTCGGCAAAGGCCACCTTGTCAGAAAAGGAAAAGACATTACTATTTTTGCGACCGGAACAATTTTGACCGAAGCG
>Ga0172369_10006248_pt1 | contig 14254 bp, 11 predicted proteins | sample LakKiv25m_FD_114539 | JGI IMG/M metagenome (GOLD analysis project Ga0172369, IMG submission 114539) | Freshwater microbial communities from Kabuno Bay, South-Kivu, Congo - kab_022012_11.25m | ecosystem: Environmental > Aquatic > Freshwater > Lake | place: Democratic Republic of the Congo...
GGCGCATCGATGCTGCGGTTGCCGGCGCGCAAGTCGGTGACGCCATCTGTGTAGCTGCCACCGCGAATGACCCGGGATTCGCCACTGACGGCCCCGACGGGATCGGTCTGATCGCCGCTGGGATAGCCGTAGGCCCACCAATCGCGCGTCCACTCCCAGACGTTGCCGGCCATGTCGCGCACGCCGTAGGGGCTGTCGCCCGCCGGCTTCTGGCCGACATTCCACGTCGCGCCCGTCTCGCAGCCGACGCTGCCTGTGGTGCCGTTGCCCATCACCGCGTAGCCGCAATCCGCTGGCGCTTCACCCCAGGGATAGGTGCGCATCGCCTCTGCGCACCCCGCGTCGCCCGCGCTGCTGCCGTTCTTCTCGCAACTGCCGCGCGCCGCCAGTTCCCACTGCGCCTCGGTCGGCACATCGAACCCACCACCGCGCCACTGGCAGTACTGCCGCGCGCCAGCCCAGTTGATGCACGTCGCCGGCCTTTGCTCCTGCCCGACTGCCACCTGCGCGCACGCGGGGTCCGTCGCCGCACAGACTCCCGCCGCCACGCATTGCTGGTACTGCGCGTTGGTCACTTCCTTCTGGTCGATGTAGTAGGCCGTCTGCGTCACTTTGTGCTGCGGGACCTCGTCGGCGCCGCAGTTCGTGTCCTTCAGGGAATTGCAGCCCATCCAGAAGGTGCTGGTCGGAATCAACACCATGCCGGCGAAGGTCGTCGGCGCGATGCAGGTGCCTGTGGCGTCGCAGACCTTGCCGCCACAGTCGGAGCCGGCCGGCGCGGGGCTGTGCTTGCAGCCCGCAGCGCAGCTGTCCACGGTGCAACTGTTGCCGTCATCGCAGTTCACGCCCTCGTCGGTCTGGTTGTCGCAGTCATCGTCCACGCTGTTGCACACCTCGGTCGCGTTGGGATAGATGGCCGACTTGGTGTCGTCGCAATCGCCGCTGTTCTTGGTGACGTAAGGCGGCGATACCTTGCACAGGCAAGCCTTGTCGCCCCCCCAGCCATAGCCATCGCCGTCGGCGTCCTTGAAGTAGCTCGCGCAGCCGAATGAATTCGGGTCATCGGCCTTGCCATCGCAGTTGTCATCGATGCTGTTGCAGACCTCGATGGCGCCAGGCTTGACGAGCATGTCGTTGTCGTCGCAGTCGCCGCCCTTGACCGCGGTGTATGCCCCTATCCCGCCGCACAGGCACTTGCTGTCGCCCGTCACGCCGTAGGTGTCGTGGTCGCTGTCCTTGTAGATGGCCTTGCACCCCGCAGCATTTTCGCTGTCGGTCTTGCCGTCGCAATCATCGTCCAAGCCGTTGCAGACCTCTTTGCTGCCTGGGTGAATGACGGGGTCGGTGTCGTTGCAGTCGGTCTTGTCAGCGGCCGTGTAGCTGCCGGAGCCGAGGCACGCCTTGAGGGTGGCCGCCGTGCCATACGTGTCGCCATCGCCGTCGAAATACCAGTTCTTGGCATCGGTGGCGTTCTCGTCGGTCTGGCCGTTGCAGTTGTCGTCGACGCCGTTGCACGTCTCCGGGTTGCCGTTGGCGGTGAAGATGTGCGTGCAGTCCGTCACCGCATTGCAGCCATCGACGGTGCACGCGAAGGCGTCGTCGCAGTCCTTGATCGGCCCGACCACGCACGCGCCAGCCTCGCAGACATCGCCCACTGTGCAGACGTTGGCGTCGCTGCACTTGGCGGTGTTGTTGACGTGGACGCAGCCGCTGCTCGGTTCGCAGCTGTCGTTGGTGCACACATTGCCGTCGTCGCAGTTGAGGGGCGCGCCGATGCAGTTGCCGCCGCCGCAGCCATCGTTGGTGGAGCAGGCGTTGCCGTCACTGCAGGACGCGGTGTTGGCGTCGTGCTTGCAGCCGATAGCCTTGTCGCAGCTGTCGGTGGTGCAGACCTGGGAGTCGTCGCAGTTGATGGCCGTGCCGATGCAGACCGCGGCCGCGCACTTGTCGGCGCTCGTGCAGGCGCTGCCGTCGTCGCAACCCACGTGGTTGGGCTGGTTGAGGCAGCCGCTGGAGGGATTGCACGTATCGTCCGTGCACACATTGTCGTCGTTGCAGACGATGGTCGTGCCGGCGCAGGTGCCGCCGCTGAGGCACTGGTCCGCGCTGGTGCACGCATTGCCGTCGCTGCACGGGGTGCCGGCAGGTGCCTTGCTGTGGGCGCAGCCGGTCGCGGGAATGCAGGAATCGGTGGTGCATGCGTCGCCGTCGTCGCAGTTCGCTGCCTTGCACAAGTCGACCGGTCCATCCGGGGGAACATCGGGCGGAACATCTGGCGGTACATCGGGCGGCACATCCGGCGGCGTGACGATGTCCGTACCCGGCGGCACATCAGCGGGCGTGACGATGTCCGTACCCGGCGGCACATCAGCGGGCGTGACGATGTCCGTGCCCGGCGGCACATCAGCGGGCGTGACGATGTCCGTACCCGGCGGCAGATCAGCGGGCGTGACGATGTCTGTATCCGCAGGCACATCCGGCGGCGTGACGACGTCGGCATCGGCTGGCGCGACAACATCGGCATCGGCGGCCAAGGTATCCGGCGCGGTGACATCGGCGTCGGGGGCATCGGCACCGGTATCGGCATCGGCGGCGGTCGCGACGTCCTTGTGATCGGCAGCGGTGCCAAAGGCAAAGCGGCCCTTGGGCAGTTCGCCTACGCAAGCGGTGACCGTAGCGGATAGCACGAGCAACGCGATGGCAAGCGCCCAGCCAGGGTCGCGCGTCGAAGCACCGGGCATCGCCTCTGCCCCGTCCTTCCCGCGAAAGAGGCTGTCGCAACACGTTGATGACCCCACATCCGTCATTCCCGCGGAGGCGGGAACCCAGGCTAAAACGTTGGGATTTCGCCTGGGCCCCCGCCTTCGCGGGGGTGACGAAGGTCGTGGAAACGACGAGGGTTTGCGCGCCACCATCAAAACCTCCCCGCCAACGACAGACCCGCCGTTCCCGGCCCCGGCCCGAGCAGCACCGCCTGGGTCGGCTCGTGCAGCAGCAGCCAGGCGCCCACGCCCGCCGCCGCCACGCCGACGCCGCCCAGAATCGCAGCGTTGCGGTAGCTGGCATTCAAGTCATCGCGCCGCTTCACATACACGTCGTAGTCGATGCCGGTGATCTTGCCGCCGCTTTCCTTGGCAAGCGCCGCATCGAGGCTGGCGCGCTCGTCGCCTTGCGCGAGGTACAGCCCGGCACTGCCGGCCAGCAGGGCCACGCCGCCACCGACAACAGCCCAACCAGGCCAATTCACAGGGCGCGGCGCCGGAGTCACGACAGTCGGCGGCGGCGGGGTGATCAGCTTTGGTTTCGCGGGCGCGGCGACAGGTTTCTGCGGCGTCACCACCACAGGCTTGGCCTCCGGCGGCGGCGTCACCACCGGCTTGGCTTCAGGCGGCGCCACAGCGGGCCCGGCTTCGGGCGGCTTGGGTTCGACGGGCAGCGGCTTGACGGGCACGGCTGCCGGCTTTGCCTCGATGGGCGCCGGCTTGGGCGCGCGCAGCCCATCCAAGCGCAGCCGCGCCTGCTTGCGTTCATCGGCGCCTTCGGGCGCGCGCTGCAGGTACAACTCGTAATCCGTGATCGCCGCCGCCACTTCGCCCGCCGTCTGCTCGGCCACCGCCGCCTTGTACAGCAACTGCACCCGTTCGGGCGTGCCATCCCAGGCTTCATGGTAGAGCTGCGCGGCCAGACGCAAATCGCCCGTCCGCGCCGCCTTTTCCGCATCCATCGCCTGCGCATCCGAACGCGCCAGTTTCGCTGTGTTGAGGTAGCCTTCGCACTTGGTACGCAGCGCCGCATCGAGATCCTTCAAGGCCAGGGTCTGCCCGAAGTGCTCGATCGCTTTGTCATACGCGCCACCGACCTGCTCGGCACGCGCGGCGGCATAGAGGTACTCGGGCTGCGAGGACGAGCGGTAGGCTTCGACATACAGCTGCGCGGCACGCAGGAAATCGCCGTTGTCGTAGGCTTTGATCGCCTGCTTGGCCATCGTCGTGGCGATCTTGGACTTGTCGGCGGCCGAGGCAAAGGCCGGAGCGAGCGCGCCCAAGGCGAGCGCGACCAGACAGCAACAGCGAACCAGAGAATTCCGTGGCATGGGCGGCCCCCGTTGAGAGGGCAGAGCTTACGCGGCGCGGTGGCTCGGGGCAATCGACTCCCGCGGCACCGCAACCCACGCCTTGACCCCGGCCCAGCCCGCCTGTATCCCGGAATTGGCCCCTGCCCACGCGGAGACGCCCCATGGTCCTGCAACGTCGCGACATGACGCTCCACACCTATGCCGAGTACCTCACCTGGCCGCCCACCGTGCGCTACGAACTCATCGATGGCGGCGCCTGCGCCCTGTCGCCCGCGCCGGACCTTGCGCACCAGGACGCGGCGCTCGAGATCGCCACGCAGGTCAAGCGCCAGCTCGAAGGCAAGCCTTGCCGCGTCTTCATCGCGCCGGTCGATGTGCGCCTGCCCAAGGCGGCCGAGGCCGACGAGCAGATCGACACCGTGGTGCAGCCCGATGTGCTGGTGGTGTGTGACCCCGCCAAGCTCGACCGCCGCGGCGTGCGTGGCGCGCCGGACCGGATTGTCGAAGTGCTCGCGCCGGCGACTGCCAGCCACGACCAGATCCAGAAACGCCGCGTCTACGAACGCTCGGGCGTGCGCGAGTACTGGCTGGTGCATCCTGGGGATCGCGTGCTGACCGTCTACAAGCTGGAAGGCGCGGCGTTCGGCCGGCCCGACATCCAGGTGCTGGAAGGCGAGACGCCGATTGGCGTGCTGCCCGGCGTCGCAGCGGATTGGGCGGGTGTCGTGCGGTGGCTGCCGGCGCTGGAGGTGTAGGCTGGCGGCGGCGCCCGGCATGGGCACCAACTGCCGCGGCTGCCGTCACGGCGCATCCGGCAGCGGCGCGACATGCCACCACCCGGCCAGGTCCAGTTCGATGGCCTCGAACGGCTCGACCCGCGCGACATCGGCGCCGTCCCAGCCGCCCAGGCGCAGCCAGCGGCCGTTCTCCAAGCGATAGGCTTCCAACGTCTGTTCGAGCGGATCAACCAGCCACAGCCAGTTCACACCCGCCGTCGCGTACTTTGCCGACTTGCGCACGCGATCGTGGCGGGCGCTGGAGGGCGAGACGACTTCGCAGACCCAGTCCGGCGCAAGCTCAAAGCCTGCGACATTCGGGTATTCCGGCATGCGTTCGACGCGCCAGCCGGCGAGATCGGGCACGAGGACATCGGCGCCGAGGTGCAGTTCGGGCTCGAACAGGATCCACCAGCCGCCTGGCCCGCCGCCGCCGCTCCGGCGCCGTTGGAAAGGCCCGATGTCGAGGTGGAGCATGGAGGCGGCCTGCGCATGCGGCGATGCCGGCCGTGGACTGACATGCAGCGCGCCATCGAGGATCTCACCGACGACGTTTTCGGGCAGATCGACGAGATCCTGGTACGTAGCGGGCTTGCGCTTGGGCAGGACCATGGGTCACCTCCTTGGCTAGGAGCGTGTCGGACTATCGTCCGTCCAAGCTCCGTCGGTGCTTGCTGTTTGGGGCATTCGCACGAGAAAAGCCATGAAGTCATTCATTGGGTTTTTCATGCGAATGGGAACCCGCAGCCGCGGCTTCCCTAGGAGCCTGTCGCGCTGAATCTGTACATCTGTTTTCAAGTAGTTACGCAACGCCATACCGAATCTCCGACAGGCTCCTAGGATGGAGGCGGCCTGGGCCGGGGTCAAGGCGCGTCAGGGCCGAGGATCGGCGCCACCCTACTTCTTGACCTTGCCCGCCGCGCCCGGCTTGGGCAGCAACTGCCGCGGCTGCGGGTGCAGACCATAGGCTGCCAGCTTCTCGGGCGTGTTCTTGTGCAGCCGGCGCACGAAGCGCTCCGCCGCCTTGCACTTGGCGCGAATCGCGTCGCCAAAGGCGTTGCGCTGCTTGAGGGCCTGCTCGACGCTCGCGCCGTCCTTGGCCGCCTGCGCTTCGAGGGGCAGGAGGCGCGCGTACAGCTTCTTGGCGCCGCTCAGGTCCAGCAGCGAGTCGATATCGGCCGTCGGCAGCACCGGGTCAGCTAGCTTGGCGTCGGCCTCCAGGCCATCCAGTGCCGCCTTGACTTGCTTGCTCAGCGGGTGAACGCCGGGGCCGACCGGAAAGTAGAGGCTGCGGCCCGGCGCGCCGAACTCATAGAGATCGCCGACATCGCCGAGCACATCGTCGACGAAGGCCTGGCTGAGCACAGTCACCTCGCGCAGCTCTTCGCCAAAATCGCGCTCGCCGGTGCGGTCTTGTTCGAGCGCCTTTTCGGCGCCGGCAAAGCCCGTGCAGATCGAGTTCAGGTAGTCAAAGTCAAGGGCGTTGCGAAAGAACTTCGTGGTCTTGTGCACGGCGGCGCCGGCGAGCATGGCCAGCAGCCTGGCGTGGGCGACGCGGGTCTGGCGCAAGGGATAGGACTTTTTCGCGGCCTTGGCAGCCGGCGCGGCGGCCGTCCAGGTGACGTGCGCACGTCGGTGGGGCCAACCGAACGTGCGACTGACGCGGGTCGTTCGGGCCCGCTGGTGCGTAGCTTTGAAGAGATGCGCAGCTTGACAGCAAGCGATGCTGTATGTCACATCGCAGCCAACTTGCGGCGCCTGCTGCAAAACTGAGGGGGATTCCACATGCGATCCAATTCAATCGCGCGCGCCGGCGTGGCCGCCGGGGTGTGCGTTGTGCTGTTTTCGTTTCGTGCCATGGCCTTCGGGCAAACGCCAAAGACCGACGCGGCGGATGGACCGGGTGCACGCTTTCTCTACGGGCATGTCGAGGTCGATGAACTGCAGCCGAGCGCCGCAGGCACCACATCCTTCGTGCGGCGCCATGCGTACCCGAATGCAGAAGACAAGCCGGGCTGCACGGATCCAATCGACTGCCTGGCATCGATCAACACCGTAGCGCGGCGCTCGGACCTGATGATCAAACTCGACAGCGACATCGAGAAACTGGGCAGCGGCCAGCTCACGGTACGTGCGCGAGTCATGCGCGCCACGCCGGTCGAACTCAGCGTGGAGAACTACACGCGGGTTGGCGACCAGTCCGTACAGCCTGCGCCGAAGACACGAATCACCCAGCAGGATCTGGATGTGCTTCTCAACAGTCGACAGGTCGTTGGCCAGACCCGGGACGCGCTCGATGCCGCGAAACAGGCCGAAGTTCGGTTGCGCATCACTGTGGTTCGCGCGCAGCGAGCAGTGGACGACGCGCGGCAGGCATGGGCAGCCGGCGCCGATGCCGCCAAACGCCAGGCGGCCGCGCGTGTACAAACAGCGCTCTCAGACGTCATCACGGACCAAGGCACGGCTAGCGCGCGCTGGCGCGACATCGCTGACCAAATGCGCGCGGAAGTGGTGACCACCGGCCTCGTCGATCGGGCCGGCGCGAATGCGAGGCAAACCACATCAGCGGCAGACGCCAACACGATGCAGGAGTTCGAAGACGCAACCCGCTGGGCAGGCTTGCGCGCGACGGACAATGCCGCGGACGGCACACCGGCACTCGGGCGACGCCTCGCCGATGTGCTGGCGACCAGTCAGGACCAACTCGCCAAGTGCGATGTCACAAAGAGTGCGGATTGTCTTGCAGTCCTGGAACCTCTTGCGCCGAAGGCCGGGATTGGTTCAGGGACCGGTGGCATCTTGGCGGATATCTGGTCAAACGCGGATCCGGATAGGGCCACAGATGTGGGTCGACGCATTGTTGCGTTGCTCCACGTCGCCGCCCGCACGACCGCTGCTGAAAGAGCGGCACCCGCCCCAGGCCGCGTGCGGCTCGCCGACGTCGCCGACTTGCAGCATGACGATGTCCTCGAAATCTCGGTGCAGTTCGATCCGGGCACTTTCCAACTCGGCGGAAAGTCGTTCCCCATCGGTTCGTCTGAGACCGCCCAACGTTTTGCGCTGCGCTTTCGTGTGGTTGATCTCGGCGTGTCGTGGCGCGTGGGCACGCAGGTCGTCCTGCTCAAGCGCACGCACGACGTCAGCAACGCGACGCAGACGGCTGTGCCCTCGAACTGGAAGCCCACGGTGGCCGCTTCGCTGGACTTTCGCTATCGCGGCCGCGCACGCGGCTGGGAGTGGCTTGTGCCGTCGGTGGGTATCGCGGCGGCGTTGCCGGACTTTGACCCGGTGCGCGACTTCGAACTGGGGCTCGGCTTGAACATCGGCTGGTTGAACGAGCAACTGCACGTCGGTTATGGCATCGACCTGCACGCGTCAGCGAATCGCACCTATGTCTACCTCGGACTCGACTTCCTGCGCACCGTTGAGTCCTTCGGCGCACTGTTCAAAGCCGGCGCCGCGGCTGGGAATTGAGGAAGGCCATCATGAACAAGCACTTCTTGTGTTCGATGCTCGCGCTGATAGCGGCCGGCTGCGACAGCTGGTACGACAAGGCCTTCACGACGGAGTCAACGCCAGCGGCACCAGAGAGCTTGGCGGTCACTGCCTCCTGCATTGTTGCCAAAGACGGCAAGGCCCAGGTGTCCGCGCAGGTGAAAGATGCGAACGGGCACGCGCTCAACCATGTCACGGTCCACGCGCGCGTCGAAACCGCCGCGGGCGATGCGGCGACCTTGTCTTCCAGCGCGACCAACACCGCCGCCACCGATGTCAGCGGTCAGCAGATTGAAGGCTACGCCCAGTTCGACGTCGCTGTACCTGGCGAAGAAACCGTGGCGCTGCTCACACTGTGGGCAGGCGACGCCGATCGGACGCTGTCGACCGTGCGCGTGCTCGGGTCGAAGGGAACCTGCCCTTGAGTCCCGACGCGGCTGCCGCTGGACTGGCACCAGGCCATGCCGCACTATCGCGACCCGATGCAGATGCCGCGACAAGCAGCGCGCGCGAAACCGCCCGATGCGCGAACAGCCAGAAGCTGGTTCTTTCGGCATCCTGTCCACTTTGTCGCGCTGCGACGAATGCTTGCGGCAACGCCCTGTGCGCCCCAGGCCATCTGGCCTATCGGTTGCGCCCGCGGCGAAGAGCCGTACTCTGCGGCACTTGTCGTCCGAAGCCTGGCACACCTTGGTGAGCGCGAGGTGACGGTCGTCGGAGTCGATGCGGACGCAGGTTTGATAGCGCAAGCCCGCGGCGCGCGTTTTCCGGCCTGCTCGCTTCAGAACCGCTGTCCTGGGCTGGAGGAGGTGCTGGCCAGCGATCTGGCCTGGCAAGGCTCCGATTCATTTCAGGTCTGCAACGGGGTTCAGCAACTTGTCGATTTCCACGTCGGTGAGGCCACCGAGTTCGCCGCTTCCAGCCAAATTCGGTCGCCCACTGTCGTATTCGTCCGCAATGTCCTCGGTGGTGCGAATGCTAGCCGTGCGGCAGAGTTGTTCGCGGCCCTGCACCGCGCCGCTGGTCACCACACAGTGCTCTTCACCACGCCGTTTGACGTGCTTCAGGTCGACATGGCGCACGTAGGCTGGACAACGTTGCTCCCGGGCTGGGCCTACTCCGCCCGATCCGCTGGGCATACGACCTCTTCACGGCACGCCCCCACAGCCGGGTCCCATGGGCCTCCGAAGACCCTTCGCACCCGTTCCTGAACATCCGACAAATCGCGGGATTCGAGCTGCTCGAAGTAACCTGGTTCGGATTCAACGAAACCAAACAGGGACAGCAACTTCACCGCATCGCCCGGCGTCACAACCAGTCTTGTCGCCAGCACCGAGGGCTGCCAAGCGGGTCGGCGCCTCACGAACTGGTAGATGTCGTCACCGTCAGCTCCGCGCAGGTGCCACTTGGACCACGTCGCGCGGACGAGATCCTGGAGACCTTTCACCATCTGTACCGCGGTTTGCGCCGCGCCGATGGCGCCGAGTGCCGATAGTGGCGGGACGGGAGGGTCGTCAACCAACTGAGCAGCGCCCCGCGGTCAGGCGGCGGCTGCCTTGCCGCCAGCCAGTTCGGCACGTGCTGTGGTGCAACGGTTTGCCCTTCATACATGTCGACGTGCTCACCCTCCGAGAATAGGCCGCCGTGCAGGTAGATCGTGCACTCGATGGGTTGGTTGGACATGCTTGTACGCTTTGGTTCAACCGTGGCGATCGCCCGCGCCCTGTTCGCCCAACTCCGCCGCCACCTCCGCCCCATGCACCTGCACATACGCCCGCGCCGCCGCAAGGTTCCCGCGACTCACGGTCGGGAACTCCGCCAGGATATCCGCGTCGCCCGCGCCCTGCTGCCAGTACACGTGGACCGTCCAGACCGGGATGCGCGTGCCGTCGAACCGCGCGCGGCCGCCGCAGGTGCCCTGGGTCTTGACGATGCGGGCCGTCCACGCGTCCATCGCAATCCTCGGGTCGTGCGCCGCAGGCTGGTCGGACGCGGCGGCCGGTTCAAGGGTTGGGGCAGCGCGTCGCTTGCGTGTAAGAGAACCTGGATGAAGTGTCGTCGGGCCACTCCCGGCTGCCTGCGCCGCCCGGCGTTTTGGCGGAAAAACAGCCGGTTGACGACCGTGCCAGGCTGGCGTAGAACCGTTGCTGGTCGGCTGTACGGCGCCTGCGGCGTGGCCGGGCGAACGGCGGGCCAGACACGCACACACGCAGCGGTTTGATGTTCCAGCCCGCCGGGGCAGCGGCAACGTTCTTGTGAAGTCCCGTCCAGATGCTACGCTGTTTCGGGAGGCCACCATGACTTCTGACGACGATCAAAAAACTCCGCGAGACGCTGCGCGCTTCGAAACCGAGGTGCCAGCATCCCCCGCACGCGTGCGGGCCCTGGCGCAGATGGTCGAAGAAGGCCTGACCGGTGTCTTGGGGCGACCGCCACAAGATCATGAGTTCACGCTGATCGTCAAGAATCGATCGATGAAGGCCACGTTGCGCGGGTACACGGAGGAAGCGGTCAACGCCGGTCGCACGCTTGAGCGCATCGCACGCGATCCGACCCAGGCCCGCCGGGTTCCGGCCGAGCGTAGAGGTCAGGTGGCCCGCGCACTGCGATCGGGGTTCGAGCGCTTCAAGGACACAGGGCTGGTGGTCGAGGATGGGCACAAAGTCCACAAGACGCGCGTCGATACCGTTCTCATCAGCGCTCTGCGCGGGATCGAGGCACAACCCGTTGAACCGCGGACGCTGCGCGGCATCACCGACGTCCTGACGCCGATCCTCGGAGTGAGCCGACATGTGGAAGGGCCACAAAGGCTCTTCGCCGCCCTTCGTGTCGAATCGCGCCTTGCGGATTTTCCGCTCGGCAGCGACGTCGCAGACCTTGCTTTCGAGGCAATCAAACGCGGCTGCCACGTGCGTGCCACAGTGAATGCCGTGTGGGAGGCGTCCGACGGCGAACAATTCGTGATTGTCCCGGCCAAGTCAGTCGTCGTCCAGTTGGTCCTAGTCGACGAGCTACTCGAAGGCGCCGAGCTATTGGCCGCTTTGGCCGAGTTCGTCGATCCCGACGCCGCGGATGCTGCTGCCCGTTCCGCTTATGAAGATCGCGATCTCGACTGGCAGGAGGTGCGCTGATGGCCCGCCGGATTGCGATCGACACGATGGTGCTGTCCCACGCGCTCGGTCTGCGGCGCCTCGACGTGCCGGACGGATGGCGCGATCGCGCGCAGGCTTGTCACCAGTTGATCGAGCGCAACAGTGACTTGTGGATCCCAGCCCCGTCCTGACGGAAGCGTTGCGGTCTGCCCCTGTGCAAGAGGCGGCCAAGCTGATGAAAGTCATCGAGCGCATGAGGACCCTTGCCGTTACGCCTCCAGCGGCCGTGATGGCCGGCCAGTTGCTGACGCGTGTCCATGGCGCTGGCGGGGCCTGTCCGCACTGCTTTGAACCGCCGGGCATCAAGCCCTGTCCTGCCTGTGGCCGCAACCGCGGGCCAAGCAGCAAGTTCGCCGACGCGTTGATAGTCGGTTGCCTTCTGAGCCAACCTGGCGAGTGGACGCTGTTGACCTACAATACCAGAGATTTCGAGTCGCTCGTCGATGGAGAGCCGCGCGTGGCGGTGCAGGCCCCGCCGCCCTACGTGTCGGCCACCCCGCTCCTCGACTACGGCGAATCGCTGCCGGCGGCGCGAGCGGCTTCGGGCGGCGGAGCGGACGGAAAGGAAACGGCCTGAACCGCAGCCCGCCCGCGATTGCTGTGATTCGCCGTTACTTCGTATGGCAGGCGACCTCCAGAGAGCGCCACCAGGCCACGCGCAGGCCGGGCTTCGCAGATCCAGCCTGCGGCTTCAGCCGCCGGGTGGCCACGTCGCGCGCCGCGAAACTTCGCACCCGCGCTCACCCGCGGCCGCGAATGCAACCGCCCAAGGCCCACCTGCGGCGCCCCGAACTCCACGCGAGCCCCGACCGCGACCGCATGCATCCCCCGATCCGCCGCATGCAAAGCCACCGAAGCCAGAACCTCTTCGCTTGCGCCAGCCTGCCCGCCCCACTACCATCGCCCCCACCCTGCGGCGGTCGCAGGCACGGATCGCGGAGCGACATCATGGCGCAAGCCAGGCACCTCACGCTCTGCTTTGCCGTCCTGCTCGGCGCCTGCTCGACCACAGCGGACCCCGCCAGCAAGCCCGACAGCGCCAGTGCCAGCGATGCCGCCTTCGATGCCCCCGGCGATGCCACGCCCGCCGACGTGCAGGATCCGAAGTACACCGGCAAGTGCTCCGCCGGCCCCGCGACCTGCGACGACGGCAACCCTTGCACCCTCGATGACTGCGACGCGCTGATCGGTTGCACGGCCGTGCCCAAGCACTGCGACGATGGCGACCCTTGCACCATCGACCACTGCGACCTCGGCTCGGGCGCCTGCACCCACGCCACCCAGGATTGCCAAGACAACAACGCTTGCACCATCGGCGCATGCACGGCGGGCGAAGGCTGCACCTACAGCGCCCTCGATTGCGACGACGGCGATGCCTGCACCAGCGATGGCTGCACACCGAGCGCCGGCTGCCAGAGCGGCACCGTGAATTGCGACGACAACTTGACGTGCTCGCTCGACACCTGCGATTCCTTGAGCGGCTGCAAGCACACGATCCCAGCCGGCGCCATCTGCTGCGAATCCGCCAGCGAGTGCGATGACCAGAATGTCTGCAGCTTGGAGACTTGCGACGGCGGCATCTGCGGCCATGCTCCCGTCTTTGGCTGCTGCAAGAGCGGCGCCGACTGCGATGACAGCAACCCCTGCACCGTCGATTCCTGCGATGTGCAAAAGGGCGCCTGCAGCAGTGCCTTTGCAGTCGGGGCGGGCTGCTGCACGGCGGACATCCAGTGCAATGACAGCAACACCTGCACCCTGGACCGCTGCATCGCCAACCAGTGCGCGCATGAGACGCATTGTTGCCAGAAGACGCAAGATTGCGCAGCCGCTGGCCTGGCCGCCTGCGCCGAAGGCACCTGCACGCCGGCTGGCTGCGCGCTGGTGCCGGTGGGCAGCGCGGCCTGCTGCAAACCACAGGTGAACGCAACGGGGTTCGAAGGGGCGGACGGCTGGGCGGTGACGCTGGCGCCCGCCAGCAAGGGCGCGTGGACAGTGGCGGGAGCGAGCGATGCCAAGCAAGGCGGCGCAATCCTGAAGTACGTTGCCGCGCCGACGACCATCCTGGGCGGTGGGCCGCGCGCCGAGGCGCGGCTGGCCGAGGTCAAGCTGCCGGCAGGCACCAAGGTCACGCTCAAATTCTGGTACCGCTGGACGCCATCGGGCAGCGACTTCCTGCGGCTGCGCATTGCGACGTCACTCGGGTCGTGGATCGTCTGGCAGGCGACCAGCACCAGCAGTTGGCAGGAGGTCCAGGTCGATCTCAGCGGCTTTGCCGCCAGGCCGGCGACGGTGCAGGCCAAGATCGTGTTCCAGATGCAGGCGGGCGCGACTACGGCCGCCAGTCTCGACGCCATCGCGCTCACCAGCACGTGCGCGGCCGTGACGTGCACCGGCGACGGCGGGTGCAACGACGACCTCGCCGCCACCGGCGAGACCTGCGGCGGCGGCCTGTGCAGCTTTGCCGTGGGGTCGCTCTACTGCGAACCGGGCGATGCGTGCAACGACGGCAACGCGTGCACCAACGATGCGTGCATCAACAGCAGCTGCACGCACAGCCCCAAGCCCAACTGCTGCCTGGCGAGCGCCGACTGCGAGGACAACAACCCGTGCACGACGGATCTGTGCAGCGCCAATGTCTGCCTGCACCCGAAACTGCCCGCCAGCGTGTGCTGCGCCACGCCGCTCGACTGCAACGACGGCAACCTCTGCACCGTGGACAGTTGCCCGACCGTCGGCTTGCCGTGCGCGCATACCAA
>Ga0172369_10006249_pt1 | contig 14253 bp, 12 predicted proteins | sample LakKiv25m_FD_114539 | JGI IMG/M metagenome (GOLD analysis project Ga0172369, IMG submission 114539) | Freshwater microbial communities from Kabuno Bay, South-Kivu, Congo - kab_022012_11.25m | ecosystem: Environmental > Aquatic > Freshwater > Lake | place: Democratic Republic of the Congo...
CAGATCGTGCGCCTGGGTGACCCCGCGGCGGCGGAGGGCGCGCCGCCCGCGAAAACGATTCTGCTGACCGCGCGGGAGCATGCGACGGAGCCGGCATCGAGCTGGGTACTGGCCGGCGTGCTATCGACCCTGCTGCGGCAAACGCCGGAGGCGAAAGAACTGAGGCGGGGATATACCTGGCTGGTAATCCCTATCCTGGACCCGGACGGCAGCGCCGATGGCGTCTCCAACCGGTTGACCGAAATGTTTCACGAATCGCCGAATGATCTTAAAGCCTCCCCGGAGGTTTACGCTTACGCGCGCTATTTTACGCGCTATTTTTACGACGAAGGTCGGACCATCGACGTGGCTGTGTCGCTGCACAACGTTGAAGCGAACGAAAGCGAGCAGGTTGTGTCCCCATTCGTCAATATGCGGGACCGGGCAGAAGTACTGCAGTTCAACCAGGTTTTTTTTCAGTCGCTTAGTGCAAGAGGATTCGCTCCCGGCGATCCGCTGCATCCCTGGGATTACGGATTTACACCTTTTCGCCTGTATGGATGGTGTTCCGAACAATTCGGCGCCTTCAGTCTGGCCTTCGAGGTGAACGACCGGTATCCGCAACAACGGCTGTCCCTCGACCGCCTGCAGGACTTGGGCGGGGTGCTGGCATCCACCCTGGTGCGCTGGCTGGCCACGCCCGCGGGACAGGTTGTCAACGCGCGCACCACGCAACTCGCGCGTCTCAAACGGCTCGAACGCGCGGTTCATTATGCCCGCGCCGGCTATGATCCGGACGAGCGGACGGGCGCTGATTTGATTATGCGGGGCTTTTAACGAAACGCGGTAAAAGGAATGGAGGTATCACCGATGAAGAGCTCGATACGGCACTGGATGACGAGCATAACCGGATGGCTGGGCTTGGGATGCTGCCTCTGGCTGCTGCTGGCCGCGGCGGACCGCGGCGCCTGTCACGAGGGGTTCGGGGGGGGCACCACCGTCACACTGACTCTGGATCAGACGTCGGTGTATCGGGATGCCTGGGAAGCGGCATATGGTCGCTTCATGGGCGGCGCGATCACGGTTTCCCAGCATGGGACTACAGATTCAAATGATGTCAGGCTCGATGGACACCGCGAAGGCACGCTGTTGCAGTATGAAAATTACTGGTCGATGACCACGTATACCATGCACTTCACCAGCTCGCAAACGACGGCACGTTATAACTTTGACTTCGGCCCACCCTGCGCGCAGCCTGATGACCTGTTGTCCTGGAACCAGTATTACAAGTATACAGCCACCATCTTCGCGGGCAACCATTATGTAACCGATTCAACGACACTCACCGTGATCAATGAATGGGGTAGCGGTATGAGCATCATCGAGGAAACGCTGTAACCGGTTTGCCGCTGCCATGAAAGCCGGAGCGAGCCGTGCCGCGCTTGCTCGTCAGGTTTCCGTGCGGTTGCGTTGATCCGAGTCTATCTGAACACTCAGACCAGTCGGACATGTCTGACTGGTCTGTGTTATTGGATGATCTACTATGAAACGAGCACTGATGCTTCACCCTTTGCGAATTGCCGCGCGTATTTGCCTACTTGTCATGCTCTTCCTGGCCCTCGCGCCCGCCCACCCGCAAGTCGCCCCCACCCCGATGGAAGCCTATTCCCGCGAGCTGATGGCAACACTGGATAGCCCGGACGCGGTGCTGCGGTCGGTGGCGGTCGAAAAGCTGGCCGAATATCAGGTGACGGCAGCGAAAGAACGGGTGGAAGCATTGCTGCTCCGCGACCCTTCGCCGATCGTCCGCGGTTCCGCGGCGCGGGCGCTCGGACCGTTGAACCGGCATCGCGCCGTGCAGCCGGCCTTGATCGCGGCGGTGCTGCAAGATGCCGATGCGAGCGTGCGGGTGCGCGCGGCTGCCACGCTGGGCGAGTGCGGAGATGCCGGCGCAGTTGAGCCGCTGGTGCGCTGCCTGGCCGATCAGACCGTTGATGTCCGTTGTATGGCGGCGCAAGCCCTGGGGCAATTAGGTGATGCACGCGCGGTGGCGCCGCTCGCGAATCTGCTGCAGGACCCCGAAGCTGATGTCCGCGTGATGGCGATGAGCGCCCTGGGAAAACTGATTCCGTTCGGCGGACTCCCGCCGTTGCTGGCGCTGCTGGCGCATTCCGATGCGCAGAGCCGCCTGGTGATCCTCGGCAGCCTGCCATCCGTGCGCGATCTGCGCGTCGAACAGGCCGTTATTCCTCTGCTGGCCGACTCGAATATTGAAGTGCGCGCAGCGACCCTGCATCTGTTGCCGACAGTCGCCTCCGTCGCCTCCATACAGCCGGTCACCGCCTGTCTGCATGATCCGGATGCGAAGTTGCGGGTCTTGGCGCTGCAGGTGTTATCGCGCATCGGCGATGCCCGCGCCGCTCCGGCGGTTCGCGAGATGCTCGCCGATTTCGATCCCGCAGTGCGCGGTAACGCCGCCGATGCCCTGGGCAAAATATCCGATGCCGAATCGGTTCCCGCGTTGCTCACGGCGTTAAAAGATCAGGACGCGAATGTGCGCTTCTCGGCCTTGACGGGTCTGGAAGCGGCCGGCGCCAGGGGAATCCTCGAAAACCTGCTGGCATTGACCGGCGATCCCTCCGACCTGGTGCGGGGATATGCCATTCGCCTGCTCGGCGATTACACCGATCCACAGGTCGTGGCCGTGCTGCAGCGCGCCTTGCACGATCCATCAGTCGAAATTCGCGTATGCGCCTGCCGGGGGATGGGCCGGCAGCCACGGGCCAGCGCCGTTCCGTTATTGCTGACCGCGCTCGATGATCCGGCGATAGACGTGCGGAAAACCGCCATCTTTGTTCTCGCTGAAGTCGGTGATGTCAAGGTAGCGCCGCGCATGATTGCACTGCTGAAAGACCCCGCGCTGCAAGCGGAGGCCGCGGCCACACTGAAGGTGATCGGTGATCGGTCGGCGGTGACACCGCTGTGCGCATTGTTAACGAGCACGAATTACCTAGCCCGCATGAATGCAGCCTCGGCGCTGGGCTCGATCGGAGATCCCCGAGCGGGTTCCGCGATTCTGCCCCTGCTGAGCGATCCGTTTCCGGTGGTTCGCCGGGTGGCAGCACTTGCGCTGGCCCGCCTGGCCGAGCCGCACGCCATTGCCGGCATCGCTGCCTTGCTGCATGACCAGGACCAGTTTGTAGAGGTGCGCGCTTCGTCCGCCAAATCGCTGGGGCTCTACCGAGCCGCCGGCATCACCGACCACCTGCTGCGGGCCGCGAAGGACGATTCGGCGCTGGTCCGTTGGGAGGTCGCGCAGACCCTGGGTGAACGGCGAGACCTCGCGTCCTCCGCTACGGTCGCGCGTTTGACCGGTGATCCTTCCGCTGCCGTACGCGCCAAAGCGATCATCGCCCTGGCGCAACTCGCCCCGCCCACGGCGCGGGAAACGATCGCGCAGGCGCTGGCCGATCCCGTCCTCGATGTGCGGGAGGCTGCCGCCAGGGCGTTGGGGATGCTGAAGGACACGCGGGCTGTCCCTCTGCTCGTGGAGATGCTCCCCCGTGAAGAGAATGCGGCCTTTCGCGTTGCCGCGGTGGACACACTGGGCAGCCTGCGCGACTCGCGCGCCGTGCCCGTGTTGATCGACCTTCTCGCCGATCCGAATCACCTCCCGCGCACCCGCGCCGCAGAAGCCTTGCATGCCATTACCGGCCAGACCTTCCATGAAGATGCTGCCGCCTGGCGCGCCTGGTGGAAAAAGCAGTAATTCCCATCGTATCCGATTCTCAGTGACATCTCGCGGTGCAGGTCACACAGTTCGTCGGTTATTCACACATCTTTGCAGACTTTCACTCTCCATAGCTCTGGATCATCGGTCAGGATAGGTCGGAGGAAATGCCGATGCGCGTTGCATTGCTGATATTGTTGTCGTTGTTGGCCGCCGGTGTGTGGGCGCAGGGGCAGCCGTTGGTCTACACGCCGATCCGCTCCGATGTGCCGCCGGAAATCCGCAGCGGGCGCACCTTCGTGCCCATCCGTGTCATCTCCGAGCAATTCGGCGCGAATGTGCAGTGGGTGCCGCAGGATCAGCAGGTGACCATTACGCGGGCGAATGCACCGATGATTCAACTCGCCGTTGGCGCTACGTCCGCTGCGGTCGGCGGTCGTACCGTGACGATGGATGCCGCCCCGTATATCTCCTCCGGGCGCACCCAGGTGCCATTGCGCTTCATCTCGGAGAGCTATGGCATCCCGGTGAATTATGACACCGCCACCCATACTGTACGCCTGCAGCAGGGGGGAAAGCTGTATGTCCTCTCGCTGCCGGATACCCGCAGCGGCGTGGTGATCGAGATGCCGGCCGCGAACCAACTTGTGCGCAATCCCATGCTGGTGCAGGGGGTGGCGAACGTTTTTGAAGGCCATCTGGAGATCGAAGTGCGCGACATGGGCGGCCATGTGCTTGCTCACACCTTCACGACTGCCGGCATGGGAGCGTTCTATCCGTTCAGCGAGCAGGTGTATTATAATAATCCCGGCAAGGACGCCATCGACGGTGTCATCGTGGTCTTCTCACGAGATGGCCGCGGCACCGGGCAGATTCGCGCGCAGGATTCCGTGAAGGTGCAGCTCGCGTCAACGCATTGATTCCGTCAGGGAATGAGCGCCTGTTCCACTTCCTCGTCCTCCGTCCGCCATGGCGGCGAAACGAGGCAGATGAAAATCAGATCCTCACTGCCCGTGTTGCGCAGGTGCTGCACCGCGCCGGGCGGCACATAGACGGCTCGCCCTGGAGCGACCGGCGCGGTTTCGTCATCTACCGAGATGGTTCCCTCTCCCCCCATGATGACGAACACCTCGGAGCTGGTTCGCAAGCGGTGCGGGCGTGATGCCTCCCCCGGCCGCAGCATGGCATGAGCCAGGCTGTAAGTTATATGCAGATGATTATCCTCGCGCGCGGGGTGCAGCCATTCGCAGAGCGTCGTGCCGTCGCCGGCGGTGAAATAGTGGGCATGACGCAAATCATGGATCAACATATCGGAATTATAGCAGGATAAATGCGTTCCCAGGGGGAAAATAGCGCTAATTCCGCCGGCCTGTGCCGGCGATATGAAGGAGTGCATTATGATCACCCGCACTGAATATATGGGGTGGAAAAATAACGTCAAGCTGTCCAACGATCAGATCGAGTTGATCGCCACGCTGGACGTCGGCCCGCGCATCATTCGCTTTGGCCCGGTGGACGGTCCGAATGTCTTGAAAAACTATACCGAGCAGCTTGGCGGCACTGGCGAGAGCGAATGGATGATCCGCGGCGGCCATCGCCTGTGGCATGCCCCCGAGGCGAAGCCGCGCACCTACGCATTGGACAACAGTCCGGTTGAAATAGAGGAAATCGGTGATTTCGGCCTGCGCCTGAACCCACCCGTGGAGACCGGCAACGGCATCCGCAAGCAGATCGAGATCAGCATGGCGGCAGAGGATAATCTTGTGGTGCTGACCCACCGGCTGACCAATATCGGTCCGTGGAGCATCGAGCTGGCGCCGTGGGCACTGACGGTGACGGACGCCGGCGGCCTGTGCATTGTCGGGCTGCCGGAAAAGCGCCCGCATACCGAGGTGCTGACTCCCGACTTCCCGCTGGTCGTGTGGCCGTATACCGACTTTCGCGACGACCGCCTGGGCCTGGGCACGCGCTATATTACCCTGCGGCAGGACACGAGCAAAGGCCCGATCAAGTACGGCATGGCGAATATACTCGGCTGGGCTGCCTGCCTGGTGCACGACTGCCTTTTCGTGAAATATTTCGACTATGACCCTACCGCCGTCTATCCCGACTTCGGCTGCAACTTCGAGACCTTCACCAACGAAGATATGCTCGAAGTAGAAAGCCTCGGTCCGCTCACCCTGCTGGAACCGGGCGAAATGATCGAGCATGATGAAACGTGGCGGCTCTTTACGGGCGTGCCGCCCGTCACCGATGAGGCATCGATTGACCGGCATATCAGACCGTTGGTCGAGCGATGACGCGATGAAACTATGTAGCGATGAAGTGATGACAGGTTGGCGTTGGATGCCATCACTTCATCGTTTCATCATACAATCGGTCTGCGAGATTTAATCGATTCTTGATATTATTGTCAGCAGATTTCGACAAATCGGCCATTGATAGCCAATCATGTCGGATTAGTTCCTCCTTCGTGTTGTTTGTCCCCTACCCCGCGCGCGGAAATGATGACCTGGAGACAAAAACGCACAGGAGGAACAACGGTGCAAGAATTTCAGCCATATGAGCGCCCGCGGATCGTGAGTTACGGCGTCTGGGTATTCTCACTGCTGCTGGTGCTGGGTTTGCTTGGATTGGTAGTGCTGCTGACACTGACATTATAAGCTGCTCCCGTGTGTTTGCATCCTCCCCGGGTTGCGTATTTCGACGCTTTACCGGTCACGACGGGAGCGCGCAGCCGGCGTGCTCCTTGCCGAGTTGCGCCATGACCGATACAATGAGGCGTCGAAAGGTATCGAAATCCGGATGAAATCACCCGCTGCCGTGAATCCCAGGTGTTGCACCCCCTCGCGTCTCTACGCCGGGGGGTCTGTGAGATGACGACCGCGCACCCCGACGGCCGGGCGCCGGCGGCATCGTTCCCACTGCTCGGGCTGGACATCAGCGAGACGCGAATCGGGTTGGCCATTTGCGAGCATGTGCTGTCTCCGGCGCATCCCCTGTTCACCTATGTGCGTCGAACGCGCGCGCAGGATTTAGCACGCTGTGTAGAGTGGGTACAACGCTATCAAATCGGCGCCGTGGTCATCGGCCTGCCGTTGAACATGGATGGCACAACCGGACCCCGCGCACAGTGGATGCGCCGCTTCGCCCGCGAGCTGACCGAGCAGATCTGCGTGCCGGTCATACTGCAGGACGAGCGCCTGACTACGATCGAAGCGAATGAGGCGATGCAGGAACAGGGAGTATCGCCGGAAGAACGTGCCGAGCGAGTCGATGCGGTGGCAGCCGCATTGATCCTGCAGCGCTACGTGCATGAAGAATCGATGGGTGGGTGATTTATGGCGGACGGACAACACAATAACTCCGGCCCGAAACCCGAACCGTCCGATCCCGGACGGCGCGACCCGATGACCATGGCTCCGGCAACACCCGCCGCGCCGAAGCGGCTGCGACCCTGGCACTGGGTGCCGGCGATCGGCCTGTTGCTGCTGATCGGCATCGTCATTGTGGGCGCACAGGCCCATCGGCTGCTGTTCCGCCCCATCACCTTTACCAACCGCAAACCGTGATCATCCCGCGCTATGCCACGCTGAACAAGATCGCACCTCGCCTGGAAAAGCGCGGCCTGGTTCCCAGTGCCTTCGCCCTGCGCGTTTACGCCCGACTGCAGCATAAGGATAATAAATTGAAAGCCGGCGAATATGAAGTCTCCGGTAAAATGAGTCCGGCGCAGATCCTCGACCTGTTGAATTCCGGGCGTGTGATGTCATACTGGGTCACCATTCCCGAGGGGAAATGGGCCAGCGAGATCGACACCTATCTGGCGCCGCACTGGCCGAATGCCGCCCGCGAGTTCCCGGCCTTCGTGACGCAGCCGGAGCGCTGGCGCGGCCGATTCCCCTTCGTGGAGGGCAATACGCTGGAGGGCTACCTATTCCCGGACACCTACCTGGTGGGTAAAGGCGCCAGTGCGGAGCAAATCATCACGGCCATGTTGAAAGCCTTCGACGCGCGCTGCTGGAAGGCGTATCAGGCGGACCCGCCGAAGGATGGACGTATGTTTTATCAGGTGCTGATCCTGGCGTCGCTGGTAGAAGCAGAAGCGAAGGCGCCGGCGGAGCGCTCCATCATCGCCGGCGTGTATATCAACCGGTTGAAAAAGGGTATGCTGCTGCAGTGCGATGCCACCGCGATCTACGCGCACAAATTACGCATCGTTCCGCTGATCAGCGATCTGAAAATCGATTCTCCGTATAATACCTATCTATATCCCGGATTGCCGATCGGACCCATTTGCAATCCGGGCGCCAGTTCTTTTCGGGCGGCATTGCACCCGAAAGAAGTACCTTACCTGTATTATGTTGCCAGGAGAGATGGATCGGGTACGCATATCTTTTCTACGACGCTGGCCGAACATCAGGCCGCCATCACTCAGATACGCAGGAATTAACCATTATGACCAAGCGCGGATTAGGACGAGATGAAGACCATCGGGCGGCGTGGGAGGAACCCATGCCGCACCCGCTCGTCAGTTGCATGATGCCCGGCATCGCGGTGCTGACGATCATCACGGCAATTCTACTCGGCTTCCACCTGTGGCAGCGCACGCTGCCGGCTGATACCACCGTGCCCATGCTGGCCGGCACGAAGGTGGAAGATGCGATCAGCGCCCTGCACGCGGCTGGCCTGGATCCGGAACAGGTGAAGTCGCGCCAGTCGAGTGAGGAGATTCCCGAAGATTATGTCATCTCCTCCACACCGGACGGAGGGCGGCGCGTCAAAGCAGGCCGCATCGTGCTGCTGCTCGTCAGCTCCGGCTCAGCCTACACCACCGTGCCGGATGTCCGCGAGCTGCCGCAGGAAGCCGCACGCGAGCGCCTGCAAACTGACAACCTGGTGGTGGCCCAGGAGGATTATGCATTTCACCCTAACATCCCCTTCGACCGCATCATCAACATCACGCCCAAACCAGGCACCCGCGTGGAAAAGCTGAGCACCGTGAAACTGGTCATCAGCAAGGGACCCGACGTGCCGGAAAGCACGAGCGGACCGGCCGGGGTGCCGGAAGTGAAATCGACCGTGATCTCCGTTGCCCTCCCGACGGACGGCGACCCGCGCGATATGGTGCGGATCGATGTCTCCGATGAGAGTGGCGACCGCACGGTTTTTCAGAAAGAATATAACGCCGGCGACACGGTCGTGCAAACCGTGGAGGGGAAAGGCGATGTCACCGCGAAGGTATATTACGGGAATCGGCTGATATTGACGCGGACGTTCTAAGAACTGGAAGATTGGGAGAATGGAAGGATGAGTGGATGTAGAGCAGACAGTTGTCTTATAAAACGTGCCTGTTCCGGTGCTTGAGTAGGCGGGAGAGCTCTGCAGCGGTACTCCGCCGCACTTCTCGATTCGTTCCACCGCTCCCGCGCCGGATAAAAAACCACCGTGGTTGGTCACAGAGGGAACCGAAAGGCTTTCTTGCCCACTCAACCACCGAGCCGATCACAATAATTATTCTACCGAGTAACGATATGACAACACTACCCCCTCTCTTTGACACGACCAAGTACTTCGGTGTCGGCTCGAACGAGCGGCCGGATTTTCCCACGGCAGGCAGTGTGCTTGCCCACCTGGACCGGCTGGGCATTGCGCGGGCACTGTGCTGGCATGTCATCTCGCGCGACCAGCACCCGATGCGCGGCAACCGCATGCTGCTGGCGGAAATCGCCGCCACGCCGGGAGCGGCGGGCCGCCTGCTACCCGCCTTCACTATTGGGCCGGCCATGCAATATGAGCCGGGGGCGATCGGGGAGTTGAAGCAGACGATGATGGAGCATGGCGCGCGCGCCGTGCGCGTCTTCCGCTCCCGCTGGTCGCTGCTGCAGATCGAGCCGGTGGTCCGTGCGCTGCTGGGGCTGCAGCCTGTCGTGTTCGTTGATGCCCGCGAAGGGATGAATGCGCGCGATTTCCTTGACTTCGCAGAAGCGTTCCCCTCTGTGCCGCTGGTTATCCTGCACACGATGTGGGGCGATCATCTCACGCTGTTCGACCTCATGCAGCGCTGCCGCAACATCTATGCCGATACATCGTGGATGCACACGGAAGGCACCATTGCCCTGATCGCGCGTACCTTCGGCGCCCAGCGCTTACTATTCGGCGCGGGCTGGAAAGCGCACAACGGCGCAGCAATCATCGCCCTCGCCCACGCGGATATCACCCACGAAGCGCGGGAAGCGATCGCCGGCGGCAACCTGGCCCGTCTCCTCAACCTGCCGGAAGCGGCACCCACTTCCCCGTCGCCGGAGGAACACCGGCTCTGGCAATCGGTAACTGATGGGCAACCGCTGCGCTTCGACGTGGTGGACGCCCATGGCCACCTCGGCGAGCTTGGCATGTGGATCCTCGATTCCAACGATATCGATGCGCAGGCCACACGCTATCTGCGCAGCATGGACCGGCTGGGCGTGCGCATGGCGATCCTCTCCGGCGAGGAAGCGCTGTTCGGCGATCCGGTAGAAGGCAACGCCTATCTTCGCGATCGTACGCGACCCTACGGCGACCGCTTCCGCGGGTATCTCGGCTTTCACCCGCTGTTCGCCGACGTTCTGCTGCCCCGGTTGGACGAATTTTTCGCCGACCCCTTCTTCGTCGGCTTCAAAGTGCTCTGCGACTACTGGGGCATTCCGGTCACCGATCCGCGCTTCACGCCGGTGTGGGAATACGCCAACGCCCACCGGCTGCCCATCCTGCTGCATACCTGGAACGGTCCCTACGACGATCCCGCCATGCTGAAGGAGATCGCGCCTGCCTACCCGGACGCCAGCTTCCTGCTCGGGCACAGCGGCGGCGGCGACCGCACCAGCGCGGAGGAGCTGGCGCTGGCCAACCCCAATGTCTACCTGGAATGGTGCGGCAGCTTCTGCACCCGGCAGTCCTGGGAAGACACGCTCCAGCGCATCGGCAACCGCCAGGTGGTCTACGGTACCGACGGCATTTTCCACGATCCATCCTGGGAGCTGGGCCGCCTGCTCACCCTCAACGTGCCGGACTCGACACTTCACCCGATCTTTGGCGATAATATGCGAGCGATCTTGGCACGACGGCGGTAAGTGAGTAGTCTTCAAAACCGGCACGATCATTATCTGATTCGGTGAAAATATGACAGCATTACCTCCGCTTTTCGATGCAACGAAGTATATCGGTGCCGGCTCTACCGAGCGCCCGGATTTCCCCACGGCGGCCGTTCTACTGGCCCATCTGGACCGGCTGGGCATCGACCGCGCGGTGGTCTGGCATATCGCCGCGCGCGATCTGCATCCGCAGGTCGGGAACGAATGGCTGCTTCGCGCAATCGACGCCATTCCCGGCGCCCGCGAACGGCTCATCCCCGCCTTCGTCATTATGCCGCCCATGCTCTACGAGCGGGGAACCATGGGGCAATTTCTCGAACTGGTGAAAGAACACCGGATTCGCGTCTTCCGCTTCATCCCCAAGGGACTGCACTGGTCGCTTCGCCTCATCGCGCCCATCATGCGCGCCATATTGCCGTATGATCCGGTGCTCATGCTCAATGCCCGCGAGCAGGAGCCTGGCGACACGCTGGCCTTTGCCGCCGAGTTCCCGCAGGTGCCCATCATCTGCACGCAGGCGATGTGGCCCCATTACGCCGCGCTGTATCACTTACTGGAGGCGCAGCGCAACATCCATGTCGAAACCTCCTTCCTGCATACCTACCGCACCCTCGAACACCTCATCGACCACTTCGGCGCGGAGCGCATCATCTTCGGCGCCGGCCCGCGGTCGAACAACGGCGCCGCCATCGCCGCGCTCATGCACGCGGAGATGGCGGAAGAACACCGCGAACTGATCGCTCACGGGAACCTGGAGCGCCTGCTCGGTCTCAATCCCGTATCGCGCCCCGCGCGGCCTATCGAAGGCGACGGCCTGTGGCTGCGGTTGCTCCGGCGCGAGCGGCTCGGACCGGAGATCATCGACGCCCACGCGCATCTCGGACGCACCGGCTCGTGGGTGGTGGATTTCTCCGATCTGCACTCGCAGGTGGAAGCCGCTCTCGCCTGCATGGACCGCCTGGGCGTGCGCACCATGATCGTCTCCGGGCTGGAGGCGCTGAACCTGCACCCGCTGGAGGGGAACCGCTACCTGGAAGAACAGTTGCAACCCTACGGTGATCGCTTTCGCGGCTATTTCGCTTTTAATCCGATCTACGCGGACGAACTGGCCCCAAGGCTGGATGATTTTTTCACGCGTCCCTTTTTCGTCGGCTTCAAGCTGCTCTGCGATTACTGGGGGGTGCCGGTCACCGACCCGCGCCTGGCCCCGATGTGGGTATACGCCGACGCCCACCGGCTACCCGTGCTGCTGCACACCTGGCAGGGCGCACACAGCGCGCCACGCATGCTGCGCGACATCGCGCCCCGCTATCCCAATGCCTTCCTGCTGCTCGGTCATTCCGGCGCCGGCGACCGGCCCGATGCGGAGGCGCTGGCGCGCGAGAATCCCAATGTCTTTCTCGAATGGTGCGGCAGCTTCACCAATACCGAAGAATGGGACGGCACGCTGGCGCGCCTGGGCAGCGACCGCCTGATCTACGGCACCGACGGCATGCTCCACGACCCGGCGTGGGAGATGGGCCGCCTGCTGTCAATCAATGTGCCGGATGAGATGCTGCGGCCTATCCTTGGAGAGAATATGCGCGGTATCCTTGCGAAGAGGCGATAGAATAGAGGCAGAGTTCGGGGCAAAAGGATTATCAGCATGGGGGGCGAAAAGACAGGTAATCCGATGACCACGCCGCCTGAATTGACCATCTACACCATCGGCCACTCGAACGTCCCGGTGGAGCAGCTTGCAGGGCTGCTGCAGCGGTTCGGCATCCGCATCCTGGTCGATGTTCGCTCGTCTCCCTATGCGAAATACGCTTCGCAGTTCAACCGCGAGGCACTGCAAGCCCACCCGGCGATGAAGCCATTCAAATACTGCTACGCGGGCAAGCAACTCGGCGGCAAGCCGGCGAACGAAGTGTTTTACGATGAAGACGGGTACGTGAATTATCAAGATATTGCCAGCTCGTATACCTTCGAGGAAGGCCTGGAGAAGCTGATCGAGCTGGCCGGCAAGGCGCCGAGTGCCGTGATGTGCAGCGAAGAAGACCCGCACGCCTGCCACCGCCGCCTGCTCATCGGGCGGGTGCTGGAAGAGCAGGGCATCACCGTGCGGCACATCCGTGGCGATGGCCGCCTGCAAACGGAGGCCGACCTCGCGCTGGACGAAACGCGGGGGCAGCTCGGTCTGGGCTTCGAGGCTTTTGAATTAAATGCTCTTTATTTTTAAATTATATTTGCCTAGTTACCCAATCTATGATATGATAAATAAGGGTCATCAATAATGTCGATCCGATTAGTAAGCCTTGGGTATGAGAGAAGAACTATTCAAGAGCTAATTGATGTATTAATCGAGTTTAAAGTAACAAAATTAATCGATGTAAGGGAACGTGCAATATCACGCAGGAAAGATTTTAACAAAAACAAGTTATCCAGTACTCTTGAGTTAGCTGGGATTAAATATATTCATTTAAAAATTGCTGGAAATCCAGATTACGCTTTATCAAAATTAAATATAGATGAATGCTTTCTACGTTACACAGATTATCTACAAAACAATCCAATCGTTATAAATATATTTAAAGAAGAATTATCAGATGAACCGGTTGGAATACTTTGTTATGAGCGCAATCATAATGATTGCCATAGAAGTATATTAATTGATAAACTACGTCAGCAATGCCGGGGAATAGAGGTAATCACTGTTGAATAATCCACGGAGGTAATGAATGCTTAAGTGGGAGAGAAAGAGAATATTGATTTGGGGTAAGACACGGCCAGAAATAAGTAAAAAGTATAGGGAAACAGTATGCACTGGTGGAGTCTTTAAGGATACTAAACACCTAATACGAATCTATCCTATTCCTCTCAGGTATATGGACGATGAACGAATCTTTAAGAAATATCAATGGATTGAAGCTAACGTAACTAAGTCAGCTAGCGATCCCCGTCCAGAGAGTTATAAAATCCAGTACGAAAATATTGAGATATTTGAAACAATCCCAACTGATAAAGGTTTTTGGAACGAAAGAGCAAAATGGATTATCAACGACCATAATGTTTTTCAATCAGTTGAAGAATTACAAGTTCGGCAACAGGCAGATCATACGTCTTTAGGCCTTGTTAAACCTCTTTTAATCGATGACATAGTATCAGAGCAATACAATGATACCGAAAAATCATCCTTCTGGGATAATTATAAAAATGCATTAAAACAACTTGAATTACAGCTTGAGCAAGACACAATTCATCAAGTAAAACCATTATCACCTCCTGATTTTCGGTTTATTGTCAAATTTAACCCGGATTATGCACGTCGAGCGTAAATCGCCGACACCGCGTATTTTTTCGGTCGGCTGAGCAAGTATTCGAGCCTTCCTGTCGAATAGGAGAGTTACGACACACTCTATTCACAGCAAA
>Ga0172369_10006252_pt1 | contig 14251 bp, 12 predicted proteins | sample LakKiv25m_FD_114539 | JGI IMG/M metagenome (GOLD analysis project Ga0172369, IMG submission 114539) | Freshwater microbial communities from Kabuno Bay, South-Kivu, Congo - kab_022012_11.25m | ecosystem: Environmental > Aquatic > Freshwater > Lake | place: Democratic Republic of the Congo...
CCCAGATATTAAAATTACTTGAAGCAATTCGCGTCATATCTCTAAATCCACCGGCTGCAAAATCTAAAAATGAATGTTCACTCATTTTTATTGCAGAGTGATTTACGAGTAATACAGAAAGCAATTGCGGCAAATGCGAAACTTCTGAAGTTATTTTATCGTGTAGCTTAGCATCAAGTAAAGATATTCTTGCACCGGAAGTTTTAACTAATGCAATGTAATCATCTAAATAGATTTTTTGCTGAGAGCAGATTATAAAAACAGAATTTTCAAACAACAAAGCATCAGAATTTTCATATCCACTTTTCTCTTTTCCTGTCATTGGATGAGCACCAATGTATATTCCTTTGCTGTTAAGCTTTTTCCATTCTTCAACAAATATTCCCTTAACACTGCAAAGATCAGAAATTATTTGATTTTCTTTAAGCTGCGGAGAAATTGTTTTAAATATCTCTAAACTACTTTCAATTGGTAATGCAAGAAATATTATATCAGAATTTAGTATCTGATCACTGAAAGAAAGTTTCTCATCAATAACTTTTTCTGATAATGCTTTGTTTAAAACTTCTTCTTTATCAAATGCAGAGATAATTAATTTAGGATTTGCATGCTTTAAAGCTTTTGCAAATGATCCACCGATCAATCCAAGCCCGATGATAGCAATTCGATCTATCTTCAATTCATTTTCTCAAGTTCTTGTGTCATCTGCCTAAACTGATCAAAACGTAACGATTGTTCTCCATCGCTTAAAGCATTTTCTGGATTTGGATGGATCTCAACCATAATTCCATCAGCACCAACTGCTTTTGCTGCTTTTGCAAGTGGAATAACTTTATCACGTTTACCAACTGCATGTGATGGATCAACAATTATTGGTAAGTGTGTTAACTCTTTAAGAACAGGAATTGCACTTAAATCAAGCGTGTTTCTGGTCGCTGTTTCAAATGTTCTAATGCCGCGCTCACATAAAATCACTTGCCTGTTTCCGCGTGCAAGAATATATTCTGCTGCATTTAAAAATTCTTCTATTGATGCCATCAATCCGCGTTTTAACATAACAGGACGAAATGATTTACCAACCTCCGAAAGCAAAGAAAAGTTTTGCATATTTCTTGCGCCGATCTGAAGTATATCAGATTTCTCAGCAACTTTTTCTATTTGGTCTATTGATAATACTTCTGTAATAATAGGTAAATCATAATCATCACCGGCAGATTTTAAGTAATCTAATGCTTCAAAACCTAATCCCTGAAAAGCATAAGGTGAAGTTCTTGGTTTAAAACATCCACCGCGAAGAATATGACCAAAATTATCTTTCACTTCTCTTGCACAATCTACAATTTGCGTATAAGATTCAACTGAACAAGGACCAGCCATAATAACAAAATTACCGCCCCCTATCTTTACATCACGAACAGAAATTATTGTGTTATCATTTTTATAATCTCTGCTTGCAAGTTTGTAAGAAACTTTTGATTTAGATTTTTTTTCTGCTTTTACTTCCTGCTTTACAATTTCAGGTTTTACTTCTTCGTGCTTAACATTTATTCGTTCAACTTTTGTTTTCTCAATGTCTTTTGCAGGATAACAGCCGAGAACTTTTAAATATCTTGTAAACTTTCCAACTTCATCAAGCAAATCTTTTACGTTTTGATTTTGTATGTTGCCTTGAAAATCTAAATAGAACATTTCTTCCCAAGGATTGCCAATTATCGGACGCGATTCCAGTTTTGTCATATTAACTTCATACTTCTTAAAAACAGACAATGCCTCGAACAACGACCCAGCTTTGTGAGCTGTTGCAAGTATTAAAGAAGTTTTTGTTGGAATTCTTTCATCAACTTTTATAGCATCACGGCTGCAGATTAAAAATCTTGTAAAGTTTCCCTGCTGGTTTGCAATATCCTCTCTTAAAACTTTAAGATCAAAAATATCTGCGGCTTCTCTGCTTGCAATAGCTGCAAAATTTTTATCGCCTTTTTCTTTTATATACTCAACTGATTTTGCTGTATCGGGCAATAGTTCTACTTCTGCATTGGGAATTGATTTTAAAAACTTACTGCATTGTCTTGCTGCCTGGTAATGTGTAAAAACTTTTTTGATGCTATTTAACGAAACATCTTCATTCGTTATCAAACAATGTTTTACAGGAAATATTTCTTCGCCAACTATTTGCAAACTGCTGTTTGTAAGCGCATCATAAACATCGTTAATACTGCCGCTTGTTGTGTTCTCGATTGGAAGCACAGCATAATCGCAGGTTGAATCTTCCACCGATTCTACAACTTCATCAAATGTGTTAAACTTTTTAAAAAATATTTCTTTACCAGAATCACTAAAGAACTGGTTTGTTGCAAGAAAACTGTAAGAGCCTTCAATTCCCTGTATTGCAACTTTAAGAGTTTCAGAACTGTCTTTTGCATTTGTTGAATCGAGTACAAACTTATTCTGAATTCTTATCGAATCATTTATAATTTCCTGGAAGATCTTGGTAACATAATGTGTATCCAAACCGTATTCTCTGCCGACTTCAACCAATCTGGTAAGAAGTTGTTTTTCTCTTTCTTTATCACGGATAGAAGATTTTTCCTCGTTCTTAAACTTGATAATCTCAACGCTTAATTGTCTTCTTTCTGCAAGAAGTTTCAGCACCTTATCATCAATCGAACTAATTTTTTCCCTTATTTCTTTCATCACTTTGTCTTTGATTATTATGATATTTTCGGATGTGAATATCGCTTTATTTTGATTGGCAATCAAGATGTATCAAATTTGCATAATTTTGTTTTACTATATTCAAATCCTAAGAGATTATTTTATTAAACTTCGTAGAAGTTTAATTATTGTAATAATTATAAAACTTCTTCACTTCTGATTCTTGTAGAGGATCAATTAATAAAACATTATATTTGCTTTAGAAATTTTATTAACTATTTGCGCCCGTAGCTCAACTGGATAGAGCATTTGACTTCGGATCAAAGGGTTGAGGGTTCAAATCCTTCCGGGCGTACTAAAACCAGTCGGCAGTAAACAGTATTCAGCTGGCAATAAACTCGTAGAGCAGACTTTAGTCTGCTTTTTATTTTTAATATTTTGAACTATTATAAGACCTTATATTGGTCTAAAACATAACCCAAATTTCTTAGTCCCAATTCTCTTTGTTAAATGTAATAAGAATAATTGTAGGCAAGTAAATGAAAAAAGAAAAAACAGAACAGAATAAAATAATTGTTTTTGAAAGCAAGAGGATAAGGCGAACATGGCACAACGGAGAATGGTATTTTTCTGTTGTAGATGTTTGTGGTGCTTTAACAAATAGCCCAGATGCAGGAGCTTATTGGCGCAAATTAAAACAACGATTGATCAATGAAGGAAGTCAGGTCGTGACGTTTTGTCACGGACTCAAATTAGAATCTTCAGATAAGAAAAAATATACTACGGATTGTGCCAACACAGAAGGAATGTTTCGAATTATTCAATCAATTCCTTCGCCAAAAGCAGAACCATTCAAACGCTGGTTTGCAAAAGTTGGTTATGAAAGAGTACAAGAAATCGAAGATCCAGAACTTTCGCAACAGAGAATGAAGAAAGTGTATGAACAAAAAGGCTATCCTAAAGATTGGATTGATAAACGATTAAGAGGCATTGCAATACGCCAAAATCTTACTGATGAATGGAGAGAAAGAGGTATACAAAGTGAAAGAGATTTTGCAATACTAACCTCAGAAATATCTCGTGCAACTTTTAGTTTAACTCCTTCAGAATACAAAAAATTGAAAGGTCTTAATCTAAAAAATCAGAACCTTCGCGATCACATGACTGACCTTGAACTAATATTTACCATGCTTGGGGAAAAAGTAACTACTGAAATTTCTCAGAATGAAAAACCTGATACTTTTGATAAAAATAAAAAAGTTGCTAAACGAGGCGGAAGTGTTGCGGGTAAAGCACGTAAAGAGACTGAAAAAGAATTAGACAGAAGTGTTATTACCAATAAAAACTTTTTACCCTTAAATTGAAAAACAAGTGATAAAGTAAGTTAATAGAGATTGAAATTATTTTGTTATTCTCAGAAGATTCATATCGTTATATGTATGCGGCACTTCAGGAAGCACAAAAAGCTTTTGATGAAGATGAAGTTCCTGTTGGCGCTGTGGTCGTTAATAAAAACAGGATTATTGGGCGTGGTTACAACCAGGTTGAAAAGTTAAAAGATGCAACTGCACACGCTGAGATGATAGCAATTACTTCAGCATCCAACAATCTGCAAAACTGGCGATTAAATGAATGCACAATCTATGTTACGTTAGAACCTTGCATAATGTGTTCAGGTGCGCTGTTATCATCACGAATAAATGAACTTTATTTTGCAGCAAGTGATGTAAAATTCGGTTCTTGCGGAAGTACTCACAATCTTGCGGAAAATTCTAAGACAAACCATACTATAAAAGTTTACAGCGGCATTCTTGCTAAAGAAAGTGAAGAATTGTTAAAAGAATTCTTTAATAAAAAGCGGCTAAAAAACAAAGGATTAAACTGACTTATTTCTTCTTGCATAAAAAACTAATAACATCTAACTTGCAATAAAAAATTAAAGATTATATGCGCTTAATACTATTCGGCTCACCTGGTGTTGGTAAAGGTACCCAGGCAAAAATCATTTCTAAAAATTTTAATATACCACACATTTCAACAGGTGATATTTTACGTAAAGCTGTAAAAGATCAAACTGAACTTGGTAAACGCGCCGGTGAGCTTATGTCTAAAGGCGAGCTTGTACCCGATGATTTAATGATAGGACTAATAAAAGAAGTGTTAACTTCTGATGAATGTAAAGCAGGATTTATTCTTGATGGTTTTCCAAGAACAACAATACAGGCTGAAGCACTTGATAAATTATTTTACCAGATCGGCATAAACAATGCAACTTTAATCCATATTACTGCAGATGAAAAAGAAATTATCAAACGATTAAATAATCGCAGAGCCTGCAAAGAATGCGGCAATATTTTTAATCTAAAAGAAATTGATGGGTTAGATACCTGTCCTGTTTGCAGTGCTAAGAATAGTTTTTATTTAAGAAATGATGACAAAGAAGATGTTATTAAAAATCGTTTAGATATTTTTAGTTTATCAACAATGCCTGTTTTAGGTTATTATCAAAACAAAGGCAGAGTAATTGAAGTTAATGGATTTGATACGATTGACAATGTAAATAAAACTATTGTGGAATCACTTAAAGAAAAAAATCTTTATCAATAATCACTCTTTTTGTTTGAGATAACCTTTTAAGATTTTTTTATCTTCAATTTTGAATACTCTTGTATTCCCTTTTCTAACCATATCATAATTGTGCGTTGCAACTAAAACTGCTGTACCCTGTTTATTAATTTTTTGCAGCAACTCCAATATTTCATTGGATGTTTCAGGATCAAGATTGCCAGTAGGCTCATCAGCAAGAATAATTAACGGCTGATTTAAAATTGCACGCGCAATTGCAACTCGTTGTTTTTCGCCGCCAGAAAGTTGATCTGGAAAGTTTAATCTTTTATGAGTTAAGCCAACTTGTGTAAGCACATCATTAACTCTTTTTTTAATTTCTTTTTGATTTGTTGATGTAACTTCAAGTACAAAACTTAAATTTTCAAAAACATTTCTGTCAGTAAGCAGTTTAAAATCCTGAAATACAATCCCAATCTTTCTTCTTAAATAAGGCAGTTCGCTTTTCTTAATTGTCTGTGAATTAAAATTACCAACAGTAACAGAACCGGAATTTGGAAGCACATTCATATAAATCATTTGCAGTAATGTTGTTTTACCTGAGCCGCTTTTGCCAATAAGAAATGCAAACTCGCCGGCATTTAATTCAAGGTTTACATTATCAAATAAAGGTTGATTTTCATAATCAAAACTTACATTCTGAATCGAGAGCATTACACTTTCCTTTTCATAATAAATTGTACCCGGTCTGATGAAGCTATGCCTTTAGTGTAACTAAAAGCTTTGTAGCAATTTACAACATATAATCCGGATTTTTCAGCAAGTTCAAAAAAAGTATTGAATGGAAATATTTTTTGCGTATGAGTTTCTTTGTAAATATTTCCATCAGGATAAATTACTGAAAAAATATTTTTATGAGTTTTAGTTTTTGGATCAAACAAACTTACTCTATTATAAAAATATTTTTTGTACTTACCGGATTTATTTGCAGTTTTTTGATGCTTATAACTATTATTCTCTAAAGCTGTATCAAATGTAAATATTCCATTTTCAGTAAGATGAGAACTAACTTCATTAAAATGTTTTAATAAATCTTTTTTGGTAAGAAGATAATTCACAGAATCAAATGCTGAAAAGATCAGATCAAAATTTTTAGTGAATGGAAGTAATGTCATATTACAACATATTTTCTTAACCGGAATCATTTTCTGGCTTAACATTTGAAACGAAATATCGGAAGCAAAGTATTTTTTATAATGTTTGGATAAATAATTTGCAAGCAAGCAATTTCCTGCTCCAATTTCTAACACAACAGGATTTTTAGGTAAAGAATTTTTTGTAATTGAATAAATATATTTTGCCCACCATTTGTAATCCACAAAATCTATTAACTGAGAATAAATTTTGGAAACGTGCAGATAAGGATCAATTTGTTTTTTTGCCGGCAAGAAACAAATTCCTGTTTTTGTGAATTTTAAGTGCGTAATTGTAGGCTTGCATCAAACTTGATTCATCAGCAGTATTTTTACCTGCTATATCAAAAGCAGTTCCATGATCAGGCGAAGTTCTTATCAATCTTAAGCCGGCTGTATAATTAACGCCTTTGCTAAAATTTAAAAGTTTAAATGGTATTAAAATCTGATCGTGATACATTCCTAAAATCACATCAAATTTTTTATAAATTTTATTTCCCCAGAAAGCATCAGGCACAAATGGACCTTGAACCATTATTTTTGTTTTTAAAGATTCAATTAAAGGTTTAATAATTATTTTTTCTTCATTCCCAATTAATCCATTTTCACCGGCGTGCGGATTTAAACCTAACACAGCAATTTTAGGTTTTTTAATCCCAAGATCAATCATCGCAGTTCGATTTAATAATTCAATTGCTGTTTCAAGTTTTTGATTGGTAATTAATTCAGGAATTTTTGAAATTGGTTTATGGATCGTGAGTAAACCGGCATTAATTTTTTCAGATAAAAACAGCATCTGATATTTTTTTGTTTTTTCAGAAGCAGCAAGTAATTCAGTGTGTCCTGGGTGCTTTATACCACCAAGTTTAAAAGCTTCTTTAGATATTGGAGCTGTTATTATCACATCAGCATTATAAGAATCAACAAGCTTTATAGCTTTAATTATTGCGTTATAAGCTGCTTTACCCGATGAACTTGTGGGCTTGCCAATAGATAATTTTGTATTTGTCTGTAAAATTAAATTAAGTTTATCCGTTGATAAATATTTACTATCGTAATGTTTTACTTTAAAGGATGATTTGGTGAGCTTATAATAAAAGTCAAAAATATTTTTAGGACAAATAAAAATTATTGGGTTAACATTTTTCTTGCTTAAAATCCTAATAAAAGATTTTAACGCAATCTCAGGGCCAATACCATTAACATCACCGCAAGTAAAAACAACTCGTGTCATTTACTTTCCGCCAATTGAAATTTTCCGGTTCCATCTTTATCAATAAAATGAAAAGTCTTATTCATTTTTTTATAATTCCAGGTTTCCACAACTTTATCATCAGAATTTGTGTAACGATCAATTTCATCAGGGGCACCAAGTTTTATATAAGTTTTACCACGATCAGATTTTGCACCGCCGTTATTTGTTAAGCCAGAAAAATTTTTATCACTATAATCAACTCTTGTATAAAATTCATTCATCAGTTCATTAAACTTTGTATTTGGAGTTGGATCTTTTGATTTCCAGTACTCATACAAATTTGTTTGATCATTCCCTTTTGCACCCAAAATATTAGAAACTACACTTTTGGGTTCAATAATTTCCAATAACTTAATTGCCATTTCAGGATCGGATAAAGACATTGGTTTGTTGATCCAAATTACATTTAATTTAAACGTTTTTACTTCAGATGTTTTATCAGATTTAATTTCAATCTGAACCGGACCTTCATCCAATTGAGATGAAATATCATTAAATAAAAAACATTTGATACCATTAGAATCTGGGCATTTTTTAATCCCAATAAATTCTTTTGCAAAATCTAATTTACCATTACAAATAATAAAATCTTTAAGAACCTTTTCTGCAACCAAATAAGATTCACCTTGCTTAACTGAAATAATGAGAGAATCATAATCAGGATTTATTACAGGGAATAATAAATCAGAAACTGTTTTATTAAATGGAATGGAGTTAGAATTATTACATAACAAAAAAAGTTCATTACTTTCATTTCTAAAAATTCCATTTTCTATGATAATAGGATTTAGAAATTGATTTTTCTGATCTAGCGATAATTCAATTGGAGGTATTCTTCTTTCTCTTTTAGATATACCATCTGATATAATTGCTAATACTTTATAGCTGCCAGGTTCAATATCAAAACTAACTAATCCCTGCAAAAAAGTATTTTCAGAATTTGTAAGTTCAAAATTAGTAGTAGAGATTTTTCTTTGGTCAAAAACTCGTTTAACAGATTTATTAAGTGAATCCTGGATTTCTAGATTTACTTTTAATGCAGCTTTAAATTCACCGTCATTCTTTTCAAAGAATAACTGCGAATAAGATATTTTATATGAATAGAAAACTTTATATGATTTTTCTGATGGGAAATAATGAATCTCGGAATTATAAAATTTACCAGCTTGTATTATTCTTTGATCCAAATTAAAGTCTGGTTGAGCTGTAATTTGAATCGTTACGAATAATAAGATTAGAATTTTCTTCATCTGTTGTTAGCCCAAACTTTTTAGTTATCTAAATAAACTAAAACCAGATTAAACAAACCGTAAAAAAATTTACCCTTAATGTTCAATAAGAACAGCTTAATTAGCTGTTCATATTGTTTAAGAATTCTTTATTGTTCTTTGTACCACGAACTTTATCAAGTAAAAATTCCATTGCTTCAACAGGATTAAAATCGCTAAGAATTTTTCTTAGTATCCAAACTTTTGCAAGCTCATCTTCTTTCATCAATAAATCTTCTCTTCTTGTTCCAGAGCGATTAACATCAATTGCAGGGAAAATTCTTCTATCACTTAAATCTCTGTTCAGTACAAGTTCCATATTGCCGGTACCTTTAAATTCTTCAAAGATAACGTCATCCATACGGCTTCCTGTATCAATTAGTGCAGTTGCAATAATTGTTAAGCTTCCGCCGTCTTCAGTATTTCTTGCAGCACCAAAAAATCTTTTTGGTTTATGTAATGCGTTGGAATCAACACCACCTGAAAGAATTCTACCGCTGTGTGGAACAACAATGTTGTGTGCACGTGCTAATCTTGTAATACTATCAAGAAGTATTACAACATCTTCTTTTGCTTCAACTAACCTTTTTGCTTTTTCAATAACCATATCCGCAACCTGAACGTGTCTATCAGCAGGTTCATCAAATGTAGAACTGATAACTTCTGCTTTTACAGATCGTTCCATATCAGTTACTTCTTCAGGTCTTTCATCAATAAGAAGTATAATCAATTTTACTTCAGGATGATTACGTGTAATTGAGTTAGCAATCTTTTGCAGTAAAACTGTTTTACCAGATTTTGGCGGCGATACGATTAGACCTCTTTGTCCTTTACCAATTGGGGCTAACATATCCATAATTCTTGTAGAATATTCACCCGGCACTGATTCTAAAATTAATTTTTTGGTTGGATAAACAGGAGTTAAGTTATCAAATAAAGTTCTATTGCGTATGTGATCTGGTGAAAGTCCGTTAACTGCTTCAACTCTAAGTAAAGCAAAAAATCTTTCGCCTTCTTTTGGAGGACGAACCTGCCCGCTAACAAAATCACCAGTTCTTAAACTAAATTTTTTAATTTGTGAAGGTGAAACATAAATATCATCTGGTGAAGGCAAGTAATTATAATCAGAAGATCTTAGAAATCCGTAACCATCTGGCAAAACTTCTAAAACTCCTTTAGAAAAAGTTAATCCATCTTTAACGCTCTGAGCTTCTAAAATCTTAAAGATAAGTTCTTGTTTTCTTAAATCACTGTAGCCGGCTATGTTAAGCTCTTTAGCTATTTCATTAAGTTCAACAATCTTTTTTGATTTGAGATCAGAAATGTCCATCGGCATTGCGGTACCTATATTTTGTTTAATAAAATGTTAAAATAATAATTGTTTTCAAATTGGTTTAATCCTGATAAGCTCTCGTGGTGTTTCTTAATTGTATGAAATGATCTCGAGGTCTTAGCCAAAATTAAATACTTAGATTTATATTGTCAAGAAATAACTTTGGGTAATATTGATTTTACCTCGCCCAACAAATACATACTGCCGGCAACCACAAGACAGTTTTCTTTATTCCCTTTAAATGATTTTGATAAAAATTCTTTAAGATCTGTAATTGTTTCAAATTTAATATTCAATTTATCAGCTGCTGATTTTACATCAGAGATATTTGCGGCTCTTTCGTAATCAATGTGATAAAAATAATATTCATCAAATACTTTTTTAATTAGGTTTAACATTTCTTCAATGTTTTTATCTTTCATCACTCCAAACAGTATAGATGATTTTTTATAATTTTTTCTTTCTTTAGAAAATTCATTTACTAAACTTTTTATTCCTTCTGGATTATGAGCGGAATCTAATATTATTCTAGGAGTGTTAGACACAACCTCGTATCTGCCTTTTAGCTTGGTATTTTTAACAACATTTTTTATTCCATCAGTTATAATTGCAGGATCATCAATATCAAAAGTTTTAACAATACATAATGCGGCTAATGCAGCATTATATTTTTGATGTTTGCCAATAAGCGGAACAATCCATTCATCAAATTCAAGCTCTTCTGTATAAAGTTCTATATGATCATTCTTTTCAATAATATATTCTTCAAGACAATACAAATCTGATTTCACGGATTCACATTTTTTCTCTACAACTTTAATTGCTTCTTCCGGAAGTAAACCAATAAAAGCTTTGCTCTGCTTTTTTATTATCTCAGCTTTTTCTGAAGTTATGCCTGTAATCTTATCACCAAGAATATTTGTGTGTTCTAAACTAATTGAAGTAATAACTGAAGCCATAGGATTTATAACATTTGTAGCATCAAGTCTTCCGCCCAAGCCTGTTTCTATAACTGCATAATTAACATCACTAAATAAAAAATACTCAAATGCCATTGCAGTTGTTACTTCAAAAAAAGTAAGCTTAAGTTCATCAATTTGTTTTTGATATTTATCAATAAAATTTGCAATGTAATCATCAGAGATATATTTGCCATTAATAGAAATTCGTTCATTAAATTTTACAAAATGCGGAGAAGTGTATAATCCAACTTTGTAACCATTCTCCGTCAAAATACTTGCGATAAAAGAAGAAGTGCTTCCCTTTCCGTTTGAACCCGCAATATGAATTGTTTTTAATTTTGTTTGTGGATTACCAATTTCATTAAGAAATAATTTGATATTATCCAGACCAAGTTTAATCCCAAACGTGTGAAGAGCAAAAAGTTTATTTAATGATTCTTCTATATCCATTAGATTATGTACGAAGCAGTTAATTCAGATAATTTATTAATTCCAGCACTAACGCAATAATTTTCCAAATCTTTAATCATTTTTTCTGGTGCGGTTGGATCTATAAAATTTAAAGTACCAATTTGTACAGCACTTGCACCAACAATCATAAACTCAACTACATCTTTCCAATTCATAATTCCACCAATACCAATAATTGGAATTTTAACTTTTCGAGATATCTCTAAAACTTTTGCAAGAGCAATTGGTTTTATTGCAGGACCAGAAAGACCACCGTTAATATTATAAATTTTTGGCTTTCTTGTAAAGATGTTAAATGAAGTTCCGACCAAAGTATTAATTGCCGATACAGCATCGCCGCCTTCTTGTTTTACGGCTATTGCAAAATCAGATATATACGAAACATTTGGTGAAAGTTTTATTATTAAAGGTTTATTAGTTACCGCTCGCACTTTTGATGTAACATTTGCAACCGCTTTTACATCATTACCAAACTGCAATCCTCCATCTTTAACATTTGGACAAGAAACATTTATTTCAAAAGCTTTTATAGTTTCTTCTGTTGTAAGAATTTTTGTACACTCAACATATTCATCAACACTGCTTGCAGCTATGTTGCAGATTAATGGAACATCGTACTGTTTAAGAAATGGAATTTTTTCTTTTAGAAAAACTTCAACACCAACATTTGCAAGTCCAATTGCATTTAACATTCCTGCAGAAGTTTCAACGATGCGTTGTGGTGGATTTCCTTTACGCGGTTTAAGACTTAAAGATTTTGTAACAATTCCACCAAGTTTATTTAGGTTTGAAAATTCAGCAATCTCGTTTCCGTAGCCAACCGTACCTGAGGCAAGCATAATTGGATTGCGAAGTTTTAATGAGCCAATATTTACTGATAAATCTATATTGCTCATATCACAACATCCTTAACATTAAAAACCGGACCATCTTTACAAATTAAAAGATACTTATCTGTATTAGAGGTTGATTCAATTGGACAGCCCTGACAAATTCCAAATCCACAAGCCATTGCCGATTCTGTTGAAACCTCGCAATCAAGTTTATGTTTTATGCAAAAAGTTTTTAATGCTCTTAACATTGCATTAGGTCCGCACGCAAAAACTTTTGATGAGCTAATATCAATTTTATCAAGATTCATTTCTAATAGCTGCACAACATTTGCTTTTATTCCCGCAGAGCCATCATCAGTTGATATTTGCACATTGTCTAAAGCATAGGTAATTAAGTCTGCTTTAGTTCTACCTCCAACAAAAGTAAAAATATTTTTTGATGCTTTAATTTTTCTTGTAACAAAAGGAAATGGCGCAGAACCAAGTCCGCCAGCTATAATAATTGCAGTTTTATAATTACCATCCAAGTTAAATCCGTTACCAAGCGGACCAAGGATATCAACTAATTCTTTTGGCTGCTTATGAGCTAATATTTTTGTTCCCTCACCTAAAACATTGAACATAATAAAAATGTTTTCACCTTCTACATCACAAACACTAAATGGTCTTCTTAATAATGGGGTGTTAGTTTCAGAAACTCTTATGTTAAGAAACTGACCTGGCTTTACAATTTTAGCAATATCAGGTGAGTAAATTTTTTGGATAAAAATATTTTCGTGAACTTGTATTGTTTCTACTACAGGAGAATTAACTATAAACAAATCTTTTCCTCTTAAAACGATTACAGGTTAGTATTTAGCATGACGTAAATAAAGTGAAATCTCTATAACAAATCTAAAATGTTCTAATAAAAAAAACGAATTATAAATACTCATCCATTTTATTCATTTTAAGATACTCTACAATTTCTTTCACATCCTGAGCTTTATCTCTTCTGCAAATCAGAACAGTATCTTCGTGATTAATAACGATTAGATTATCAACACCAATAACGGCTGTTACTTTTCCTGGTGAATAAATATAAGAATCATTTACGCCGTGAATATAAACTTTACCAATTGCTGCATTTCCATTTTCATTTTTTTCGGTAAGCTGATAAACTTCTTCCCAGCTTCCAACATCACTCCAATTAAATGTGCCTTTTGTTAAATAAACTTTAGTTGATTTTTCCATTATGCCGTAATCAATGGAAATTTTTTTAAGCTGGGCATAAATTGTTTTAAGTTTATCCTTAAAATTTTTACTGGATATACTTTTTTCAATTTCAACAAGTCCTTCATATAGATCGGGCATAAGATTTTTTATTTCATCAAGTATAACATCAACACGCCAGATGAACATACCGCTGTTCCACAAAAAATCTCCGCTCTCAACAAATCTAACTGCAGTTGCATAATTCGGTTTTTCTGCAAACGTTAAAACTTTATGAATATTATTTGCAGCTTCTTTATCATCTATTTGAATATAACCATAACCTGTTTCTGGGCGTGTAGGCTGGATGCCTATTGTCACTAAACCTTTAGATTCGTTTGCAAACTTAGCTGCATTTTCTAAGGTTTGCTTAAACATTGCTTCATCTTTAATTATATGATCTGCAGGAAGAACAACAGTAATAGCATCAGGATCTTTTGCTTTAACAATAACAGAAGCAAGCCC
>Ga0172369_10006253_pt1 | contig 14250 bp, 7 predicted proteins | sample LakKiv25m_FD_114539 | JGI IMG/M metagenome (GOLD analysis project Ga0172369, IMG submission 114539) | Freshwater microbial communities from Kabuno Bay, South-Kivu, Congo - kab_022012_11.25m | ecosystem: Environmental > Aquatic > Freshwater > Lake | place: Democratic Republic of the Congo...
AAAAAATAAAAATTTAACTCCAACAATTATCAATAATGCTACGATAATCCATAGTGCAATATTTATCTCTACCAAAATTTCTCTGTACTCATTATTCATATTCTTTAAAATATTTAATAAATAACTTTTTTAATCTACAGACTTTAAAAACATTAACTACATATTATGAGATAGGCGATACGCAGATTACGCAGTCGCCCTTTGTTGGGTCAATGAGCTTCCTGAGGTTGCGGAGAATCTTCTTCGCTCCGTCCGTCTTTGGTTCGGGGAGCGTTCCGTTAAGCTGTCCTGGATAGACGCCCTTGCCGACCAAAGTCGTGTGCGAAAACTTACGCCCCATCTTCAAAGGCTTGGCGATGATACGCCCGACCTCCTGCTCAATGAGGCGAGGCTTGCGGGTGATAGGGGCGACATCCCCGAACACGTTAGCCATCACATTGACGACAATCGGGTTCTGGGTGCGAGCGGTGGCGTAAGCGTAATTCTGATACGCCACATTAGCATCCACGAAAGCTCGGGAAATGCCATTACCCTGCATTGAGAAGTCAACCGCCATCGCCTTGATGTAAAGCACCAAGCCGTAGGGGGTATCAATCTCGGTGTAGGTGTAAAAGGCACTTCCTCTTTCCTGTGTTCCCTTGCCGTAGGAAGCAAGCTCGTTCCACGCCAACATCAACCCGTCAACGTTGAACAGGTGCTCCCAGACGTCCTTCTCAAACTCCTCGTTCTTGTTCTGTTCAAAAGCGTAAACCGCCACCGGATAGAAGTCGTCAAACACAGCTCGCTTGACTGACATCGGCATCCGGTCGGGGTTCGTGATGTAGCTTCCCGTGAATACGCCACGCTTGGTGTTCAAGCTGATTGGCATATTGTAGGGCTTCACCATCTCTCGCGAGGATGCCATCGGTTTGCCTCCTTTCTTTCGGACGCAAAGTGATAGGTTGTGGGTTGGGTTTGGGTTTTGCATACTTCGTTGTGGTTAATGATGTTCGTGTGGGACGTTCCCGAACACGAGGGGCAAAGAGCGGGTTGGATGGCTTTGTTTGCAAATTTTACACCTCTTGAAGAACGCAAAAATCGTTATTCTCCATATTTTATATATACTCTACATGTCCAATTCTGTCCACTTTATTACCTAATCTATTTAAATGAAGATCTGTTATAAAGCAATATACCCGAATTTAGACCACAAAACGAACAAATTCATTATTAAAATATGCTAATATAAGCCAAAACTCAATATTACCCCGCTCACATGTTTTGACAAATATTTTTTTATATGTTATACAATCATATTCGAACATTGATAATTGTTTTTGAATCCAGTCCAGGCGCGAGAGGGCTAGGGCAAAATGCCCAATACTCTTTCGTGCCAAACAGGAGACACAAAAATGAAAATCAAAACGGTGAAGTACAAGGACAAGAGGGTTAACGACTGGGAAGCCGCGGTTATGGGTTCTTTTACCAGTCCAATGAATCAACCCGAGGAGGTGGTGGCCATGTTCTTAGTGGCCATTGAAACCATGTTGTCCCCTTTTGGCGCAATATGCCAAGGGACAAATAGGCAGCTGGTTCGCTTGACAGCTGCAACAATGATGATGAATTTTGTGAATAGGATTCCTTTTGGACCTTTTGGATGGGGATGGTGTGGGGACAAGCCGTATGACCCCAACAAGGCCATACAGGAATTGAACACTCTGTTTTTTGGAGCATCAAAAAACAGAGGACAAGTCAGACCAGGAGGAGACCTGACCTTTTGTGGAAAGGTCTTGGGGAAGTTTCAGTTTCAGATCGACTTCGCCATATTCAGAATTCTGGCGGAGACAAGAAAAACAGATGACGCCCTGGCCATAATAGACGCCGGGGCAAAGATGGGTCTGGATTTCCAAGCGTTTGGGGAAGATGGAGCACCCTTCTCCAAGACAGAAATTCGGCACGCACTGATGAATAGGGCGCGCTGGATGGTCAGGGTTGGAAAAACAGATCCGGCGGAGTTGGCCTTCTACGAGCAGATGCTCTAGAAGGCATACACCCCCGGGTAAGAGGGGAACAACGCACATTCACAAAGGGAAGGCCTTACCACCTTCCCTTTTACATTTCAATAAAAATATTTTAAAACTCCGCAAACGCGGTTTTTTTGATTGCGAAAAAAGCCATTTGAATTATACTAAATAAAGTATGAACACAAACAAAAAAATAAAAATTACACGATGAGGCATTTGTTCTACATAAGCGCAGGATTTGTTTTTGTGGTAATATTTTTTGGCGTGATTCAGAGTTTTGCAGAAGAAAATACCGCCTTCCCGACCGATTTGGACAATACGCAAAACCAACAAAAAGAACAAATCAAAGAAAACAAAGAAGATCAATCAGAGATTAGTATTTTTATGGTTGGCGATATTATGCTTGACAGGGATATAAGAAAAATAGCAACAAAACAAAAAAACTATGAATACGCTTTTGAACTTATTGACGAAACAATAAAAAACTTTGATATCAGAATTGCAAATCTGGAAGGCCCGATTACTGATTTTAAAAGCGTTTCCGAGCCTAACGGATTATTGAAATTTACAATCCCTGTGGATTTTTTATCACCTATTTCAAAAAGATTTGAAGCTGTAAGCCTTGCCAATAATCATATGCTTGACTTTGGACAAACAGGATACTCGCAAACAAAAAAATATTTATCAAAATATAGAATTTCATATTTTGGAGACGCGCAAAACAGAGAAGAATTCATTTCTACGATTATAACAAAAAACAATTTTAAAATAGGTCTTGTAGGATACCACGCGACATGGAACGAAGACACGAAAAATATAATAAACGAAATACAAAAAATAAAAAACTCTGCTGATTATGTAATAGTTTATCCTCATTGGGGATATGAATACAAAAATATGCCCTCAACACAACAAAAAAAACAAGCAAAATCGTTTATAGACTCAGGTGCTAGCCTTGTAATAGGATCGCATCCTCATGTGACGCAAACAATTGAAATATACAAAAACAAAGCAATATTTTACAGCTTGGGAAATTTTATTTTTGACCAATACTGGTCAACCGAAACAATGCGCGGGCTTGCGATAGGACTTAAAATTACAAAAACAAAAAATAAAACAAGCCAATCATTCTCTTTGTTCCCTATTGATATAAATACTAAAGCGCAGCCCGAAATAGCAACTCAAGAAAACACAAAAAAAATGCTAAACCGGCTTTCAGAATCAGCAACAGCTGACGAAAAAATAAAACAACAAATTTTAAAAGGAGAATTTATTATTTTTGAGGAGTAAAAGAAATCCCAAAATAGCTTGTTGTTTCAAAGCTCGGCGCTGATAAAAAATCGTTTGAAATGTTATTGCGAATGATATTCGGAGATAATCCGATCAGCTTTGAATACAAAATACCAACCGACAAGCTTGCCGGAGAATCAACAAAATCATTATTCAAAAGCATAATCTTATCAATATCACCGTCAAGAATAAGTTGTTTGGTTATTTTATCATTATTTCTCGCTTTATCTTCATGGAGGTAATGAGAAAAATCCGTTGATATGACAACAAGAGAATTGTCATCAAGATTATCTTTCATCCATTTTGAAACGGAATCAACATCAGAAAACGTTGCAGTTGAATTGAAAATAATAGGAACCACTTTAGTATTTGGAAAATAATAGCTCACAAAAGGAACAATGGCACCTATTGAATGCTCTTTTTCAAAAGCAAAGACTGAAGATTGTATTTTAAATTTATCCAAAAAAGAACCAACAAGAACATTGTCTGTTTCTACACCGCCAAAAGGCGTTTCCCATTTTAAATATCCGCTAGAAACCGCGGAAACGCCTTTATTTTCGTGATTTGGGCCGATAATAACAATATTGCTTATATCTTTGCCTTTGGCGCTAACAAAAAGCTCGGCTATTATATCCGCTGCAAGCAAATGATGAGGAACAACTATGGCCTTAGATCCTATCTCAGAGCTTGATTTGGCAGCGAAAACAGCATGCCAAAACAAATCATCGTTATAAAATAACCCATCAAGAGGTATGGAATGAAAAAGACTCTTGCTTGGATTTAAAATTGAAAAATCCGAATTTCTATTTTGTTGATAATATAAAGATGAAACAAGTAAAAGGCAAAATAAAAACAAAATAACAGACAAAAATACAAGATTACTCAATCGAAATTGTTTGGACATTTGAATAATTTACATATTCAGGATTAACCAATGACTGCAAAGTTGCAGGCTCAGCCTTATAAGAACCTCGTGTCTTGACTCTTGCATAATACGAAATATAACCGGAACAACCGCTTCTATTCCAAGAACCCCAAATATTGTATTTTACTTTTTGCCCCTCTATGTCATAAGGATACCAAAAATTACAATTTGAACTATAATTATCCCAGTTTAAAAGCTTTGTAACAGGAATCAATCCGCTAGGCAATATGTCAACAACTTGATAATCGCCACGCAAAGCCTTTGAGCCAAGCGAAGGATATAAACGAACCTCTATCAAGTCTCCATCTTTAAAAGATTCTGTTTTTTTGCCATTAACATAATATTCTCTTTTAATGGAAATATCCGAGTCCTTATTTATATCGCCCTCTTGAAAAGGTCGCTCGTCAATCACCGTAATCCCAAGATCTCCTTCAACTTTATTAAATTTCAAACTATTAACTTGAGAAGGGAAAACATAAAATTTAAAAACAGGATTTTCGTCAAAAGAAACAGAATGCTTTTTTCCGTTCAACTCATACTCAAGCTCAGCGTCTCTCAAAGGAGTATCTTTAAGAGTCTCTTTTATGTATGACAATTTTTCAATGTCCAAAAGTATTTCATTACTATATCCAAATGTTCTGACAGAGTTCCAAAGACCCTCATGCTCCGGAGCTTGAACCATTGACGCCAAAATAGCGCACAAAGAAGTCAAATACATTGTTTCAGTGTGGTTGTCGTTTTGCTGTATTATAATATTTGGTAGTTTCTCCTTTGCGTAGTTTGACGCGATTGAATAATATATCTCCCTACCAAGCTCTTCCGCGCCAAGACGACTCACTCCAAGAGCTATATAAATATATTCTTTAACCGAAAGATCATCTCTTTGTCGCCAATTATTAATAAAAGGCAAAACAGGAACATTCAAACACGACAACCCAAAAAGAGATAACGTAATTTCTTCTCTGTTGCTATTTCTATTGTTAAATATATTAAGAAAATAATTCTCAAGAGCTTTTGTGTCAAACTCGTCTTTTGCGACAAACGCAAGAAGAGCCGAAAGCTCAAGATCAGAGCCTCCATAAGGCAAAAGAGCTATTCCGCCATCAGCTTGCTGATACAGATTGGCTGAAAAATTTGGAACATAGTTGTCTTGATCCAAAAGATCGTTCAAAATTTCAGAGGACTGTTTTCTCACAACAGATTGATCAACCCTTCCCCCATAAGACCAACTTAAGCTCTTAAGAGGATCTATAAAATTGATATGTTGTTTGTCGCCAACAATAACAGTCAAAAGATTTTTTGAAGAAGAAATTTTTGTTTTTTCCGTAAGTTCGCTTGAATTCGCGACTTTTAAAGTAAGACGACCACTTATAACATCAATGGGTAGTTTAACGGCGTCATCGCCTTTTTCGCTCTCAAGATAATATGTTATATTGTGTTTTCCAAAAGAAAGATTGGGCAACTCAACATAAGCTGATTTAAAAGCTTTTGCGTTTGTAGAAGAATCCAATCCCAGCGTTTTAGACTGGACAGTAAAAAGGATATCATCATTTTTATTTAATTTACTGCCAAAAGCTCTTAACCTGACGATTGGTTTATCCTCAACCAAATACTCGCTGGAAACAGTAACATCTGCAAAAACAGGCAAAGAAACACTTATATTTTTCGTTGTCGATCCGGCTTCAAAAGAATCGCTAATCGCCTGAACGGTTGCTCGCCAAGAAGTGATATTATCAGGCAAAACCAAGGTGATTTTCGCTCTTCCGTTTCTATCTGTTTCAACGGACTTAAAAAGAGGCGCATCAACAAAATATTCACGAGCTCCGCCTTTGTCATTGTGCACATAAAATCCATCAGCAATATAAGTATGCTGCGGATCAACTGTAAAATTATATACTTTGACAAATTCTTTCTTTTTTTCAATTGACTCAATAAACACTTTTCTACCGTCCGAAGCAAACAATGTGTCTCCGACTTTCAACTCTTGAGCTGGTTTAAAAGAATATCCCGAATACACAAGATGTTCTGGAGTAACTTTTAAAGTTTTGTTTATTACAAGATACCCGTCAACCAGGTGATCAAAAACATTAATCACGGTCCCAATGCTTTGCGTTCTTTTTACTGGATCATCAAAAGTTTTAACCCTGTCTCCGATTTTAATTTCTTCAATATTCTTTGCTGTACCGTCTTCCATCAAAATCTTGGTTCCGGAAGCAAAACACCCCCCCTTTTCAACCGATTCAACGTCAGAGATTGTCTTGTGCGTATATTTGCTAAAAAGAGATCCACCGTTTACTGTTGTATAAATATCTGACAAAGGATCGGCCAAATCTTTTGCGACCGCATAATACGCTTCATCAACAATATTTATATTAACAGAAGATTTTTTAGGATTTCCGGACTTGTCTTTGACTTGTATTGAAAAAGTCGCCTCTTCTCCTGGTTTATACACATCTTTGTCTGCCTTAACTTCAATATTAAGCTTGCTGTCTTCAGAATCATAATACACCTTGTTGGCGGCAAAATATCCTGTTCCCGTGCTTATGTAAACTCCATTTTTATATCTGACTCCAACAAGATTTATATTAGGAATATCTCTTTTCTCAAAATTAAAATCGTACGAAGAAGAGTCTGAAACGCAATATTCCTGCAATCCGTTTTGAAGCTGTAAAAACAAGAACTGGCTTCCATCTCCTTGTGGCAAGGGGTCTTCCCTGTCAGACATTGTGGCTACAACACTATCGCCTACCGAATATTTTGTTCCATCTTTAAGATTAAAAATAAAATAGTTTCCATAATACGAAGAATATGAAAATGTCCTGTTTCCGTTGTAGTAATAAAGATAAGAACTCTTTGAATCATACCTTCCTTGATCGTCGTAAATTTTCATCTCAACGCGATAAGAGGTCAAGGGAGCTATTTTGATCCTATAATCTTTTTTGCCGTTTTGATCCGTAAAGAAAGAAAAACTGTCAACTTCCTCTTCTTTTTGATCGTATTCATACTGAATATATGACTTTTTTTCTATAAAGTCATAATATGTTCCTCTTTCTCGTTTTTCATAAGTAATCTTAATTACTTTTCCGGTAATTTTTGCATTTGGAGCTACAACAGCGTCTTTTGTTGAAATTGGGTCATCCTTTTTCAAGTCAACCTTATATGTCGATACTCCAACAACACCAACTCCCTCCTCAGGATAAGAAACTTCAGCATCTGCAAAAACAGAAGCGCCAAAAAAATCCACTGATGTTTCCGCACTGATTTCAGAAAGCTCTGAATCTTTTGGAGAAACTGTAAGCCATGAATTTTTCGGCCAGCATCCGTAATAATGATCGCAATCAGAATAAGCCTTCTTATAAGTAAGATCCGCTTGTCCGTTTTCATCGGTCGTAAAATTATAAATCCCCTCGGGCATTTGAAATTTTAAATCAAGATTCGGCGCGCCTGTTCCATCAAAAAAGCTTGCCTGCACTTTTAATTTAGCCGTGTCTCCCGCAAAAAGGCTTTTCTTGTCTCTTGTTAAACTTAGCTGATAAACTGGCTTAACATAATCTTCTATATTGATATATTTATCCGAAACTCGAACACCATTAACAAGTAAAACAATATTATAATAACCTGTTTTTAATTTTTCAACCGGTATTTCTCCTTCAAAAACACCAAAATCATTTAATTTTACATCAAACTCGGCTATATTGATTTGATTATAATAATAATCAAAATATCCGCTCGCAGAAAGCACAACTTTTGCATTTTCGATTTTGGAATTTGCGTTATTTCTGTCTTTTATCATCCCCCAAAATTTTACAATATCAGTCGGCTTGTATTTTGGACGATCAGTATATAAATACCTCCAATAATCATCTTCTCTTGAAGCATCATTATAATAATAAGAATTTGAATTTGACGATGCTGATAAAATTAAAATTTTTGCTCCTTGTTTGATTTTAAAATAACTCGGCTCGTTCACATTGACTGATAAAAATTCAGGAGTCGCAAATTTCGCGACACCTTTTTCATTTGAGGAATAATTTTCAGACCTGCCGACAACGCTTATGGACGCGTTTTTCGCGGGCAAATCCGTAGATAAATCATGAATCCATAAAATAGTATCAGTCTTTGTTACATTAATATAAGCGCCCAAATCCGTAACCTGAAACCAGCTCTGCTCAACAGCGCCATCAAGAATAAAATTTATAATATAAAATCCCTGAGGAAGGCTGTTTGGAAAATCAATAAAATAAGTATATTTTTCTTTTTTAATATTAGATGAAAAAGAAGATACTTTTTGCAAAGAAGAAGTGTCGTAAACATATTTGCTCTTTGAATGAGCCCACCAAGGAATCTCATCTCGCTTATTAAGCGCATCTATGTATTTTTTTTCTCCTCCCAAATCAAAAACCTCAACACCAACAGCAGCTCCCTCTCCTTTGCTTGAATAAACTTTTACAATTGGGTTGTCTTTTGTGCTAAATTCAAGAAACTTATCATATACATTGAAATATGAGTTATAATAATTTGATTGAGAGTCAATATATGTTTCAAAAGAAAACTTATAATCTTCCGCAGTCGTGGCGGCTGAATTTGAAACAGGCAAACCAGCCTTAACCGTAACGGTGTAAACCGTTGATTTTTGCATTCCTTTCAAAGGAACAACAACAAGAGTTCTGCCATGTTTTTCAAATTTATAATCAAAGCTCGGTTCTATTGATATGTATTTTTCGTAATCAACATAATTATCATGGCTGAATGTTATTTCAATCCCGCTGTTTTCAGGAACATTTGTTGATTGGTTTCCTGGTATTGTATTTAAAACTTTAAAAGAATCTTTTATTTGATATGCCCATGAATAATCCCTAACTTTAAGCTCGTTGTTATCCCCATAAAAAGATGTTTTGATAGAAATTTTAAATATTGTATTCGGAGGCAATATCTCGCTTGGGGTTATTTTCCATTCGGTATCTGAAATTTGTTCAATATCATATTTAATATTAGGCTCAACAATAATAGAATCTTTTATAAGATCCGTGTCGATTTTTTCTTTGCTTACAAGTATGTATGATGAATTTCCTTGAACCCCAAGGCTGTCCTGTTGTTCTGGTTCCAATTGAAAATTATCCATTGCGTAAGCAGGGCTTATTATTAATTTTGAAAATTGCTTGAAAGGATCACTTTTAAACAAAGATTCCAAATTAACCACATTTACAATTATTCCAATAACAACCAAAGTGCTTACAACAGGAACCAGTCGTTTTGGGTTTATTAAAGAATTTATAAAAACAAATACCTTGTCCATAGTGAATTTCTTGCGTCGCTGCTCCAAAATTTTTCTCTTTAAATTATTCTGAAAATTCAAAGAAGCAGGCTCTGCGTTATGCTTAATATTATTGATTTTTTCTTCCGACTCTTGCAATAACGCAGTTTCGTCAAAATTATTACACTTTGATTTTTTGAATTTTTTAAAAAAAGTCATATTTTACCTAATATTAGCTTAAATTAGAATAAATTTCATTAAATTTCTTAAGCGCTCTAAACATCAAGACTCTTGCGTTATTTTCAGAAATTTTTAAAACCTCGCCAATCTCGCAAGTTGAAAGCTCGGCAAAATACTTAAGATGAACCGCCTGTTTGTATCTTTTCGGCATCTTTTCAAGAGCAAGCTTTATTTTTTCCGAATCCATCAATTTGTCAATCAATTCATCCGGCAGAGGATCTTTGGATTCCAAAAAATCAGCCTGTTCAATGCCAACACTTTTGTTTTTTGATTTTTTACGATAATAATCAGTTAGGTTGTTTGTCGCGATTCTATACACCCACGCGCCAAAAGTATTTCCTTGGTTCTTGTAAGAGCCTATATGAGTAAACGCTTTCATAAAAACCTCTGAAACAATATCTTCTGCGTCAGGATGGTTTCCTGTGCGCTTAAAAATATACCCGTATATTCTTGGAAAATAATGATTATACAGAATCTCAAACGCTTTATCGTCTTTTTTTGCTTGCTCAACTATTTTTTGCTCGTTTTCCAAAATATTTTGATGAACAAAACTGTCCATATATATTAACGAAAAAAAATAAAAAATATTACACTGTGTTTACAGTATACTAGAAAAATAATATTTCTAACAGTATTTTAAAACAATTATCATGCATTGTCGCCTAATTTGAGATATGCGTAATAAAAACAGCTTAAATCAAAAAATTATTATTGCTTTTGCCGGATTTTGTGATATATTTATTCCCATGATAGCAATATTGGACAACATAAGATCCAGTCATAACGTAGGTTCCATATTCAGGACATCTGATGGACTTGGGGTTGAAAAATTGTATTTATGCGGAATAACGCCAAGCCCGATTGACAGATTCGGCAGAGAAAACACAAATATGACAAAAGTGTCTTTGGGAGCTGAAAATTTTGTAAAATGGGAAAAAACGGAAAACACGCGCGACACGCTTAAAAAACTGAAAACCCAAAGCTATGAAATAATCGCGATAGAACAAAACGAAAAATCAAAATCAATTTTAAAAGCCAAGATCAAGGGAGAAAAAATCGCGCTTGTTTTTGGCGAAGAAGTAAAAGGATTAAAAAAAGAAACCCTTGACTTGTGCGATGAAATTTTTGAAATACCAATGAAAGGCAAAAAAGAATCTTTCAATGTTGCAATAGCTTACGCCATCGCGTGCTACGAACTTATTGGCAAATAAAAAACTTGCGCAAACAAAAATACGCAGGCTTGATAGCCTGCGTATTTTTAAATTTATTGTTTTGCCATGAATCCTGTTCCTGCCGGAATAAGTCTTCCGATTATGACGTTTTCTTTAAGGCCTCTCAAATGATCCACTTTACCGCTTATGGCGGCGTCTATAAGGACGCGCGCTGTCTCTTGGAAAGACGCAGCGGAAAGGAAAGACTCTGTTGAAAGAGAAGCCTTGGTGACTCCAAGCAAAAGCACCTCTCCTGTTGCTTGTCTCTTGCCTTGTTTTAAAAGATCTCTGTTTATTGAGTCAAAATTGGCTCTGTCAACTATTTCTCCGGGGAGAAAATCCGCGTCTCCGGCATCTTTGACATAAACTCTTGAGAACATTTGCCTTGCTATTATCTCCAAATGCTTATCATTTAATTTTTGACCTTGAGAAGAATAAATATTTTGAATTTCTTTCATTACATATCTTTTGGCGGTGTTCTCGCCTTTTAGCTCGTAAAGCTGATGCAAATCAACGCTTCCTTCAGTCAACACGTCTCCTGCGTTAACCAATTCACCTTTTTTAACAAGACAAGAGAATGATCCTGGCACGACATAAGAAACACTGTCGCCGACCGACGAAACTATTCTTACGAATTTTTTAGTCCTCTTTACAACTCCATCCATTCCTGCGTTTATCACATCATCCCCATCCGAGAACAAAACATCGCCTTTTTTAACCCTGTCGTTGTTTTCTACTTTGCAACTTTCTTCCGAGTTTTCTTCAAAACTGTATTTTTCTTCTTTTTCTTCTTCAGCGATTATTTTTATTGTTCTTATTCCGCCTTCGTCTGTTATTTCTCCAACTTTTCCTTTTATTTCGCTTACGACAGCTCCTTTGGTGATTTTGCGAGCCTCAAAAATCTCTTCAACCCTCGGAAGACCTTGGGTGATATCTTGGCTGGAAGCGACTCCTCCTGTGTGGAACGTTCTCATTGTAAGCTGAGTTCCAGGCTCTCCTATTGATTGAGCCGCTATTATTCCAACCGCGGTTCCCATTTCAACCGGAGTATTGTATCCCAAATCATAACCATAGCATGCCGCGCAAATACCGCGCTTTGACTTGCAAGATAAAAGAGATCGTATTTTAACGGATTCAGGCTCTGATTTTTCTATGGCAAGAGCCATGTCCTGAGAAAGTAAGTCGCCTTTTTTGGCTATCACGTTTCCGTCCTTATCAGAGACGTCTTCCGCGAGCACTCTTCCGACTATTCGCTCGGAGAACGATTCTCCCATGAGTTCGTTGTCTTCCTTTGTGATGCTCCATCCGTCTTTATCTTTGCAATCCTCTTCGGTTATTATTATATCTTGGGCAACGTCAATCAATCTTCTTGTGAGATATCCGGCGTTCGCTGTTCTCAAAGCTGTGTCAGAAAGTCCTTTTCTGGCTCCGTGCGTTGAGATGAAATATTCCAAAACATCAAATCCTTCGCGGAAGTTAGCTTTTACAGGAAGTTCTATGGTGGCTCCGGAAGGAGAAGTCACAAGACCTTTCATACCCATCATCTGAGTTGTTTGTCCCCATGATCCTCTTGCTCCGGATTCAATCATAGTGAAAACCGGATTAAACACATTGCCTTTGAAAGATTTTTGAGATTGACTTGTTATCTCCTCTTTTGTTTTCGCCCATTTGTCTATAACTCTTGAATGTCTCTCGTCTTCGGTAAGAAGCCCTTCTTCGTATTGTGAGTTTATTTTTTCAACCTCATTCTGAGCGCTAGAAAGAATTTCTTTCTTTTCTTTGAGTTCAGGCAAATCGTTTATTGCCCAGCTCATTCCGGATCTTGTTGAATAATAGAAACCAAGTCTCATCATCTTATCAAGCATTTCAGCTGTTTCTTCCAATCCGTAATGATAAAAACATTTTCCTGTTATGCTCTTTAAAACTTTTTTGCTCGTGACTTCATTTATAAACCCAAGTTTTTCCGGAATTATTTCATTGAAAATAAGTCTGCCAACAGTCGTCTCCATTCTTTTTCCGTCTTTTTCAACATCTATTCTCTGGTGCAAGGTTATAAGTTTATAATCAAGCGCCAATTTAGCCTCTTGGCTGGACATGAATACTTTGTTGTATTTATCAATACCATCATCTTGTTGGGTCAAAAAATAACATCCGAAAACTATATCAAGTCCCGGAGTCACCACAGGCTCTCCGGTTGCCGGCTTCAAAAGATTTTTTGACGAAAGCATTATTTCAGCGGCTTCTTTTTTCGCCTCTTCAGTAAGAGGCACGTGAACCGCCATTTGGTCTCCGTCAAAATCCGCGTTAAAAGCGCTACAAACCAAAGGATGAACTTGAATGGCTTTTCCTTCTATCAATACCGGCTGAAAAGCTTGAATTCCAAGCCTGTGCAAAGTCGGAGCTCTATTCAAAAGAACATGAGCGCCCTTTGTGACTTCTTCCAAAATATCCCACACTTCGGCGTGTCCGGCTTCTATGTATTTGTTGGCGCTTCTTACATTGTGAACTATTTCCCGTTTTATAAGCTGACTTATGACGAACGGTTTAAAAAGCTCCAAAGCCATTGTCTTTGGTAGTCCGCACTGATGAAGCTTGAGTTTTGGTCCCACAACAATAACGCTTCTTCCGGAGTAGTCTATTCTTTTTCCCAAAAGGTTCTGTCTGAATCTTCCTTGTTTGCCTTTTAACATGTCAGCTATTGATCTTAACACTCTCTTTTGTCCTGTTGACGCTGTCACTGTTTTTCCGTGCCTCGCTCCATTGTCTATCAATGCGTCAACAGCCTCTTGAAGCATGCGTTTTTCGTTTCTGATGATTACTTCAGGCGCGTTAAGATCTTTCAACCTCTTGAGTCTGTTATTTCTGTTTATCACTCTTCTGTATAAATCATTAAGGTCACTTGTCGCGAATCTTCCGCCGTCAAGCTGAACCATCGGTCTTAAATCCGGAGGAATGACAGGAATGGTTTCCAAAACCATTGATTCCGGTCTTATTCCTGTTTTTAAAAGGCTTTGCAGAAGTTTTGATCTTTTTACTATTTTTTTTCTTCTTCCGCCTTTTGCTTTTTCAAGCTGTTTTTCCATTTCTTTTATTTCAGCGCCAAGATCAACTTTTTTCAAAAGAAAATGAATCGCTTCAGCGCCGATTTCGGCTTCAAAAATATGTCCGTATTTCAAAGAAAGATCATGGTAAGCGTTCTCAGAAACAACTTGCTTATCGTAAAGAGATGTTATTTCTTTTTTAGCAAGATCATAAGCTCTGTCAAGCTGATCTTTTTTATCTTCCAAAAGCTGGGTCAAATTTTGCTTTTCTTTGGATATTGCTTCG
>Ga0172369_10006256_pt1 | contig 14246 bp, 13 predicted proteins | sample LakKiv25m_FD_114539 | JGI IMG/M metagenome (GOLD analysis project Ga0172369, IMG submission 114539) | Freshwater microbial communities from Kabuno Bay, South-Kivu, Congo - kab_022012_11.25m | ecosystem: Environmental > Aquatic > Freshwater > Lake | place: Democratic Republic of the Congo...
AGGGACCTGGCCGACTTCATCCTGGCGATACATGGCAACCCTAAATCGTACCGCCAGGTATTGAATGTTGCCGGCCCGGATGTGATCGAGTCCAGGGCTTATTACCAGATCATCGCAGATATTCTCGGGGTCAACTTGACGATCGAGGAAATCCCGGTTGGGCAATACTTGAATGAAAACCCATCCGCGGGCAGTTTCCTATGTCATCGCTTTTATAACCTGGCGAAAGCCGAGAGTCTTGGCATTGCCTTGCCAGGCACGACCATTGTGCAGGGTCTGCGCGAGCATGTTGAGAGTCTGCTAGCCGGTTAATAGCCTGAAAGCGTATCAAAATTGCTGGCTGGATTGTGAATGGCTTGTTTGAGCAATTTCTCACGCACCAGTTTCTCCGGCGCATTGCCGCTGTCCAGGCAGTTCGTGGCCCGAAACTCGGGAATCACGGGCCTCCCCCAATCTCACTCAATGCTGTATTAGACCACTCACCCCTGAATGAATTAGGAACTAGCGAAGGTGATTTGCCAGGTGGAGGGCGTGCAGACCGGATATTAGCGGGAAGCTGTAGCTGTGCGGTGCTGCGGTGAATATCAATGAGGAAGCTTGATGAAAGAAGATCAATCCGTTCTTAAGTTTGCGGTCTTGGGAACCGGGTTTTGGTCGCTGTACCAGATCCCGGCCTGGTTCGAAGTGGGCGGGGTTCAACCGCTGGCGGCCTACAACCGCACGGTATCCAAAGCTGAGCAGGTTGCCCGCCGTTTTGGCATTCCGCGCGTGTATGGCGACCCCGCAGAGCTGCTGGAAAAGGAGCATGGGAATCTGGATTTTGTCGACATTATCACAGCTGTTGAAACCCACGCCGCGCTGGTCAAGCTGGCTCTGAAATACCACTTGCCGGTCATCTGCCAGAAACCCATGTCCACCAGCCTGGCTTTGGCCGAAGAGATGGTGGCGATATGCCATGCGGCGGGTGTGCCCCTGTATATTCATGAGAACTGGCGCTGGCAAACGCCGATCCGCGCGCTCAAGCAGGTGCTGGACTCTGACGAAATTGGCCGGCCATTCCGCGCGCGCATCGACATGATTTCGGGTTTTCCGGTATTTGAAAACCAACCTTTTTTAAAGGATCTTGAACAGTTCATCCTCACCGATCTGGGCTCGCATACTCTGGATGCGGCGCGCTTCCTGTTTGGCGAACCAACCTCGCTCTACTGCCAGACGCGCCAGGTCCATAAAGACATCCGGGGCGAGGATGTGGCGAGCGTGATGATGCGCATGGGCGAGCAGGTATCTGTGACGGTCAACATGGCCTATGCGGGCAATCCGCTGGAGCGCGAATCGTTTCCGCAGACCTTTTTCTTTATCGAAGGTGAGCGCGGCTCTTTGGAACTCGGTCCAAACTACTGGCTGCGTATCACCACCAGGGCCGGGACTTTGCTCAGGCGTGTGCCGCCGCCGCGCTATGCCTGGGCTGACCCAGCATACGAAGTGGTGCACGCGTCCATCGCGGCCTGTAATGCCAATTTGCTCGGCGCGCTGAATGGACATGGCAAAGCCGAAACCACCGGTGAAGATAACTTAAAAACGGTACGCCTGGTTTTTGCCAGCTACGATTCGGCCAGGCAGGATCAAGTTATTCATTTCTAGAAGGAGCACACGATGGCCATCATTGCATTGTTTGGCGCTGCGGGTAAGATGGGATCGCGGATTTCCGGCCGCCTGCGGGAGAATGGGGTGTATCAAACGCTGTATGTTGAAGCGGGAGAGGGCGGGGTGCAGCGGCTCAGAGCACGCGGCGATATACCCACCTCTCCGGAAGATGCGGCTGCTCAGGCAGATGTGCTTATTCTGGCCATCCCTGACAAGCTGATCGGCAAGGCCAGCCAATCCATTGTGCCGCTGATGAAGCCAGGCGCTATGCTGATCCTGCTCGACCCGGCTGCGCCCTGGGGCGGTGAACTGCCTGAACGAAAAGATATCACTATTTTTGTCTGTCATCCCTGTCACCCGCCGATTGTCAACGATGAAACGGACCCGGAAGCGCGCATGGACTTCTTCGGCGCGATCAAGGCCAAACAGAATGTGGTGGCAGCGCTGATGCAGGGCCCTGAAAGCGATTATGAGCGCGGTGCGGCGGTGGTGCGGGCGATCTTTACCCCGGTGATGAATGTCTATCGCGTGACGGTCGAGCAGATGGCGATTTTGGAACCAGCCCTGTCTGAGACGGTGGTGCTGACCTGCATGGTGATCATCACCGAAGCGATTGAGGAGGCGGTAAAACACGGCGTACCGCCGGAGGCCGCGCGAGCCTTTATCCTGGGCCATATGAATGTCAATGTCGGCATCCTGTTCAAATACATCGATGCCGAGCTATCGGACGGGGCCAAGCTGGCAGTATCCAGGGCGAGGACGCGTATCTTCCAGCCTGACTGGAAGTCGGTGTTTGAGCCAGAAAATGTGATGGCTGAAGTCAAAGCGATTACCCAGGGAATCACGATTAAGTAAAAAAGCGGGCCAAATGAAAATCCTGATCATTGGCGGCACCGGATTAATTTCTGTCTCGATCACCCAATGGCTGCTTGACCGGGGTGAAGAGGTGACCCTGTATAACCGTGGTCTGAGCACGCTGCCACTGGACCCACGCGCCAGGGTGATTCACGGAGACCGGACCGAGTACGCGGCCTTTGAAAACCAGATGCGTGCCGCCGGTCGGTTCGATGTGGTGATGGATATGGTCGGTTACCTGCCCGAAGATGGCCCCAGCGTGGTGCGAGCCTTTGGCGGGCAGGTCGGGCACTTCATTTTTTGCAGCACCGTGGACGTTTACCGCAAACCGGCTTTGCGCTACCCGTATACCGAGGATGAGCCCTACGGCGGCTTGAACGCCTACAGCAGCAAAAAAGTGCTCCTGGAGAAAACGCTGCGTGAGGCTGAAAGCCACGGGGCGTTTCCATTAACCATCATCCGGCCTGCCTACACCTATGGGGAAAGCCGCGGGCCGGTCCACCCGGCCGGCGGCAGCACAATCTTCCTTGACCGGATCATCAAAGGCAAACCGGTGATCCTGCATGGCGACGGCAGTTCCTTTTGGGTGGCCTGTCACCGCGATGACGTTGCCCGCGCCTTTGTGAACGCAGCCGGGCAGCCGCGCACCTTTGGCCGGTCTTACCATGTGACTGGTGAGGAGTGGATGAGCTGGGATCTTTACACACGGAGCATTGCCGAGGCGGTTGGCGCGCCTGATCCGCAAATCGTTCATATCCCAACCGATCTGCTGGTGAAGATCGATCCCCGGCGCTACGCGGTGGTGGCTGAGAACTTTCAGTTCAACAACATCTTCGACAACACCGCCGCGAAAACCGATCTGGATTTCCGCTGCACCATTTCCTGGAAAGAAGGCGTGCGGCGCCTGCTGGCCTGGCTGCGGGCCAACGACCGGCTGGAGGATAGCGATCTTGACCCGTATGAAGACCGCCTGATTGCGAACTGGCAGGCTCAGGCTGCAGCGATCTGGCCGGAGGAGGTGTAAGCGCATGAAGCTTGGATTGTCTAGCTATACCTATACCTGGTCCATTGGCGTGCCAGGCCGCACGCCAGTGCGACCGATGATGGCGCTGGATCTGCTGGACCAGGCCGAACGGTTGGGCGTGCGGGTGGTGCAGTTTGCGGATAACCTGCCGCTGGACCAGTTGGCGCCGGACGATTTACAGGCGGTGCAGGATGCTGCCGAGCAGAAAGGCATCCAGGTGGAGGTGGGCACAAGGGGGATAGAGCCTGGACACTTGCGCCGCTGCCTGGCCCTTGTCGGGCGTTTCCATTCGCCGATCCTGCGCATCGTCATCGACACTGCCAGCCATCACCCTTCGCTCGAGGAGGTGGTGGAAACGCTGACGCCTTTGGAGCCCGCGTTCACCCAGGCGGGGGTTCGCCTGGCGATCGAGAATCATGACCGCTTTCAGGCGCAGGTGCTGGCGGACCTGGTGCGCCGGTTGGGGGCCGATTGGGCCGGCATCTGCCTGGACACGGTTAACTCATTTGGCGCGCTGGAAGGCCCGCAAGTTGTGGCCGACGCGCTCGGCCCGCTGACGGTTAACCTGCATTTCAAAGACTTCACCATCTTCCGCGCCAGCCACATGATGGGTTTCACCATCGAAGGCCGGCCGGCAGGGCAGGGCAAGCTCAACGCACCCTGGCTGCTTAACAGGCTCAAAGGTCAGGGGGTCGACTGCAATGTGATCCTTGAACTGTGGACGCCCCCCGAGGATGACCTGGAAAGCACGATCATAAAAGAACAGCGCTGGGCGGAGGAAAGCATCGCCTACCTGCGCAGCCTGATTTCTGATTAGGCTGCGCCAGCCGTCAGGCCGCATGAGAAGGAGCGTGATGGGTGGACCGTAATGTGCTTTGTTATGGAAGCAGCCAGTCTTTACCAGAGCGTGTCGCGCTGGGCGCCGGCCCGTTGCATTTATTTTTTGAACAAGGCGACCTGCGCTCGGTCTGCCTGGGAGAGCATGAAGTCCTGCGCCGGATTTATGTGGCTGTGCGCGATTCAAATTGGGGCACCGTTGGAGCGGTGTTCTCAAACATGGACGTGCGGATCCAGCCAGACCGATTTCAAATTTACTTTGATGTGGAAAACCGGGCAGGAGAAATTTACTTTGCCTGGCATGGCGAGATTCGCGGTGAAGCGGATGGTTCGCTGGTATTTCGCATGGAAGGCGCTGCGCGCAGTTCCTTCGCTAAGAACCGGCTTGGGTTTTGCGTGCTGCACCCGGCAGGGCTGTCCGGTCAGGAGGCGGAAGTTGAGCATATCGATGGTTCGCGGGAGGCGGCGCAATTCGCGGTTGATCTCTGTGCGGACCAGCCGGTAAAGCCGTTCTCCAACCTGCGCGCCATCCGCCACCTGGTGAGGCCCGGGGTGTGGGCAGAAGTGTCTTTCCAGGGGGATATTTTTGAGATGGAAGACCAGCGCCTGTGGAGCGATGCTTCCTTTAAAACGTTCTGCACGCCGCTCAGCCTGCCGTATCCGGTTGAGATCCAGGCTGGGACGCAGATTGTGCAATCGGTAACGGTCAAACTCATCTCAGAACACTCATTCAGCGTGTTCAATCTAGACGTTCTTGCACCGGATAAATGGATCAAGGTTTTAGCACCTGCTGCAGAAGATTGGCGACCGGTCCCTGACTTGGGAGTATCTGTCTCCTGCCAGGTTGATACATTGAGCGAGCGCGAGCTGGCACGTTTGTGCGCACTTCATCTGCATCACCTGCGGGTGGAGCTGCGGCTGTCTGAAACAGGATATGAAAAAAAGCTGCGCCAGGCGGTGGACCAGGCCAGCGCCTTGAAGATAGAGCTGGAAATCGCCCTGGCGCTGCGCAGCGGAACAGTGGAAGAGGATCTGCGCAAGTTTCGCAAGCTGATCGATCAAATGCGCCCGGTGGTGTGCGGCTGGTTGGTTTTTCCGGAACGCGAGCCTTACACAGGCGGCAACCCAAGCGAGGAAATTGCGCGGTGGGCATGGGAAATCCTGAAGCCCTTTGATCCGTCCGTTCCGCTGGCGGTAGGGACCAACACAGATTTTATCTTCCTCAAGCGCACCCGGCTGCCGCTCACGTGGATGGACCAGGTCACCATCACCCTCAACCCGCAGGTGCATGCCTTTGACAACCAGTCGATCATCGAAACGCTGGAGGCCCAACCGATGGTGATCGCCGGCGCGCGCCGGCTGGCACAGGGCAAGCCGGTGGTGGTCAGCCCGGTCACGCTCAAACCGCGCTTTAATCCCTACGTGACCGGTGTACAGCCCCAGGTTGTGCCCGGCGAGCTGCCAGCGTCCGTCGATCCACGCCAATTGTCATTGTTCGCGGCTGGCTGGACGTTGGGAAGCCTGGGGGCTATGATCAAAAGCGGCGTTGAACGAGTCACATATTACGAAACGGTTGGATGGCAAGGCTTGATGGAAATGGAAAGTGGTTCGCCGCTGCCTGAACGTTTTCCATCTCAACCTGGCGGGGTGTACCCTCTATACAACGTCCTGGCGTTGATTGGCGATTTTGCCGGCGGGGAGGCAAGCGCACTTCATCCGCTGGCGCCTTTAAAGGTGAGTGCTTTAGCACTGCGCCACCAAGGCAGAACCCGTTCTATCTTTGCGAATCATACTTCGGAAGGATTGGAAGTCTCGCTGGAAGGCATCACCGGGCAATGCAAGCTGCATGCGATGGATGAAGGAAATTTTGGGGAAATGCCGTCTGTTTGGCCTGGCCGTGTTGAGAATGGCATCTTGCGCTTTAAGATGCGGCCGTTTGGTCTGATCTGGTGCGATTGGATTGGTCTTTCGCGCAGCGATTAAAATCCTGCTTTTAGCTGTAACCGCCTATAATGAGATTATCCCTGGCGCACAGGGATATGCCTGCTGTGTAAACCGCCCCATTGGAGATTAATTATGAAGAAACCCGACCGGAAAGCCTACATCGTTTTTCCCGTGCTCATCCTGATTGGCGTGTTGGTCGCTGTGGCTGGCAGCCAGGGGGGAGGTCTATTCGGCGCAGTGCCTGTATTTGCGTTTTGCGTGGGCCTGGCTTTTCTCATCCAATGGCTGGTATTTATCCCGGCCTTCAAACTGCAAACTGAAAAATTCTTTGACCTGACTGGAAGTCTTACCTACATCAGCGTAATCAGCATCGCTGCGTTTTTGAGCCCAGGTCTGGATGCGCGGTCGATCCTGTTGTGGGCTTTGGTTGTGATCTGGGCGGTGCGCCTGGGTTCGTTTTTGTTCGGCCGCATCCGCAAAGCTGGCAAGGACGATCGCTTTGATGAGATCAAACCCTCCTTTATCCGCTTTCTGAACGTCTGGACGATTCAGGGTTTGTGGGTTACTTTCACCATGGCGGCGGCGCTGGTGGCGATTACCTCTGCGAACCACAAGGGTTTCGATTATTACGCGATCGCCGGTTTCCTGATATGGGTGATTGGTTTCACCGTTGAGGTTGTGGCCGACGCTCAAAAAAGCCGTTTCAACGCTAACCCGCAAAACAAAGGCAAATTTATTCAAAGCGGTTTATGGTCCCGCTCGCGCCATCCTAACTACTTTGGCGAAATTGTGCTGTGGGCCGGGGTAGCGGTGATCGCTTTACCTGTGCTGCAAGGCTGGCAGTGGATCGCGATGATCTCGCCTGTATTCGTCACCCTGCTGCTCACCCGGGTCAGCGGGATCCCGCTGCTTGAAAAGAAAGCGGATCAAAAATGGGGCGGCCAGGGAGATTATGAAGCCTATAAAAAGAGCACGCCCGTACTGATCCCGCGGATATTTTAAAACGATCGCTTTTCGCCTTGCCATCGAGCAAGGAAGGCAAGACCTTGTAACATCGCAAAAAGCAGGGGTATTGTGTGAATTTGGCGCTTCGCGCCAAATTCACACAATACCCCCTTTTTCTGAGATGTTACGAGAATTCAATTAATTCAAGCGTTTCCCGTACCAAAAACGTTTCCAGTCATTTCCTGAGGTCTGCAAGGCGATCAGCGTGTACAGCGCCCCCGCCCAAAATCCCAGCACCATCATCAAGATCACCCAGATGATGGAGGGGACAACTGCCTTTTCGCGGAAAACGATCCAGCAGGAAAACAGGCTAAATCCAACATAGAGATCCACCAGGGAGACGATGCCCCAGGGCATGGCCAGCAGCTTGGCCCCTTCTGCCGAAAAATCACCGACCGTAAATCCGTAAATGAGCACAGCACTCATCGCAATCAAACCCAGCCCGGCAATGATTTTTGCGATTTTCATGAGAGTTCCTTTATTTGTACTATCTTCAAAAGTAGTGGTGTTGTGTATGAATTTGGCGCGAAGCGCTAAATTCATACACAACTTACCCAATTTTTATTGAGACGATGCCTTGGTTTGGTAATTCGGGGGACAGGATAACTCGAGAGGTTTTTTCAAGAGGGGAACCTGTTTTCGTGGTTATCTTTTTGAAACACAGGCAAAACCTACCACGCCTGGTCCGATATGCGCGCCCAGGACGGGGTTGATTTGTTCAAACCAGATTTCCCCATCTGGTATGAATTCTTTGACTTCTTGCAGCAAACCATTGGCTCTTTCGGCAGCATCAGAATGCAGCAATGCTACCTTTTCATAGGGCGCATACTGCTTAAGCAGTTCAACCAAGCGCTTCATGGCATTCTTTTGAGTGCGCACGCGCTCGGCGCTGGCTTTCCCTTCATACATTTTCAAAAAAGGTTTGATTTGCAGCAATTCCCCGATCGTGGAAACCACAGAATTCATGCGGCCGCTGCGGCGCAAGAATTGGAGTGTATCCAGGGCGGCGAAAACGTGTGTTCGGCTGATCTGCTCGTTGAGTACGGCAAGAATTTTGGTTACCGTGGAACCAGCTTCAGCACACTTGGCCGCGGTTTCGACCAGAAAGCCGGTCCCCAGACTAAGCTGTCTTGAGTCAAACACGGTCACGGGGAGTTAGGTGGTTTCCTGCGCCGCGACTTTTGCCACGTTGATAATTGCGCTCAATGAACTGGAAATGTGGATAGAAAGAACCGCGCTCGCGCCTTCATCGGCAAGCGCATCGTACATGGCGCGAAATTTTTGCGGTGAGGGGACCGCGGTGGTTGGATGTTCTGAGAAGGTTGGCAGCTTTTTATAAAATTCATCGCGGGTCAGGTTAATCCCATCCAGGTAACTCTGGCTGCCCACGTTAATATAAATCGGTACAACATAAATCCCATAACGGGCGATTACCTCGGGGGGTAAATCACAAGAACTGTCAGCGACGATTCGAATGGTCATTTTGATACCTATGTTACCAGTATAAAGCCTGTGCTGCTTCACGTGCGATTTTGATGAGGGTATTTTTCAAACAGAAATGTGCGGACCACGGGAACAATCCCGGTGTTATCCGGGTGTCCCGCTTAATTCTAATCCGTTTCCTCGTTCATTTTAAGGGTTGCCATCTCCATGCTGCGATGGGGAATAAAATTTCGGACCTTGGATTGTGAGGATACGGCCCTGCTTCCTTTCTTTGCTGGCTACATATACGCCAGGCTTTCCCGCACGCTGATTTGAGTGGCGCGCCGGGCGGGAACCATGGAAGCGAGGATGGAGATCACCAATACCAGCACCAGCCAGATACCGACCGCTGGATAATTAAAGGCAAAATCCAGGTCGACTCCCAGCATGGTCAGCCCCAACTGGCGCGCGAGAGGCTGAGCCAGTAAGAATGACAGTGGCACGGCAGCCAGGAAGCTGATTAAGCCCTGGAGTATGCCCTCCATCACCAGCATCGCCATAATGGAAGGAGTGCGCGCCCCAATTGAGCGCAGCACGCCGATCTCGCGGGTGCGTTCGACCACACTGATCCCCAGCGCGCCGGCAAGGCCAAGTCCACCTACCGTTGCCACCAGCATGGCGAGGCTCAATAGCGTAGAAACCACTGAGGCGAATTGATTATCGGCATAGACGCGCTGGTCCAATCGCCCAAAGGTTGTGTAGAAGTCGAGACGTGCTCCGGCGTCTTCCAGACGGTCTTTAACCAGGTCGGAGAGAGCCTGTTCTTCCGCCAATGTCGAAACCTGGCCTTTTACCAACAACTGCGAGGCCAGATCGTTATCTCCTGCCGCCTCTGTCACCACGTGCAGGGGCGCGTAAATCGGTTCCACCACAAAACCGCTGCCGTATAACACCCGGTATGCCCCCACGACTTCCCAGGTCGATTCACCTTTGTCGCCAAGGTCCAGGATCACCTGGTCGCCAACCCGAATGCCGTTTTTCTGGGCTGTTTCCTGGCTGAGGACGATTGCCCGTTCGTCTTGCGAATCTAGCCAGCGGCCTTCCACCACAATCGGCCGGTACATTTTTGTTTCCGCCGGCAGGCCAATTAATTGGGCGCCAAGGCCGGCCGAATCTTCCAGGCGTTCGCCCTCGCGCAGCATGGTGGCATTCAGGCTCATCCAGGCTTCCACCTGGCGCACACCGCTCAGGTCTTCCACCAATGTAGTTACTTCACTGGCAGACAGCGGACGGATGAACCCCAATCGCAAATCATACCCCTGACGAGCCATTTCATTGTCTAACGTCCGGTCAATTGAGGCGATCAGGCTCATCACAACCAGGAACATAATTCCGGCGGTCAAGAGGACCAGGGTGGTCAGTGCCAGGCGCAGCTTGCGGCGGAACATATTGCCGAGCGAAGCGGCATAGGCCGTTGGCAGAAATTTTGCGCCGAGTCTTTCTACCGCGCGGTCCAGCCAGGATGCGCCAAAGTCTCCACCCAGGCCGTAGGACGCGATCGCCGCGCGCACGCTGATGGACGCACCCTTGAGCACCGGAAAAAGCGAGGCCAGCAAGGGCATCAGCAATGCGGCCAAGACCTGGATGATGACAGCCCGTTGTGAAAACTGAAAGGAAAGATAGTCAATGTTGAACAGGTTGAGGAACCACTGTGACATGAAAAACGCGAATGCCAGCGCCGGGGGTATGGATAAAATCAGCGCGGCAGCCCCATACACCAGTGCGCCAGACAGGTACAGGCGCATGATTGTCCAGCGCGTGCCCCCAATTGCTTTCATGACACCAATCTGGTCGGTTTCTTGAGTAATTAAAGCGGTAAAAGTGTTGAGCACCAGCACCACGCTCATCACCAGCGAGACCACCGCCATGATCTGCAAAACCAGGTTGATGCCCTCGACAAACATGCGCCCCCAATGCTCGTCCGGTTCCTGGTACAGACTCACCACCACGGCGTAGCCCTGGTCAGCCAGTTTCCCGCGCACATCCGCGGCGATTTCCTTGGCGCGCTCCAGGCTGTACGGCTCGACGCGCACGAAAAGCTGGGTTACATCGCCTTCTGGAACCCCGAAGGCGTCTTCCAGCGCGCTCGAGTCCATAAAGAAATGGGCTTGCCCGCCAAACAGAGGCGGCTGCACGAACGGGTGGCGAACCAGCCCGCCAACTTTATACGAAAGCTCCTTACCCTCAATTTCAAAAATGACTTCGTCGCCTTGCTGGATGTCAAAATACTGGCTGGCCAGGCGTTCGATCGCGATCGTATCCCCCGACGGCCAGTTACCAGATTTAAGCTCCAGGCGGTCGTAGGTTTGCGCATCATAATTGGGGCGGTGAACGACGGTTCCAATTTCCCAATCCCCGTTGTCCCCCGCTTTATAACGGACTGAGATCAGGTTGGCCGGATCGATGCCTGCGACGCCGGGTATTTTGCGCAGCTCTTCGACCGCTGCTGGCGGGATAGGCTGGCGCAGGATCATATTGACATGAGAAGGATCGACCTGGGCATGCGCCGCGTCCATCCCGGTCAGCAGTTGATCCACCATGCCAAAAATTCCACCCACGGCAAACAAGCCGGCGGCGATGGAGACAATCGCCAGCATCGTTCGCCCGCGGTTGCGCGCAAGATCAGAGCGTAATTTGGCCCACAACACACTCATAACTGATCCTGCTTGTCGATACAGCTACCATCCCGCGCGATCTGCCCGTTGACGATCTCAATCCGGCGTGGAACGCGGCAGGCCAGATCGGCGTTATGCGTCACCATCACCAGGGTTTTGCCGTTATCCACCATATGGCTGAAGAGACTGAACACCTCTTCAGAGGTGCGCACGTCGAGGTTGCCGGTTGGCTCGTCTGCCACGATCAACGGCGGATCGTTGGCCAGCGCGCGCGCAATCGCCGCGCGCTGCTGCTGGCCGCCGGAAACCGTTCCCGGCAGTTTATCTTTTTGGTCAGCCAGGCCAACCAATTCCAGCAGGTATTCGGCGCGCTGCCGGCGCTCGCGCGGCGTGCCGTTTTTGGCAAAATCCATGGGCAGGATGATGTTCTGCAGCAGGTTGAGCGCGGGAAGCAGCTGAAAAAACTGAAAAACAATTCCAATTTGCCTGGAACGCCAACCGGACAGTTGATCTTCATTCAAGGTATGGATGGGCTGGCCATTGATGATCACCGCGCCTTTGGTTGGCCGGTCGATCCCGGTGATCATATTCAGCAGGGTCGACTTGCCATTGCCCGATGGGCCGACGATCGCCACAAATTCACCAGCGTTCACTTGAAGGGTGACACCTTTCAGCACATGGACCTGGTGGTCTCCAACCGAGTAATCCTTATACACACTCTGAATAGACACGACACTGGACTGGCATGTCCCGTTGGCCGGCCGGAAGAAACCGTCAGGCCTATTTTCTTGTGGTCCGTTGACTGTTTTATGGGTTGAGAGCATGATTTGCCTTTCCAGGCTGGATTTGTTGTGGGTCATTGAAGAATGCGCCGTGGTAACCGAATAAAACCGGGTGGGGGAGGCCAGCCCGCGCAACCTCCTGGAAGCTGGCGGCATCCAGCACAAGCAAGAAAGAGCACCCCTTGTTGGCGTCGAGAACGATGGAGAGGATCAAACCATCGTCTTCGTCCGTTTCGCGGCTGTTTGGACGGCGCACAAAAACTGGCTCGCCCGGGTAGCAGTCTGGTGAATACCAATCCACCACCTGCCCGGTTTGCACATTCACTTTGATCAGCCGGTTGTAAAAGCCGGTCCGCTGCTGCGGGTGCAGGCTGACGGTGTAAACATAGCGGTAGTCGAAACGGGTGTTGTAGCGGGTGTAATCGAAGTGGGGCAGTTCCATGCACGCATCGGATAGGATTTCGCCCCGCGCCTCACCCTGGCGCGCGCCCTTCAGCGGCATCCTGAAGCGTGTCAGATTGCCAAAAGGCAGTTCGTTGTGCTGATCCTGCAGGCGGTTGAGGTAATAGGATTGGATGATCCCCGCGTCTGGGTAGGCGGCCAGGTCTACAAATAACTCGCCCTCTTTTTCAAAAGCGTTGATGTGGTGAAAGGCAAAGAATGCCTCGCTGTCATAGCGTCCAACCAATTCACCGTTATGGCGGTTAATGACCCAGAAACGGGTGCCGCGCCGCGGTTCCCATTTGAAATTTTCAATGTACGGGCGAAGCCACAGCAGCAAGTCGATCGGGTTGACCACCAGCGGGAACTCGGCCACAATAAAGTAATTTTCAGACATGCCAAAGCTGTGCAGGTAAGCCGGGCGCGTCACCCCGAGTGAGGCGATCCGGTCCGCGGCCGGCCGGCCTGCAGCATCCGTCACGCGGTAAATGTTGTAGCGGCTCAGCGCGTTGTAATGGGTGACCAGGTTGAAGGCCTGGTCGCCGCTGAAGTGCGGGTGCACGGTGGTCATCTGACCGGCGGTGCGTGGTTCGTACTGGAACACCCCAACCGACTCCAGGGTTTGGGGATCAAAGAGCACCTGGATAGGCGTTTCCGCCAGGGCCATATACTTTCCGGCGATGCGGGCAAGCGAAACTTTGGCGCTGTCGGTTATATGCGGGTCAAAAACTGCCATCACGCGCGCGAAGAGCGAGCGGCACGGGTCGCTGGCAAACTCCGAGTAGGTGATGCGCCCTTCGGCCTGAGCGGTTTGGTATGCCTTTGTTTGCAGGAATTTGTTGGCATACGAAACCCTGCCTGCGGAAATGGTGAAGCGGTGCAGCATGGCCAGACCGTCGAACCAGTGCCGGTAGGTTTGAGCGCCAACCTGAAAAGTGCCAGGGCCGTTGCGCACGAGCGTGCCAGACAGCCAGGCGGGAATCTTGCCCTCCACCCGCAGCGAATGAATCTCCCCTTCGGTTTTGGTCTGGCTGAAGCCCAGTTTGTAAACGTTGTTTGGCATCTATTGATTTCCCGTTCGCGGTCACGCCTCAGGTGAGAGCGCCGGTTTGACTGTTTGAGCGGACCGGGCTGGCTCATTAGCGGCAATCAGGTCGGCGACAATTTTTCCTGAAGCAATGACTGCAGGTACACCAGCTCCCGGATGGGTGCCCGCGCCAGCGAAATACAAATTATCCAGCTCTTCCGAGTTATTGTGCGGGCGAAACAGGCCCAGCTGAAGCAAGGATGGCAGGACGGAAAAGGCAGCTCCGCGGTAACTGTTCAGCGTGTCGCGGAAGTGGAGCGGATCGATGTTATGCACCGCGGCCAGATTCTGGCGCAGATCGGGCAGGTAGTTTTGCTCCAGGAAGGCCAGGATGCGCTCGCGGTACAGCGGAGCCAGCTTGACCCAGTCGGTTGGGGAAGCCAGGTTGGGAACCGGGGAAAGGACGTAGAAATTTTCGGCACGGTTCAAAACTGAACGAACAGAACTTTACAAATTGAATACGAAAAGGTAGGTCCTTGGCTATACTGTTTGGTGTGAACCTGACAGGAGCAAAGGAACCTACCTGATGA
>Ga0172369_10006257_pt1 | contig 14245 bp, 12 predicted proteins | sample LakKiv25m_FD_114539 | JGI IMG/M metagenome (GOLD analysis project Ga0172369, IMG submission 114539) | Freshwater microbial communities from Kabuno Bay, South-Kivu, Congo - kab_022012_11.25m | ecosystem: Environmental > Aquatic > Freshwater > Lake | place: Democratic Republic of the Congo...
AGTTTGGCTATAGTTTTTGGCCCGCCCTTGTCGAAAGCGTCCATAAGGGCGTCCATTACCGCCTTGCCCCCAGAACCGATGGCGTCTAGATTCTTTTTGTCTGTGGTCGCCTTTTTAACTGCCGACATGAAAGTGTCAGCGGTAAGGGTACCCATGTCGTTAAATGCTTCCAGAGCACTACCCACGTTATCTGTTACTCCGGTGGACAACGCGTCCATAACCGCCCCGGATAACCTCTCGCCTAACGCTTTTGCGTTGGGTAGACCTGCATCTTCGGCTTCCGCCACCATTTTGGCTATCGCAGCCGGAAGCTTAGCAGCGTCTTTCGGGTTGTCAAAGGAGCTAACCACCTGCTCCATCAAAGAAGCCCCGGACTTCCCGTATAGATCAATCCACTTTTGCGAGGTCAGTTCCTCAATTGCCGCCGCGTTGAATTCCTCTGCCGCAGTTCGTCCCGCATCCTTGCTCGAACCACTACCTGAATTGCCAGAATAGGACCCGTTATTACCAGAATAAGACCCGTTATTACCAGATGACCGGCTTGGTTTCGCTGGTGGGTTCTCGTAGAATTTCCAAGTCGGAGCGCCGCCTGACACGTAGTCAGTTCCGCCCGGACCCGTACCCCCGCCTACGTGCGAAGCAGTAAGCGCTGTTCGGGCCATCACCTCCGACACCCGACGCTCCGCGTCCGCGCAAGTCGATTCGATGGTATTTTGTACTTCGGTTGTCCACTGACCGAGTCGCTGTGCTGCGTGAGTTTCGAAGGTACCGAACCCAACATCGAATCCGATACCGAACCCCTCCACTGCGTCTTCTCCGAGAGGCTCCATCACGCCCCAAGGAGAATGCCCCAACGCTGCGTCTTGGATTGCCCCGACGACCTTACCCGGAAGGTCACCAAACCAACCCAACGCGTCGGATGCTTTATCTTCAGCCCCCTTGATCAAACCACCAATGGCATCGTAACCGACACCGTACAGATCCTCCGCCAGCCCCTCAAAATAGCCAAGGATTTCACCCGGAAGACCGGCAACTACGTTACCAATGTCGCGTGCTGCGTCCTCCACCGCCCCGACTACATCACCAAGGGCAGACGTAATTCCATCCCAGTCCTCTATCACCTCCGCGATAGCGAATCCGAGTGGACCAAATGCTAGACCCAACAACTCTAACGGGGAGATTACGGAGAATAGCGCGTCGGCTGCACCCTCCACCGCCCCGGTAATACTGTGCCACAAGTCAGCAGCGTCACTCCCGACGCCCTGGATAAAGTCTCCGACAGCTGTCGTAATGTCGTCCCAGTGGATAACCAGCAGAGCTATCGCCGTGGAAATCAAGCCAATGGCAACCATCATTCCGACGAACGGGTTGACCAAGGCCAAAGCTAAAGACGCGACAGCTAGAGCGCCCACCGCCACCGTAACAGTCCCAATTCCGATAGCTAATGCCTGTGCCACCGTCTCGTGGTCGGCAATCCATTGACCCATTGGAACGAGTACGTCCATGAGTCCGCCCACCGCCGCACCCATTACCTCAAACGGCGTGGCGGTAATCTGATCCAGCCAATCGATAAACGCCGGAAGGTTATTAGCGGACCAGCTGGCAAAGTCCGCCAAAACCGGGAGGAGCTTGTGACCGAGTCCAATCTGAATTCGCTCAATTGCTCCGTTAAGCTCACCCATCGCCTTTTCGTAGTCGGTCATGCGAGCAGCCGCGACTTCCGTCGCGCTAGTATCCCGCATCGTAGCGGACATCTTCTCAAACTCCTCCCGGGTCATCCCCGAGAGAGCGAGCGCTGTTCGCATCGCATCCGTGCCGAAAATTTGTGACGCTGCTTCGATCCGTTGCGCCTCTGATAAGCTTCCAAGAGACTTGTTCAACTGGTCAACGATGTCACCCATTGGAAGCATTGCCCCGGTGGCATCGAAGGCGTTGATACCGAGTTTCCTCATCCAGTCGGCTGCATCCCCCAGAGGAGCACCTAGCCGCTGAATAAACGTCTTAAATGAGGTGCCTGCATCCGAGCCGGAGGAAAACGAAGTAGCTGTAGCAGCAATTGCCGTAGAGAAGTCGCCAAACTCGACACCGGCCCCCGCCGCGACACCACCGCCCATTGCGATGGCTTGGCTCATGTCTTCTACGCCGAATCGGGAGACGTTGGCTGCGCCCGCTATCCGATTAATAGCTTCAGTCGTATCGTCGGTCGACATTTTCCACATGGCCATCGCTGTGGAAACTGTGTCAGCTGCAACCGCCAACGTGGTCCCACCCGCAGCCGCCAACGAAGCCGCAGCATCAGCTGCCCCACCAAGGACATCTGTCAACGATGTACCGTTAGCAACCAAAATCTCCATTGCTTTGGCTGCTTCGGTCGCCGTATACGTGGTTTCGTCGCCAATGCGCATTGCGACATCAGCAATGCCGGTCAGCTGATCTTTCGTCGCCCCGGCAACAGCACCGACGGCTGCAACTGCGTGGTCAAAATTCTGTGTCGTGTTGACGACGGACATGAGTCCGCCTTCGAGCATGCGGACGCCCGTGTTGACGACTTGCATGCCAGCGGCAAAGCCCGCTCCACCAAGAGCAGCGTCTCGGAAGGACGCCTTTACCCGGGATAACCCTTGTTCTGCTTCTCGGGTGTCAGCCCCAACTTTTACCTGCAGCTTGCCGACGTCCACAGCTTACCTCTTTCGGTTATTCGCTGCTGCTTCCTTGGCTTCTGCCTCCGCTGCCTCTGCGATTAGTGCCCAACTCTGCCACACTTTGGGTTGTCGAGCCAAATCCCACGGAGCCACCCCAAGATAACGGGAAGCCCGGATGGTCGGATACCAGTCCGGAACTTCTCCGATATCACCGTCTGTTAAGAGCCATCGCCGGAGTTGACCCTTAATTCTTTTGGGGCTTGCGGGGTCATGTCCGCGATGATGGCGTTGAAAATGGCGTTGAGAACCTGTGCGTCAAACTGAACAAGCGTTTCCTTGTTTGGGGGAACGGTCTGTCCATTATTCTCGACGTCCCACGACAGAAGGATATCAGCAAGCTGGATGGCCAGCTTCTCCACACGCCCAATGTCCAGCACGCTGGTTTCCAACCACTTTTTTTCGATAGCAGCATTATAGGGCCGATACGTGACGGTCATCACGCCTAGTTCGACCGGAAGCTGCACATCGATAGTGCGTCGACGTGCAGTCAGGTCGGTAATCGAAATCGGTCGCATGTCGTCTCTCCTAAACACCAGCTTCGCCTTTAGAGCGAGCCGATGGCGTTTACAAGGGTGGCTTGTATGGCGTGACCCCAAGTAGAGTCACTCACCACAGTGAAGCCAATCTCGATGGCGTACACGCCGTCTTGGTCAGACAGTTTTACCATCTCGGCCACCTTGACAGCGGCATCGAACGTAATTGAATACGGCGTGGTAGCCGTAATGTAGTTCGTACCAGAAGTGGCCATGATCCTAATGAACCGGGTCGTACCAACCCGCATGTCCTGCAGGTAACTCATACCTTCGGCGTCGGCCTCAAGCGTGAGACTGATTGTGGCCGTAGGTTTCTGCTCAACCCACGTCTGGAACGACGCATTGGCGGAGTTAACCACCCACAACGGATTGAACCGTCCGCCAATAGAGAGTGAACCTCGCAGAACCCGAGTGGCTTTGGTGCTTCCGAGAGTCGCTCCGGACGGGTCGATGTAGACGTCAACCAAGCTGGCCTGAACCGGGACCGGGTCGACGTCCGGGATTGCAGAACCTGTCTGTGCCGACGCGATGGCGATGGACCCGGAAGCGGTTAGCCCGGTAAAAGTGCCGGTAAGAGTTCTAGCTGCATAGCCGAGTGTCCCGGCAAAAGCAACGTAGTAGACATTGTCGGCAGTAGCAAGGGTACCCGTCTGGCCGGTCTTGAGCCAAACTCGGATGTTCCCGGCCCCGATATTGCTGAGCGCTTCAAGAGCCGTCTGAACTGCTGCAGGGGTCGCATTATAAGCGATGGCTCCGGTTGTCTGCGCCGAATACGTAAGGGTGAAGGTGCCCGCCGTAGGTGGAGTCGCGTTCGCGGTGAGTGTGTAGACCGCATTACCAGACATCGCGCCGAAGGCGTCTTCAATTGCGTACCCGAACATGTCGCCGCTGACGCGAACTTCGGACCGGTCAAACGTAAAGTCAAATCCGGTAAAGATCACATGGGCGATGCGATGTGCCCGGACATCTGAGCCCTTTTCGACCGTGTAGGTCTGGACCGTGTCCGCGCCATCGATGTCAATCTCGAAAGCCCACGTCTTCGCAGCCCCACCGCCAGTCGCCGTAACTTTGTTCATCACGGACGACAGGATGTACGCCAAGTCGTTGTAAGCCGCAATCCCATCCGCTGGACCAGAGCTAAACTCCCGGCCCAGCTGAACAATCGAATCAAACTTGGAGCCAGACGGGGCGAACGCGTTGAGGTTGCCATCCGGTTGTAACTCGATGTTTGTCGCTTTCAGCCGTTTGGTGGTAGGCACTGCCGTCCCCGGGGTAGTCTCCGGGCCGATTTGGACCGTCTGGAAGATTGACGCGCGTTCAGGCATGGCTGATTACTCCTGTGTTCATTGTGGGTGAACGTCCACCCGGTACTCACCACCCACGTGGCGGAATGTCTCGCCCGAACTAACCTCTGAATAGGCGAAACTGTTTACGCGATGAGCCGTAACGTAAAACCCGCTGAACACCCCGTCAGCCTTGTGAAGGGCGCTGTCGATCGCAGCTGCGATGTCGACCGGTAACTGCATTCCGGCCCCTTTTGTGATCGCTTTTATTCGGTACACTGCCCGGGTCATAACCCGAGTAGCCCCGGCCCCCAACGTATCAGGAGCCGCCAGCAATTGGAAGATTACCACCGGCCAAGTCGCATCTCCCGGCTGAACATCAGCGAAAATGCGAGTCCCAACATACGCCGTCAAGGGGGTGGTCAACTTACCAATCAAGAACTCCATCGCTGGTTCAATCTCGGTAGTCAAGAAAGACCCCCATCCAAAATCTGCCCCATAACCTTTTCTGCCGTCGTCTTGATCGACTCGACAGCTTCCGAGAAGAATGGACGCCCGGGCATGTGTATGGTGCCGTAATCGACAAAAATCGAGTACGGAGCCCCGGCATGTACCAACGCTTCGTGGTTCCCTATCGGTTCCTCTGGTTGGGTGTTGGCAGCTGCGCCAAATGTCGAGAACCCCGGTCCCTTTGAGTAAATGGCGTTCTGCATGTTGCCCGTGTCGATTGTACCCATACTGGTGCAGTTAAGTTTAGCCCGAGCTTCCCCGTCCCGAACCAGTTTCTCTAACGCTTCGTCGACTAGTTTCTTGACGTCGTCCGACTTCTCGTTAAAATGGTCAAACACGATGGTGGTAGTAGCGTGGAACATCGCTAAGCCCGTTCCTCCGCGTACACCCTGATCGAAGACTGGTAGGAGCGGGATACCACTTCTTTAACACCGAATTCCCGAGTACCCCACACGATACGCCAACCAACCTCCACCGCTGTGTCTACCGGTACGGTTATCACCCAAGGCGACAACGCCCGAATTGAACCTGCCTCGATATTCATTTGCCCCCGGGCCATGCCGCTGGGAGATATTCTGGCCACAGTGGTGGAATCCGTCGACCACGTTTCGGAGCGTCCGCCCAATCCATCGTCTGCCTCAGTCGGCTTCTGGATTGTAACTGTATCCGGCATCGCCAAAACGGCATCAGATTGAATGTCAGTTAGCTCTTTGGTCGTGAGCATCCTAAATCTCGTCGTCCATGGTAGCCGGTGTATACGGGTCGTAGTAAGAAACGATACGCCCAGCCTCCACGGAGTATCCGGGCATGACCCCCTGTGCCGCTGCTTCCGACTCTGCCCGGGCCAATTGAGTTTTTGCCGTAGCCACCATCTGACTACGCCGAAAACTTTGTTGTTCCGACCCGAAGTCATACCGGGTGAGAAGAGAGGTAACTGCCGCGCCCCAAGCTGCCACTTTGGCAGCAGCCCGAAGTTTGGCGATATCTGTTGCTTGATCAACTGTAGTTACGCCGTAGGCCACCAAAGCATTTTCGACAGCTATAGAATAATCCTGCACGCCGGGATTCCAACCGATCAAATCGGCCACTTCCCCCAACTCGGCATGCATGTAAGCTGCAAGAGTGCTTTCAGTGTAAGCTGTCGGGACCGGCATGGCCTACCCCTTTTTCGATGCTTTGACCTTTGGCACAACCGGCAACGGAAGAGGCGCTCCTGAATCAGCGGTCGGTATATCGCCACCCACCACCTCTTGGAAGTCTCCCGCCTTGTCGTCGTCAACGAACGAAGCCGAAGGCAAAACTACGTTGCCATCCGCCCCGGGCGCGTTGTCTTCGGATTTCTCCGTTGTTTCCTCTTCAACTTCCACATCCAGATCGGCTTCAACTACCAATTCAGTAACTTCCACCGTTTCTTGGCCAACGGGAGAGCTTTCAGAGACATTCTCAACGAATCCGCCAATCGCCACGCCTTCATCAGCGTCGTCCGGATGCTCTGTCTCCAGCCAGTCGGCTACCACTTCAAGCTGGAGCATCGAGTCAATGCCCGGGTCTTTGTGAAGCCGAGTAGCTGACCCCAAACCAAGAGCCGCCCGGATTCTGTCCAAAGCGGCTCCTCTGCGCATCACCAAAGCGTGTTGGTCCATGTCTCTTCCTTTTTAGAATTTGAGGGCCTTAGCGGGCCGGGGTTGGCTACCCGGCCCGCTGTTTGTTGAATTGGCCCTTCTTTACGGCATCGGCACGTCGTAGCCGGTGGGAACGGCCCACGAGCCGGTACCAACGCGCTGGATGAGAGCGCCAACGCGATTCCAACCACCGAAACCGGCGATGCGCTGGTACTGCCGCTCGTAGTACGGGTGGTCGTTGCGTTCGGCCACCGACACAAAGCCCTGCAGAGACGACTCCGGTTCTTGTCGCATGGCCAGCGGACGCGGACCGCCCGTGCAGACGGCAATCAGGTAGTTGTCGGGGAGCGAACGCCACTCGACGATCCAGACCTTCGAGTCGAGGTACCCGATCACGCGCCCGGGAACCTGTGCGCCAAGGGAGCCGACGAGAACATCCGTACCGGAACCCGGCTGAATGTTTGTGTCGCGGAGTGGGTTGAACGTGGTCAGCGCCTGAACCGCTGCGAGGTTCGCAGATGGCACAAGGGCGATAACTTCGCCACTGTTCTCCGGGTGTTCCGTCAGTTCGGAGTACATCGTTGGGAACGGATTGTTCCCGTCTGCGATGGCTGCTGCCTGATAGAGGTAGTGGTCATCGGTTGCCGCCGTGTCCGCGCCGTTAATGATGTGATACGTGGTCGTATCACCACTGGCGAGCCCGACGACGGAAAGCGCCCCGTGTTCCGGGTCGGTGTAGGTCCAACCGGCCCGGTTGAACAGCGCCGCGAGGATGTGGTCGCGCATCCACCGCATATCCGCCGTGAGGATAGTGCCGGTGAGTTCGTTCACCTCCCCGACAGTCATCTTCTCCCGCGCGTAGAAGGTGTTCCCGAGTGCAGCCCCGGCCATCTGCAAAGGAAAGGCTACGTCGTATTGCCCCGCCGTAACAATGGGCAGTGCCCGCCCCTGTTCATCCAACGGCTGGAGTCGTGCAGCGGTCGCCGTCCGGAACCGGGTCTTGAAGTTGGTCGTCTTCTCGACGAACAGGCCGGTTAGCGCGTCGATCTGCCGATTGTGTTCCGCAACCGACTGCTCAACCGCCGCTGTAACGACGTTTACGCCCACTTCGGTGACACGGCGTCCGAAGACTTCCGCAAGATTCATGAACCCGTAAGCTACCTGATTTGCCATTTCGTTTCGTCCTCAGAGAGTAGTGGCGGGTGGGGTGGTGCCCCCTACCTCATTAGGCGACGGGGATACCGAGCACGTACACGACGGCGTCGGGCTGGGTCGCGCCTGTGGCGCTTGTGACTCGGAGAGTGCCGCCCGCCGCGATCTCGTGGTAAGCGTCATCGATGGAAGCACACCGCACAACCGCTTGGTCGGACCCGGAAGCTGCCATGGCGTTGGTGATGGCGTTCGCACCGTTCTTCACCTGCAAGGTAGTCGTGGCGACGCCCGCGCCCCGAAGAACAAGCCACGCGTCAATAACGCGAGTCTTGTTCGTCAAGACGACGTCCGTATCGCCAAGAGCACCTGCAGCGATGTTGATACGGTGAAGAACCGGGATACCACCAAGAACATTGACATCGGCCACCGTCGCGACAGCTGCCCCGGTGAGCGCCGAGGATTCCAGCTGATGGAATTCGACCATCAGCAACTTGTCGGCTGCTGTGCCGAGCAGCTGCGCCCAGCCGGACATCACCCGCCCACAGGAAACCGAAACAGTGCCTACGACATTAGCCATGGCCCCGTCCGTGTCGGACAGGTAAACCGCCGCGTCGTAATCCATGCCGGACAGGTCGAAGCCATCGAGGATGCCTTCGCGAAGAACGGTCACCGGCTCCCCGGCCTGTGACGTACGAAGGGCGATGCCGAGCGAGCGGGCTTCCGCTGCGCTAGTTGCCTTCGATTTGGTGATTTTGCCGGTCGACGTGTCCAGCCGGACGACGTTGCCGATTGAGATGGCTTCCGCTGCGACTCCAGTAAACTGGATACCGCCACGCACCACCCGGAGTTTGCCCGCAGTAACGAGAGCGAGATCTGCCATGTTGTGTTGTCCTTAGAAGCTGGACCGATAGCCGCGAGCAGTAACCGCTTGCGCCTCTCGGAGTTGTTCCGCCGTCTGTCCCTTTGGGTCAGGCTTTGGCGTGGGTGGGGGTCCGTCGCCCTTTCCTCCACCGTCGTCCTTCTTGGACGCTAGATAGGGCTTGGCCTTGATGAGTTCTTTCAGCGCTGACTCTACGCTGTCCTCGTCCTTAAGTTCCGTCTTATTCAGCAAAAGGAAAGCCACGTCCGGGTCGACGATGTTGAGTTTCGTCGCTGCGATACTAACTTGGTACCGCAGCTTCGTTTCTTTGATCTCGGCATCCTTCGTCGCCAGCAGGGTCGCCGTTTCCTCATTTTGCTTCTTGAGCCGATCGATTTCGGAGAGTTCCGCCTCTTCCCGCTTCTTCTTTTCTGCTGCCAGCGCCTCGACTTCCGCCTTAGCCGTAGCCAGCTGCTTCTTTAGTTCACGTTCCGACGCTCGTTGCGCGTCGATAGTCGCTCTCGCGCGATCCTTGTCCCACTGTCCCGGGTCGTCGTCCGGAGGCGGAGGGTTCGGTGGCGGAGTGTTACCGGGCGGGTTGCTTCCCCCACCTCCCGGCTCGCCGTCGCGTAGGATCTTCCAATCGCGGGTGAACATCGTAAGGGTATCTCTCCATAATTCGTTCTACCGCATAGCGTATCACTGTCTACACAGGAATGTCAACCTAGATTGGGGGTTCCCGATCTCAGGAACAAGTCGACCTGTCTCCTAAGCGGGCGTGGACACGCTCGGGAGGAGGGCCACGTTAGAAAATGTCGCAGCCGCTCCGCGTCCGTCGCGCCGATTGACGTGCCGTTGCCGGGAAGAATGGATAGCAGTTCGGCCAAAGTTTCTACCGTCTTGTAGTCCCCGTTCGCGTCAGCGCAGTAATACTCCCATGTTCTGCCCTTTATCCAGTCGTCAATTTCTATATCAGGTTGCGCCATCTTCAGTCACTCACTTTTTTATTCGGTTGAAAGAAAACCTTCCCGGATGTATCCATTACAACCATTTCATACTCATTCAGGCAGCCAAAGCCGGTGCGGCACGTTCCGATTACACGATCTACCGGAATATAAGCATAGAAGACACCGCCGCCATTTTCCCCGTGCGAGAATCCCTTGGCTACAGAGATAGAAGTAGACCAAGATGACATCGGCTGCCAGTTAACGTCAAAATCGCCAGAGGGAAGGTTGTATAGCGCCGAGTCGAAATTCGGGTTGTTGTACGCTTCCGGAATGATGTCCCTATTGATACCTTGTCCCCGAGCAATAGCAATATGCGTTACTTTAGCTGCTGCAAATTGCTCCTGTGTATGGTTGTACATCTCCCGCAGAAACAACCGAAATGCTGGACCGTTTTCCGTTACATCTCGTTCAAATTCCGAATAGGTCTTGTTGCCCAACTGTCGCACTCGGTTATTAAACCCGTCGTCCGCCAAACCAAACTCATCGATAGCCGCTCGCTGGATAGCGATCATCCGGCTGTGGTGATCAAAGCTGGACACCGCCCAACGCTGCACAAGCATCGTCGTCGCTTGCTCATGTCGAGTAGTACCGGGAAACGCACTAAGGTTGTATTGTGTGTCTTTCGCTAACCGATCAACAAAATCGTCCCAAACAGCGTTCCCCGCAAGCCGCGACGCCAGATCCTCCGCAATACTCTTTTTTGCCTGTACTGCAGCGTCGGGACTAACACCACCGATCGATCTGATCGGCTTACGCAGAAAAGTAGCCGACTTTGCGTTAGCGGATTTCCACTCAGGAGAATCTGGTGTTATCGGGCTAAATCCAGACGACGACTCACGCTCCGCCAGTTTGGCAGCGCCCAATTGTCTAGTTTTCCTTAACGCCGCCGCTTGTGCCGCTTTGGCTGCGTTTCCTGCTGGGGTATTGGCAGTATCAAACAGCGTGGCCTGTTTTACGAGCTTGGGATTGGTAAGATGGGCCATCGAAGCCGCAGTAGAGTGAATGACCGATATGTAGCCATCGACTCCGTACTTCTTCGCAGCATACATTCCGTAGTATTTAATGGCGATCGTGCTACTAGGACCTTGAGAAAGTATCTTTGTCAGCCTATGGGCCGAATCCATCTTTCCTTTAGCTGTTGCTTTGCTGATTTTTTCTATTATCGCTTGCCGCGCCTCATTTCGTATTTCTTTATATCGCGATAGCGCAACAAAAGTAGCATTATTCAGCTTGACAAACGCGTACGTACCCGGGAACGCCGACGGCGGTTTATTCGGCTTATAACTAAGATCACCACCAGCAAGAAATACTTTTTTGCTTGCCGACGATATCTGATACGTAAATAGCGTTCCAGTATACTGAACAGTCTCAACTATGTCGAACGGTTTTGGCAACGGCGGCGCTATCGGTCCCATCAACAGCTGCTCTACCTTAACCGGATCCATTTCCCAACCGGCTTTTTGTTTCACCTTAGGAGCCTCAGGAACAACCAGAGCCTTGGGAGCGACTGGTTCCTTAGGAGCCTTGGGTGGCTTGACGACGACCTTACCCGCCAAGAAGTCAGCCTTAGCTTGCGCCTTAATAGCGTCATAATCAGGGGGAGCCGGAAGAGGGTTGCCCGCCTTCTTGGCGTTGGCTACCTTGACACCATGCCCAACCTTAGCCGCCATTACCGCCTTGGCAGCTACGGCATCAGCCCCCGCGTCTTTCACCTTTGCCTGTGCTGCCTCAGCCTCCGCCGCTTTGACTGCCGCCTTCTTGGCGTTTGCCGCCTTTACTGCTTCACTTACCTTGGCCTTGAACTCGGGCGTACCCGGCTTTGGCTTACCAGTAGAGGCCTTAGCATACGTCAAAGGAGCCGTTTTCTTGGCCTGAGCGGCAGCGTAGACCGCTAACTTCTTCTGCACCAAGGCGTCCTTTGCCGCCTCGATTTTAGGCAGATCCTCGGCCTTCTTCTGGAGGTAAGCCGCGTTCTTAGCAGAGTATATGTCGACGTGCTTGGCAATTGTCGGGGAGAGTTCGGCTGCTTTTTCTGTCCCGAATTTGCCGACCAGGGTTTTCTGAGCAAAAGATCCGCCCCACTTTGGGTCCGGGTAGAAAGCGATGTCCCGCTCCATCTGCAGGTGCGGGTTGGCCTCCCCGACCTTCGCCTTAACGAATGCCTGTCCCATCAACGCCGTCTGCTCTTTGGGCGACAGGCTATTAATGTGCGCTACGGCTTTTTCCCTTTCGCTCTTTGACACGGAAACGCCCGGAAAGCCGTCTATATAGGCATCAACGCCGTCGTGGCCAACGCCGGTCTCCGGAACGCCTTTCACGCCCATCTCCGCCCACGTCTTCGTCACAGGTACCATCGAGCACCGGCAGTTGGGATGAGTGTGTTGCGACTCTTCTTTGTTCCAGATTGTCCCGTGCAGGGAGATGCAAGCATAGCAGGAACGCCGGTCTAGGGCGCTGTTCCACATCCATTTGACAACCACCTTACTCTGCTGGTAGGTGGCCTGTGACGCGGCTCGTGACGCCCGCAGTTGCTCCGTCCGCGCTATCGTCATCGCCCGTCGCCGGTTTCCGTCTAGCAAACCCCGGATTTTGCGCATCGTCACCAAGGGGTTCTGTTGTTGGAGGATTGCCATCCGCAGCTTCTGTATAATCGCTTGCCCCGTACCCCCGGGCATCTTATCGAATAGTTCTTTGAGCGGACTATCCTTGTCGGCCACCGCCGCATTGTACGCCGCATAGGCGTTTGGGTTCGGCTTTCCGAACCCAGCCGTAAACACCGCCGTTTTCTCCACCTTGGAAATATGTCCGGGTACTCCGGGGCTGTCCAAAGCGTCTAGGATATTTTCTAATCCAGACTGCATCCCGGCGTCGAATCCGGCTTTCTTTGCCATCTCGACAACACCCGCCGTATCGCCCGCCAAAGACCGGAGCCGTCCTACTATTTCCTTTCGGAGATAGGGCAACTTCTCGGTTACCTTCGTCTTGTTGGGTTCAAGCAGCACGTCTTTGATCTGCTTGTCGATCTCAGCAAAATCATCGAGGTACGCCTTGGACAGGGAGTTAATAGCGTCGTCGCTGCCTTGCAGCAACTCGTACAACTGCTCCTGTACAATGTCCGGAAGAGCCACTACACCCACCGCCCATCAACAGGTTTTCCTATATGATCAGACAGGACCACGGCTTATTCCTGCCCAGCGTCAAACGCGGCTTGCCGCGCCTCGTCCACTGCCTGTTTCTCTACCTCCCACTCAATGAGGTCGTTTTCCGAATACCCGAGTTCCTTCTGTAGCTGCGACTCGGGAATCCCCAACCCAAGCTTGGACACCTTCGCGTCAACCTCTGCTTTTTCCGCTGCGGCCTGTTCTTCTTTCGATAGCTGTATAATGTCCTTCACCTCGAACGCGTGTTCGAAGTCGCCCTTCTCGTAAGTGCCAATGTTCTTGAACAGGCCGACGTTTGTACCGATGGTGAGTGCCATTTGCTGTGCCCGGATTAACGCCATCTCCGCATTCTCCCGGGCCTCTGTCGCCCGGTCGATGGCGTCCGACAGGAGTAACTGAATTGCCCGCCCAGAGATGTCAGTCATCTGTCGTAGTTGGTAGTACGCCAACTCAGGCAGGTCCTTTTCAATCTCCATCATGTGGTCTTGGAGAATTGATAATGACGCCCCGAAGTCAATCTTCGACTCCAACGCCATCAACCGAGCGTTTCCCGGGAGACGAAACACCATATCATCGCCCATGGCAAGTGTATTAGCCGAAACGTTACCCCCGGCAGACGCACCAAGAGTCGGAGCCGGTAGTGGCCGACCAGATGCGTCTGCCCCGTTCGCTTCAAGCGCCCACGTCGCGGAGTTGTACCGGAAAAGCAGTTGATGCATGCGGGTCGCCATTCGATTGGCTTCATCGATCTTATCCAGAGCATGGGTAAAACACCCTTGTCCCCGGTCATTGCCGACGTCACGGAACCGAGCATGTACGATAGGCACAAAGTCGATACCAAAATCGGATAACGCCCGGTCATCCTTGACCGGTCCCAATCGGGAAATAGGTGTCCCGGTATCCTTGGTATGAACCCAAAGCCGGTACCGTTCCTTATCCCATAGCTCCGTGTGCGTCGTCGACGTCGATTTACCATTGTTGTCGACCACGGTCTGAGGCGTATCGATCCTACACTCAGTCAGGAAACCCCGCTCGTCCGTCTTAAAATCGGTCACCAAAGACGGATCGAGCAACTGCAGGTATACCCGGCTCTTATCGTTCCGGACCGCCACTTTCAGGAACATATCGCCCAAACAAGCGAACTGTCGAGCCGCCAGCCGCTTTTTGGCCCCCCAATTCGACCACCGCCACACCTGCTTAATTGGCTCTACAATGGCTTCATTTTCTGACTCGATACCGTCCCCGGACCACAGCTTCGCCACATAGAATTCTACCACACGAAATGCAGGGTTCCGCAGACACAAACTGGCATTGTTCGCCAAACCCAAATCGTCAAGTCCACGCTGTACGTTGGCATACAGGTCATTGGCGTGGTAGTAACTCCACAAGACCTTGTAAAAGCTATCTGCAGCCACC